>Ga0256839_1004803_pt1 | contig 12923 bp, 14 predicted proteins | sample 354166metaG_FD_185968 | JGI IMG/M metagenome (GOLD analysis project Ga0256839, IMG submission 185968) | Hydrothermal vent microbial communities from Mid Atlantic Ridge, Atlantic Ocean - 354-166 | ecosystem: Environmental > Aquatic > Marine > Hydrothermal vents | place: Atlantic Ocean: Mid...
CTGACGGCAATACGCCCTGACAGGTGCTTCGTCCGAAAAAAGCGGGCTACGGGGCGGCAGCCATTCTATCTTTGTTATAAACGGGCCATGTAAATCAATGACTTGGGGCTTAACTTAATGGCATTGCACTTGAGAGGGTGTCGCAAAAGCCCATCCGGGACTTTGCGACACACGGAAAGGAAAAAGTGCGATTTTTCCTTTCCTTACAGATTCAACAACTTAGTCGTTGTTGAATCTGGCGGCACTTCCTTGTGCCGCGCGAGGGTGTCGTTTTGCGACACCCTCCTTGAGATTGTCGCTGTTGCAATGAATCATGCTATCAAGCCGGATCCCGGTTTGGGGCTGATCTTAGGAGCTCACGATGAATACCGCAATCGAACCCGCAACGCCCATATTCAGCCGGCTGCTTGTGCTGCTGGGTATCATGGCCGCGACTGCCGGTGCCGCTGGTACCTTGCTGTTGGGGTATATGCTGGGCGCGGCGCTGCCGGCCTGGCTCGATGGGCGTCTTGCCTTTCTCACTTTCCAGTTATTGTTTCAGCTGTTGTGGCTGGTTTTCTTCATCAGTATGTTCGTGCTGGGTCTGAGCCTGATCCGTTCAGGCAGGGATCGGCGGCGCAAGGATATCGTGCCGGGATTGACGCTCTATTTTCTTGGCGCGGCGCTGGCGGCCATTGGCATCATGCTGTTTACTTTTGGCAATGTCGCTGCCGGGCTGGGGCTGTTCGTCGTCGGGGCGCTGGCGATTTACGTCGAATGGTCGACTGAAGTGGTGTAGCACTTGAAACTTCCCTTCGCCCGCCTGGGCAGTCATCTGGAAAAAACACTGGTACCGGTCTATCTGATTGCCGGTGACGAGCCGCTGCAGCAGATGGAAGCGGTCGATGCGATTCGTGCCGAGGCGCAGCGCCAGGGTTTTTCCGAACGCCAGGTCATCCATGTCGAAAGCGGTTTCGACTGGTCGTTGCTGGAAGGCGAGGCGGCGGCAATGTCGCTGTTTGCGGAAAAGAAAATACTCGATCTGCGTATGCCGACCGGCAAGCCGGGGCGCGAAGGTTCGAAGGCGATTTCGAACTACCTGCAGCATCCACCGGAAGACAATCTGCTGCTGATTCAGACCGGCAAGCTCGATCGCAGCTCGATGAGCACGGCCTGGGTCAAGGCCATCGACAAGGTGGGTGTGGTGATGCAGATCTGGGATCTGAAACCGGCTGACACCTTGCGCCTGATCGCAGAGCGTTTGCAGCGTGCCGGGTTTCAGGCCGAGCGGGATGCAGTGCGTTTGCTGACCGAACGGGTCGAAGGCAATCTGCTGGCGGCAGTGCAGGAGATCGAAAAGCTGCGCCTGATTCGCGAACCGGGGCTGTTGTCGGTCGGGGATATCGTTGCTGCAGTGGCGGACTCGGCGCGCTACGATCCGTTCGAACTGGCTGATGCCGCGTTGATGGGAGATGCCCGCCGGGTGCTCAAGATTCTGCGCGGGCTGGAAGGCGAGGGCGTACACCCGAACGTGATTCTTTGGGCGCTGACGCGGGATATCCGCGTATTGGCCGATTACAGCGCGTTGCAGGCGGATGGCCACAGTCCGCAAGCTGCGTTACAGGGTGTGTGGAAAAATCGTCAGTCGATGTTGCATCGCGCGGCGCGCCGCTTCGATGCCGATGGCTGGGCCGGGCTGTTGCGTCACTGTGCGCGCGTCGATCGGGTGGCCAAAGGCATCGGCGAGGGCAATGCCTGGGAGGAGTTGTTACAATTGGCGCTCAACTTGGCCGGGCAACCTGTACTGGAACAAATCGATGAGTGCTTTACCTGAAATACAAACCGATATTCCCGTTTATATGCAGAGCGTTGGCGAGGCGGCGCGGGCGGCTTCGCGCGATGTCGCCGCATCTCCCACAGCCCAGCGCAATGCGGCGTTGCTGGCCATGGCTGACGCGATCCTGGCGCGCAGCGACAGTTTGAAGGCCGCCAACGCACTGGATCTGGAAGCGGGCAGGGCCAATGGCCTGGATGCGGCATTGCTGGATCGGTTGGAGCTGACCGATGCGCGTATCGAAGGCATGGCCGAAGGTCTGCGCCAGATCGCGACCCTGCCTGATCCCGTCGGCCAGATCTCTGACATGAATTTCCGTCCCAGCGGTATTCAGGTGGGGCGGATGCGTGTGCCGCTGGGCGTGATCGGCATTATCTACGAGTCGCGTCCGAACGTGACCGCCGATGCCGCCGGCCTGTGTCTGAAGTCTGGCAATGCCTGTATTCTGCGCGGCGGCTCCGAGGCGATTCATTCCAACAAGGCGATTGCCGAGTGCATTCGCAGCGGTTTGACCGAAGCGGGTCTGCCGGCAGCGGCGGTGCAGGTCATCGAAACCACGGATCGCGCGGCCGTTGGCGAGCTGCTGAGAATGGAGGCTTTCGTCGATGTGATCGTGCCGCGGGGTGGCAAGGGCCTGATCGAGCGGGTCAGTCGCGAGTCACGGGTGCCGGTGATCAAGCATCTCGACGGTATCTGCCATGTCTATATCGATGCCGATGCGGACGAGCAAAAGGCGCTGGATATCGCGCTGAACGCCAAGACGCATCGCTATGGCGTCTGCAACGCGATGGAGACCTTGCTGGTCGATACCGCTGTTGCCGCTGAAATGCTGCCGAAGCTGAAAGCGCTTTTCGATGAGAAGGGCGTTGAATTACGCGGCTGCGCGCGCACGCGGGACGTTCTGCCAGATATCAAGCCGGCCAGCGATGCAGACTGGGATACCGAGTATCTTGCCCCGATCCTGTCGATTCGCGTCGTCGATGGGCTCGATAGCGCCATCGACCACATCAACACGCACGGCTCCCAGCATACCGATTCGATCGTCACCGAAAACGTCACCAAGGCGCGGCAGTTCCTGCGTGATGTGGATTCGAGTTCGGTCATGGTCAACGCCTCGACCCGATTCGCCGATGGCTTCGAATATGGCTTGGGCGCCGAGATCGGCATCAGCACCGACAAGCTGCACGCACGCGGGCCGGTCGGGCTCGAAGGGCTGACGACCCTGAAATACATCGTCATGGGCGATGGCCACGTGCGCGAATGATCGGTCTGTTCGGCGGTACTTTCGACCCGATCCATTTTGGCCATCTGCGTCCGGCGCTGGAGGTCTTCGAAAGCCTGGCGCTGGATGAGCTGCGTTTCATCCCCTCGCATATCACGCCACATCGCGATCAGCCCGCCCGCTCGACCGAGGATCGCGCTGAAATGGTGGCGCTTGCCATCCGCGACCAGCCCGGGTTCGTGCTGGACACCTGCGAACTGGAGCGCGACCGGCCCTCCTACACGGTCGATACCCTGGCCTTGATGCGTGAGCGCTATGGCCAGAACAAGCCGCTACTGCTGATCATGGGCAGTGATGCCTTTGCCGGCCTGCCGAGCTGGCACCAGTGGCAGCGGCTACTGCAACTGGCGCATATCGTGGTCATGGCGCGCCCCGGTGATTTCCCGGACAGCGCAGGTTTTCCGGGTGATTATGTCGAATCCCGCCGGGTCGATGATGTGGCCGATTTGCGCCAGCGAGCAGCGGGCAGTATTCTGCGCGTTCCTGTCACCCAGCTCGATATTTCCGCCACCAACATCCGGGCGGCGCTGAAGCAGGGCAAGTCGGTGCGATACCTACTTCCCGAGGCGCTGCGCGATCACATCCATTCCCGTCACCTATACAATTAGCGTTCATGACCGAAAAACCATCCATCTCCCGCGAAGAACTCCTGAAAATCGTTATCGATGCGCTCGAAGAGCTGAAGGCGAAAGACATCAAGATCATCGACGTGCAGGGCAAGACCTCTGTCACCGATGTCATGGTGATCGCCTCGGGAACATCGACCCGCCACGTCAAGGCGCTGGCCGATCATGTGGTCTATCAGGCCAAGCATGTCGCGGGTCTGCAACCGCTGGGCACCGAGGGCGAAATGTCGATGGACTGGATGCTGGTCGATCTGCTTGACGTGGTGGTGCATGTCTTCACGCCCGAGGTGCGCGACTTCTACAATCTCGAAAAGCTGTGGGAGACGCCACCGTCTGACGCTGCTGCCTCCGAGTAATGCGTATCGACCTGATCGCCGTTGGTACCAAGATGCCGAAGTGGGTTGATGAGGGATATCAGGAATACGCGCGGCGCATGCCACCCGATTGCCGGTTGGACCTGCGTGAAATCCCGGCGGGACAGCGTGGCAAGAACGCAGATGTCACACGAATTTTGCAACAGGAAGGCAAGGCAATGCTGGCAGCGGTGCCGAAAGGCAGCCGGATTGTTGCGCTGGATGTTGCGGGCAAAGCATGGAGTACGCCACAGCTCTCCCGGCAGATGGAAACCTGGATGCAGGGCGGTCGCAACATCGCCATTCTCATCGGCGGTCCTGAAGGATTTTCTCCAGAATGTGTCGCTGCGGCCGAGCAGCGCTGGTCGCTATCACCGCTGACATTCCCCCACCCCCTCGTTCGCGTCATTGTTGCCGAACAGCTATACCGGGCGCTGAGCCTGTTACGTAACCACCCCTACCATCGAGCGTGACGATGCTCGCCAGATCGCTGTGAACGATTTGGGTTTATCTTCCAATCAAGGCGGTCAGTCCGAACAAGCCCCTTTGTTTCATCTCATGCGTATAACATAGGGTACGCGACTGGCAGGAAGCCCCGCGTGTATGAAGAGGGTGTCGTAAAACGACACTTTCATGAACAGGGAGGTATGGAACATGCTACAGCTTCAGGGTTTGATAAGTGAGCGTCGTCAGTGGTCACCCGTGCTTGCTGATCCGGATTGCGTCATTGGAACAGCAATGCCGCAACTGCTGATCGCAACGGGGATATCTTGGCCAAGGCTCCGCGCCAGGGCGAAGCAACTGGCTCGTGAGGCGGATAAGACGCTGGTCACGGTACGGTTTGCGGCGTTGGTCGGAGAATCCTGGCGTGGTAGTGACCGGGAGATCAATCGGCTGTTCAGCCATCCGGCCAAGCGTGACGCGGTGGTTGTTATTCGCAGTGCGGATGCTTTGCTGGCGGCGCCAGAATCGCCGCGTTTCAGCTATCTGCTTGAACGTATCGCCGCGCATCGTGGCAAGGTGATTCTTGATGCCAGAATGAAGCCGACATCACTCGCTGGTTTTTCCCGCTTCGATATCGAGTTCATCGCAATCGACTGAAGTCCTGCCGACAAAAAACGGCACCGGGGAGCAAGCCCTCGGTGCCGTTTTGGAACCCGGCCAGAATGACCGGAAGTGCGATTGAATCAGCCGAAGATATCGCTGGTGATGTTCTTGAACCAGCTGTGGGCGTATCCGACTTCACGCTTGCGCGCTTCTGCGGAGGCGTCCTTGGGCGTCAGGCCACCAGAGACTTTGGTGATCTTGGAGCCATCTTCCGCCAGCTTGTAGACGGCGGCGACCGAGATGCCATAGTCCTTGCCCACGATCGAGTAGCAGGTGTTGACATAGGCTGGTGTACCCGGCTCGTGACCATTGAGTAGCGCGGCGATCGATGCGGCGCAGACCTTGGCTTCGGAGTTTGCCGCATAGCCGGATTTCGGCATGCCCTTGGCAATCGATGCATCCCCAATGACGTGAATGTTGGGGTGTATCTTGGACTCGAAGGTATGCAGATCGATCGGGCACCAGCCTGAGTCGTTGGTCAGCCCGGCATCGAAAGCGATCTTGCCTGCCTTCTGGTTCGGGATCACGTTCAACACATCGGCCTTGACCACGTCGTCAAAACCGGTCGTGACGCTCATCGAGCCCGCATCGACCTTGACGACGGCATTGTCGTTGGAGCCCTGCGCACTGCCACGCCAGTCGATCATCGAATTGTCGGTCTCGTAGCCGTAGAGATCTTTCCAGCCTTGTACGAAAAGCCCCATTTTCGAGAATTTTGGCTTGGGGTCGAGAATGATGATTTTCGACTTCGGCTTGTGCTGTTTCAGATAGTGCGCAATCTGGCTGGCACGCTCATACGGCCCAGGAGGGCAGCGGAACGGGTTGCCGGGAGGACAGATGACCACGGTGCCGCCATCGCGCATGGATTCGAGCTGGCGCCGCAGCAGAGCTGTCTGCGTACCGGCTTTCCAGGCATGTGGAATGCGCTCGGCGACGTTGGCGTCATAGCCTTCGATGGTGTCCCATTTGAAGTCGATGCCGGGTGCGACGATGCAACGGTCGTAGTTGAAGGTCTTGCCGCCCTTGGTGGTGACGGTACGCGCCTTGGCATCGATGCCGGTGACCATGTCATTAACCACTTTGACGCCGTGTTTGCCGAGCCCGGTATAGCCAAAGCGAATGCTGTCGAGGGTGCGCTCACCGCTCAATACTTCATTGCTCATGTAGCAGGTGTAGTAATGCGGGTTGGCCTCGATCAGTGTGACCTCGATACTCGGGTCGGCCATGCGCAGGTATTTGGCTGCGGTGGCACCACCGGTGCCGCCACCCACCACGACCACTTTTTTCGTGGCGCCCATCGCGATATACGGTGCGCCGACCGCACCGGCTACCGTGGCCAGGCCAGAGACCTGGATAAAACGTCTGCGTGAAATGTTCATATACGGTTTACTCCTCTGGATTACTTGCTGCGGCTGCCGTAGAAGGCAACGAGTTCAGTGATGCTCTTCTTGCCGTGTTCGGCAATCATCTTATCGAAGGCTTTCTTCATCTTCTTTTCGGTGAACTTGTTGACGCCGTTGGCGTAGTCCCACATGGTCCAGTTGATGTAAGGAACGGTCTGGCCGGCAAGTACAATGTCATCGGGGTCGGTTGCACCTTCCTCATGACATTTCTCGCAATACTCCTCGTGAAGTTTTGCGCCGGTAGGGCTGGGAGCCGTTTGGTTGAGCAGAGGTTTGAATGTCTGTTTACTGAAGTAGCCTGCCATCGCAGCAATCTCATCGTCGGTGTAGCCTTTGGCAATCCGGCCCATAATGGATGACCAACGGTCGCCACTTTTGAACTGATTCATGACATCAATGAAATAGTCTTCTTCAAGACCGGCAATGGTCGGTGTGGCGGGGCCGCCACTGTTGCCATAAGTACCATGGCAGCCGGCGCAGGTGTTGGCCAGCATTTCGGCTGATGCGCCGCTCATGAGTTTGGGTTTGGGTGCGGCTTTGGCGACAGCAGTTGCCGCGGACTTCGCCTTATCGACCGCTTTTTCCGCGGTGGAACAGCCGACGACCAGTGCGGCCGCCATCGCTGTGAGAACAAATGTTCTGATCCTCATATTATCTCCTGCAACTTTGATGCTTAGAATGATGGGGTTCGCACAGTTTCCGGTGCTCACGAAAGGCGTTGTTTTTAACAGTATCGAACCCCCACGACCCTCCCCGCATAGGGGATGCCTTGCGGCATCGATATTATGGCTGTTATTGCCCGTTTAATCAATGACATATGTTTATATTCTATTGTTATTTATGGATATTATAATATGCTGAATTACCGGTGATATGCCGCTGTTGACGGCCGGGTTTCAATACTATCTATTGGCAATATCTGCTCGTCGTGTACCAGCGCATGAAGATGGGTGTAAGATTGGTCTGTCCGTCCAATAAACCGAATAAATTCGGAGGAATCCCGATGAAATATCGCTTGTTGAGCATGCTGGCTGTTTCCGTCATGGTGCTGGCCAATGCCGTGTTAGCCGATCCGATTGTGATCAAGTTTTCCCATGTTGTTGCGGAAAATACACCCAAGGGCCAGATGGCCAACAAGTTCAAGGCGCTGGTGGAAGAGCGTCTCGCCGGCAAGGTGAAAGTTGAGGTTTTCCCGAATTCCCAGTTGTTCGGCGACAACAAGGTGTTGGAAGCAATGCTGCTTGGCGACGTGCAGATGGCCGCGCCGTCATTGTCCAAGTTCAAGCGCTATACCAAAAAGTTGCAGCTATTCGATTTGCCGTTTCTATTCAACGATCTCGCGGCGGTTGAGAAATTCCAGCAAAGTCCGGAAGGCCAGCAGTTGCTTCATGCAACCGAAAAGAAAGGCATTATCGGGCTGGGCTATCTGCACAACGGTATGAAGCAGTTGTCGGCATCGAAACCCTTGCGTGTGCCTGAGGATGCGAGGAAGCTGAAATTCCGCATTATGTCTTCCGATGTGTTGGCGGCCCAGTTCAAGGCGCTTGACGCCATGCCGCTGAAGAAGCCGTTTTCCGAGGTGTTCACGCTGCTGCAAACCAAGGCCATCGACGGTCAGGAAAACACTTGGTCGAATATCTATTCGAAGAAATTCTTCGAGGTGCAGCCGTATATCACCGAGTCCAATCACGGTGTGCTGGATTACATGGTCGTTACCTCCGCTGAATTCTGGAATGGCCTTCCCGACGATGTCCGGGCAGAGGTGAAAAAGGCGTTGGACGAAGCCATTGCGCTGGGCAACAAAGTGGCTTACGAAAAATCGGTAGCCGATCGTCAGGCGATCATCGATTCAGGGCGCTCTGAAGTGATCACGCTGAAACCGGAAGAGCGTGCCAAATGGGTTGCGGTCATGAAGCCGGTATGGAAGCAGTTTGAAGGGCAGATTGGCAAAGAGTTGATCGACGCAGCCTACGCCGCCAATCAGTAGATCACTCGATCACTCGCTCGGGGCTGGGCCAGGCAATGATCAAACTGATCCACCGCATTGAAGAGTCGGTCATCGCCTTGCTGCTGGTGGCGATGACGTTGCTGGTGTTCATGGATGTGGTGATGCGCTTTGGCTGGGGAAGCGGGTTTCTCTGGTCGCAGGAGTTGACGCTGAACCTGTCGGCTTGGTTTGTGCTGTTCGGTATTAGTTACGGGCTGCGCGTCGGGGCGCATATCGGCGTCGATGCCGTGGTGCGGCTGTTGCCCGATCGGCCCCGACGCATCGCCACGCTGCTGGCGATCTTCTTTTGTCTCGTCTACTGTGCGCTGTTTCTATACGGTGGCTGGATCTATCTGTTCAAGATGTACCAGCTCGGTATTGGCATGGAAGATCTGAAGCTGCCGCAATGGCTGGTAGCCAATCTCTCCGAAGAAATGCTGGAATTCTGGACCATCGATGCAGAAGATCCGTTGTTCCCGCTATGGGCGTCGCAAAGCATTATCCTGATAGGCATGTCGTTGTTTGCCATACGGCTGCTGGAACTCTTCTGGCTGGTGGCGCAGGGCAGGCAGCTTGGCTTTCATCAGAGCACCGAGGCTGAGGAGAGCCTGCACCTGGCAAAAGAGCTTGCCGATGAGTTGGCGTTAGAGCGTACAAACAAATGACGTCGGCAGCATTGTTCACATTGCTCTTCCTGTTCATGTTCCTGGGCATGCCGGTGGCGGTGGCGCTCGGTTTGTCGAGCGTTGCCACGATCCTCTTCTTTTCCGACGATTCGCTGTCGTCGGTTGCGCTGAAGTTGTATGAGGCGCTGTCTGAGCACTATACGCTGCTGGCGATTCCTTTCTTTATTCTTTCCTCGGCGTTTTTGTCCACCGGAGGGGTTGCGCGTCGGCTGATCACCTTCGCGGTCAATTTGGTGGGGCATATTCGCGGGGGGCTGGCAATGGCCTCTGTCATGGCCTGCATGATGTTTGCGGCCGTGTCAGGCTCCTCTCCGGCAACCGTCGCCGCCATTGGCACGATCGTCATTGCCGGCATGGTACGTTCCGGTTACCCGGAAAAATTCGCCGCCGGTGTCATTGCCAACGCCGGCACGCTCGGCATCCTGATTCCGCCGTCGATCGTCATGCTGGTCTATGCAGCGGCAACCGAGGTATCAGCAGCGCGGATGTTCATGGCGGGCTTCATCCCGGGTCTGATGATGGGTTTTTTCCTGATGGTCGCGATCTATATCGTTGCGCGAATAAAAGGCTACCCATCCCAGCCCTGGCCAGGGTTCCGTGCGCTGTTCAAGTCGGGGTTGATTGCCTCTGGCGGCTTGATGCTGATTGTCATTGTGTTGGGCTCCATTTACGGTGGCATTGCCAGTCCTACCGAGGCTGCGGCGGTGTCGGCGGTCTATGCCTTTCTGGTATCGGTGTTCGGCTATCGTGACATGGGACCGCTGAAACATGTGCCCTGGCGCAAGGAAGGGGAGGGCGCTGCCAGTATCGTCGTGCGTAACACACTGCAGATGGCGTGGGCATTCCCCAAAAGCGTCTTCGATAATGAGGTGCGAGAAACGATTCTGGATGGTGCCAAGGTCGCGATCATGCTGCTGTTCGTCATCGCCAATGCCATGCTGTTTGCGCATGTGCTGACCACCGAACGCATACCCCACATCATTGCTGAAACCATTATCCATTGGGGGCTGGAGCCCTGGCTGTTTCTGGTCGTCGTCAATCTGCTGCTGCTGGCTGCCGGCAACTTCATGGAGCCTTCGGCCATTTTGCTGATCATGGCGCCGATCCTGTTTCCGATTGCGATGCAGCTGGGTATCGATCCAATCCATCTGGGCATTATCATGGTCGTCAATATGGAAATCGGCATGCTGACGCCGCCGGTAGGGTTGAACCTGTTTGTCACCGCCGGTATCACCGGTCACAGTATCGGCTGGGTCATCAAGGCGGCGTTTCCCTGGTTACTGCTGTTGCTGTTCTTCCTGATGATCATTACCTACGTGCCGCAGGTGTCACTGTTTCTGCCGGAATACATCGACCACCTCAAGGGCTACAACTGATACAGGCTGCGTATTTCTTCAGGCCACAATGTTTCGTCGATGGTCTCCAGCACCATTGGAATCTCGTCGAACCGATTGTCGTGCATGATGTAGCGGAAGGCTTCCCAGCCAATCTTGCCCAGGCCGAGACTCTGGTGTCGGTCGACTCTCGCGCCAAGGTCGGGTTTACTGTCATTGAGGTGCATGCCGCGCAGGTACTGAAAACCGACAACAGCCCCAAATTCACCGAACGTTTTCTCGCAGGCCGCGGTAGTGCGCAGGTCGTAGCCGGCGACGAAGATGTGGCAGGTATCAATGCAGGCACCAACCCGTTGCTTGTCATCCACCTGTTCGATAATGCTCGCCAGATGCTCAAACCGATAGCCAACATTCGAGCCTTGCCCGGCAGTTGTCTCGATCACGGCGGTCACGTCTTTCGTCTGCTGCAAGGCAAGGTTGATGGATTCAGCCACGCGCATGAGGCAATCGTCTTCGCTGATTTTTCTCAAGTGGCTGCCAGGGTGGAAATTCAATAATTTCAGTCCCAGTTGCTCGCAGCGCCGCATTTCGTCGATAAATGCTTCGCGCGACTTTTTCAGCGATTCGGCTTCAGGGTGCCCCAGATTGATCAGGTAGCTGTCATGGGGGAGTACATGTTCAGGCGCAATATCGACCGCGTTGAGGTTGGCGCGAAAAGCGGCGATGCTCTCTTCGGTCAGTGGTTTGGCCTGCCATTGACGCTGATTCTTGGTGAACATGGCGAACGCCCGGGCACCAATGGCCTGAGCATTCAATGGCGCATTCTCCACGCCGCCTTTGATACTGACATGTGCGCCGACTCGTTTCATTGAGAAAGTACCTGAACAGATTGGGTGGGGAAGAATATCAAACCTCAACGATGGTATCGTATGCCTTGATCCAGAAGGAGCAGGAAAAATGACTGATATCGAGAAACGCAAGCACCGTCCCAAGAACGAAACCCGGCAATACTGGTCAGTGATGACGCTGGCAGAACGTTTCGAGCACGTGGTCGCATTGGTCTTGAGTTTCGTGATTGCAGTGATCGTCTTGATTGCACTTTGGCGACTGGTTCATGAGGTATTCCGGCTATTGGTCCTGGGTATTCTCGACCCACTCGACCATCAGGTGTTTCAGCTGATCTTTGGCATGATCATGACCTTGTTGATCGCGATGGAGTTCAAGCATTCCATCCTCAAGGTGCTGGAACGAAAAAGTCATATTATCCAGGTGAAAACCGTCATTTTGATCGCACAGCTGGCGCTGGCGCGGAAATTCATCATTCTCGATTTCTCCAGCACCAGTGCGGCCAAGCTGGCGGCACTGGGTTTTGCCATCCTGGTACTTGGGGTTGTCTTTTATTTGCTGGCGAGGGATGGCCGCGAAGCAAGTGGTCTGTAGCAGTATGGCTACATCGGCTATTTGACCGGCCATTTTGACCGCATCTTCTACTGGCGTTGCGGTCATCGTGGCCATGCGCCGTTTCTCAGTTTGAACTGAATTTCTTGTCAGCCTGCATATTCACCAGGCCCAGCAACGAGTGTATGCCGGTTTCAGAGAATTTGGCATCTTTCACTTCTGCTGAATGTGTTGCATGCGGGCTGGCATGTTTTTCGCTAGATCCTTTCCACGATGAACATACATCCCATTGGAAAAGGAGAAAGAAAAATGAAGGTAATGAAATTCAATACCCTCTATGCAGCCATGTTCGGCCTGTCATTGGCGCTGTCAGCACCTGCCTGGGCAGACAAGTCCGCCATGCCCACTGAGCCTCAGGAGCAATCGGCAGCGACCAAGTCTGTGCAGGCTGATGTCGATAAGGCATCTGGCGCCAAGGCGGAAGAAAAGCGCAAGGCAATTCTCGATGATGCTATTGCCGCCATTTCAGAAACTCAGAAAGCGCTGGTGGCGCTGGATGAGAATAAACCCAAGGATGCCTTAAAAGCGCTTGAAGTTGCGACTAGCAAACTGGAGTTGTTGCTGGCCCGTGATCCAGCCTTGGCATTCGCGCCAATCGCTGTAGATGTCCGGACCTATGACCTGCTGGCCCGCCCGGAGACGGTGAAGGCGGTTGTAAAAGAGGCCGAGGATGCTCTTGAGGATGGGGCGGTACAGAAGGCAAGGGGGCTGCTGGCGGGGCTGGCCAGTGAGATCGTCTTCAGCACGACTAGCATTCCGTTAGCGACATATCCAGAAGCCATCAAAGCGGTATCGCCGTTGATCGATGCCGGTAAGATCGATGAAGCGAAGGCAGCGCTACGTGCAGCCTTGAACACGCTGGTGATTACCGACG
>Ga0256839_1004804_pt1 | contig 12922 bp, 5 predicted proteins | sample 354166metaG_FD_185968 | JGI IMG/M metagenome (GOLD analysis project Ga0256839, IMG submission 185968) | Hydrothermal vent microbial communities from Mid Atlantic Ridge, Atlantic Ocean - 354-166 | ecosystem: Environmental > Aquatic > Marine > Hydrothermal vents | place: Atlantic Ocean: Mid...
GAGTGTTAACTCAAATGAGTTGTCGCGCTGGACCGTTGCGATGCACATAGCTCTTAACAAAATTTACGAACGAACCACTTGGATTCTGTGGGATCGACCTCTTCCCATTTAGCATATTTCGCCATTCTCGCTCTAGAAAATACAAGTCATAACCTGTGACCTGCGCCCCTAGAACTCCTCCAAAATGATGTAGAGTCCGCCCGACCAAAGGACAGAAAACATGAAGAAACGATTTACGGACGAGCAGATTATAGCGATGCTGAAGGAGCAGGGTTGAGAGGATCCGAAAACAATCCGGGGGATTGTTTTCCCGAACAACGGCGAGAAGACGGCAGACCTGTGCCGGCGTTACGGCATCTCTCAAGGCACGTTTTACAAATACAAATCGAAGTATGGGGGCATGGAACCTTCCGATGCCGCGCGATTGCGAGTGCTAGAGGCTGAGAATGGCAAGCTGAAGAAGCTGCTGGCCGAGACCATGCTCGATGTGGCGATGCTGCGGGATGTGAACTCAAAAAAGTGGTGACGCCCGAGGCCAAGCGGCAAGCTGTGGTTCACTTGTGCGAAGCGCATGGGGTGAGCCAGCGTCGGGCGTGCAATGCCATGCAGGTGGATCGATCCACGGTGCGCTACCAATCGAAACGACCTGATGACCGTGATCTTCGCGAGGAGATCAAGCTGGTAGCGAAGGAACGCCGCCGGTTTGGCTATCGCCGCATTCAGGTCATGCTGGAGAGGAAAGGGATTTTTATGAACCACAAAAAGCTGCGCCGATTATATACCGAGGAAAAGCTGCAAGTGCGCCGCAGGGGTGGCAGAAAGCGCGCTCTGGGCAGCAGAAAACCCATGGCACTGCCCGACGGCCCGAACCAGCGGTGGAGCCTCGATTTTGTTAACGATGCGTTCACGGACGGGCGCAGGTTCCGTATTCTGACGGTGATCGACGATTTTACCCGCGAGAATATCGGCTTGGTGGCGGATACATCGCTGTCGGGCCAACGCGTGGCGCGAGAGTTGGGCCGGATAGTTGCAGACCGCGGCATGCCAAACACGATAGTTTCGGATAATGGCACAGAATTCACCAGCATGGCGATCCTGAAATGGGTGCAGGATACGGATGTGGACTGGCACTATATCGCGCCCGGAAAACCCCAGCAGAACGGCTTTATCGAGAGCTTCAATGGCAAGCTTAGAGATGAATGCCTGAATGAAACCCTGTTCAGCGCGCTGTCGGATGCGCGGGCAGTGCTGGAAAGCTGGCAGCACGACTACAACCACCAACGCCCGCATTCAGCGCTGGGAAACCTGACACCTATGGAATTTGCAGAGAAGAAAGAAGTGGACAAACTGGCCGCATAGCGCCATCAATTTAATCCCAAGGACTCTACGTCAAACTGGAGGATACTTGGGGCGCAGGTCACTGGCCAAACACCTAACCATGACCCTCACACCCGAGGCGAAGAGTGGACAGGCTCGCACCGTCACGATGTAGATGAAACCGGCCACACAAATACAGCCGACTTCACTCTGACCCGCAACGGCGAAATTATCACACCAAATTCCGACCCTGAAACCTATGAACGGCTATTTGAGCTGGGGGCGTCTACCTTCAGCGGCATAGGCGAATATGGCTCATATGTTCACATGGGGGACGGCACCCTAGCGTCTTGGGGACCGGACAAAACATCCGCTTCGCTTCCCGAGAATTATAGAGCTGCAATTAATAGAGGTCGTAGCTAAGATTACCAACCGCGAGTGCCGTCAGGATTAAATGGCCCATAACCAGCAAAATGTTGAGATATGCGCGTACCATCGAAGTGCGGCACACTATCGGGATAACCCAAGTTATGCGGACTATAGGAATGATGATAACCTCGATCAGGCCCAATAGCCAAAATCAAAGCAATCAGCCCCAAAAACCCTGCGGGGAAAAAGAAGATGAAATTGAGGAAGCCCATGACAAACAAAGCCCCGGCAACAATGCCAAAAGCGCTTGCGGTTTTAGGGTAGTTTTTTCTCGGTTTCATAGTTTGTCTCCAAATTGGGTTTTTACCATAACACAAACCCAATTTGGAGGCAAACGAAACAAGAACAAGTCGAATGCGGATTGTTCCCCTTTATTTGTGTAAGAAATTTATTCCAATCATACGCCCCCTTATTCTTCCCTGAATGCGCGATAGAAATACCCAGCCAACGGTTTCAGCAAATAGTCCATTGGTGATCTGTCGCCTGTGCGGATGAGGACTTCTACCGGCATGCCGGGGAGGATTTGGTTGTCTTTTAGTATCTCGACTTCGCCCTCCATGGGGAGGAGTTCGGCGGTGTAGAAGGTGGCACCGGTGGTTTCGTCTGTGTATATATCGGCAGAGATGTTGATCACATAGCCGTCTAACTCGGGGGTTGTGCGAGTATCGAATGCTGAGAAGCGCAGGGTGGCTTTTTGGTTGAGGGCGAGCTGGTCGATATCGATGGCGTTGATGCGGGTGCGGATGACGAGGTAGCTGTCGGCTGGCACCACGTAGAGGATGGGTTCGGCGGCGGTGATGACGGCGCGGAGGGTTTTGATTTGCAACCCGTAAATCACGCCCGCGCGGGGGGCTTTGATCTCTAGACGATTGATGCGCTCGGTGAGCGAGAGGCGGCGTTCTCGCAGCTCGACGGCGTTGTATTGCAACTCCAGCAAAGTAGTTATGGCTTCTTCACGGCGGTTGGAGGTCAGGCGGAGGATTTCAATTTCGACCTCGGCGATTTGGCCGCGGATCTGTGCGAGGGTGGCGGTGAGTTCGCCGAGGCGACCGCTGAGGCTGGCCTCTTCGCGTTGCAGGGCCGAGACTTGGCTGAGCTGTGTCAGGCCGTTGCCAAGTAGGGTTTCTTGGCCGGTAAGCTCACTGGCAACGATGCTGTGCTGGCGGGCAGTGGCTACCATTTGCGCCTCAATGCCGATGATTTGCTGCGCGAGTTGTGCTTTGCGTTCTTTAAGCCGTGCGGTTTCCTCGGTGACCGAGGTGAGGCGGGCGGTAAACAGATCGGCTTGGCCGTCAACCACTTTGCTCACTGAGCGATTGACCAGCGCCATATCGCGTAACTCTTGGCTGAAGGTGATACTATCGGCCTCGTCACGCTCGGCGCGTAGGCGATCCAGCCGCGCCAAAATCTCGAACAGCTGCCCTTCGACGATGGCCAGTTCGGAGCGCAGAAGCGTGCCATCAAGCCGGATCAGGACCGCGCCCGCCTCAACCATATCACCATCGGCAACCAAAATTTCCGCTACTACGCCGCCCTCGCCGTGTTGCACAATCTGGCGGGTGGAGGCGACCTCGACCACGCCGCTGGCCACGACGGCCCCGGCAATGCTGGTAAACACCGACCACGCGCCGAGGCCAAAGACTAGCACGGCTAGTGTGAGCAGCCCGCTCCAGAGAAAGCGCTTGGCGCTCCAGTCTTGGGTGTCGCTCATGGCGCGTGCCCCTCGGGCTTTGGCGGTGGCAGCTGCTGACCATTGCCTTTGGTGAACTTTTTCAGCATTTCATCACGGGGTCCAAAGCCGCGCGCAATGCCGCCTTCCAGCACCAAAACCAGATCACAGGCCGCAAGGGCAGGTGCGCGGTGCACCATCATCACCACGGCATTATCATTCGCCTTCATGGTTTGAATGGCTTTGTTCAGCGCGTGCTGACCGGGGGCATCAAGGTTGGAATTTGGCTCATCCAACACCAAAATCACGGGGTCGCCAAACATCGCCCGTGCCAAACCAACCCGCTGCTTTTGCCCGCCAGAAAGCACGCCGCCTTTGGAGGTGACGCGCGTATTATACCCATCCGGAAACTTCAGAATAAGCTCATGCGCTCCTGCCATTTTGGCGGCTTTTATGACCATCTCGGGGTCAGCGTTAGCTTGCAGGCGCGATATATTCTCGGCAATGGTGGCGTTAAAGAGCGTCACGTCTTGTGGCAAATAGCCCACATGTTTACCCAGATCCTCGGCGCTAAACTGGTCCAGCGTCGCCCCGTCTAGCCGCAGCTTGCCCGATACCGGCCGCCAGATGCCAGTGAGAATGCGCGCCAAACAGGACTTGCCCGAGGCGCTATGGCCCAGCACCCCCAGCACTTCGCCGGGCTTCAATTCAAAGCTCAGTTTTTGCAGGACAATGGACTTGGTGCCCGGCGGCACCACGGAAACTTGCTCCAATTGCAGCAGCGCCTTGGGGCGCGGCAGGGGTGTCAGGTCGGCCTCGTCTGGCACTTCCGAGAGCAGGGTTTCCAGCGATTTCCAGCCCTGTTTCATCCGCAGCACCAACGGCCATTGGCCAATGATTTGCTCAATCGGGGCCAAGGCGCGGCCCAGCATAATAGAGCTGGCAATCATCGCGCCGCCGGTGACTTCTCCGAGCAATGTCAAATACGCCCCGAGCGCCAGCATGGTGGATTGCAGGAAAAACCGGAAGGATTTGGAAAAGGCGGTAAAGCCACCCGTGCGGTCACTGGAGGATATTTGCTTTTTGAGGGCCGCATTCCTGACCACCAGCCATTTGGCCAGTGCTGCATTGGTCATCCCCAAGCCCCGCACCAGCTCGCTATGATTGCGGATATCCTCGGAAAATGCATTGGCTTGTGCCGAGGCCTGATTGGCCTCGGCCACCACCCGCTTGGTCAGGATCTGGTTAAGTGTGGTGACCATAATCAGCACCACCGTGCCCGCAATCGCCGCCCAGCCCAGCCACATGTGGAACATGAAGATCGCCGCCAAAAACAACGGGGAAAAGAAGATATCAAAGAGGGCAAAAATCACCGGTGAGCTATAAAACCGCTGGATGGATTCAAGGTCCGCCAGTGCAGATGTATGCACCCCTGTCTGGTTGGCACGGTTGATCTGCGCGCCAAATACCCGGCTATCCAGCCCCGCCTGGAAGCTCGCACCAATGCGCGCCGCCACCCGGCCCCGAATATAATCCAGCACGCCCATAATGGCATAAAGCGCGACCATCAGAAAAAACAATGCCAGCAGGGTTTCGACCGAGCCAGATCCCAGCACGCGGTCATAAACCTGAAGCATAAACAAGGAGCCCGTCAGCATCAGAATATTGACAAACACGCTGAAGACGCCAACAAAAAACATCAAGCCACGCCCCTTGGCCCGCTGCTTTTTTAACTCACTCTTTTGCACATAATTATCCGATACTTTCTGGCAGCCCGCTTGACCTTAGCCAAACTGAAAGTCTTCCTCAGTGAGGGCATTCGCGGTTACACCTGTGAGTATAAGCTCACCAATCGCAACGCCCCCGGCATCGGTTTCATAGGTGATATGCACACCATCCGCCCCATCGGTGATGCTCAGGTCCGCAAAACCCAGCCCCGTGGCGCTCAGGTCAATAATATCCAGCCCGTCTTCAAAGTCGGTCATAACATCAATACCATCACCAAAATCAAGCTCGATCAAATCCGCACCAGACCCGCCCGTCAGCAGGTCATTCCCGGCACCGCCGTTTAGCACGTCTTCCAAGCCAAAACCGCCGGGTGCCTTGTCTGAGAGCGCGGCATCGCCAAGCAGACCGGAGTCAAATACCCCCAGCACTGCACCAGCGGTATCCGGCCCTTGCACAGTGAGGTCAAGCGGGCCAACACCGCTCGTTGCCACATAGGTCATTTCAAATTGATAGGTCCCAACCGGCAGCACAATGCTACCGCGCTGATCCCCTTCAAAGCTCACCACCTTGGCCCCCTCAATCCAAACGTCTGCGCCGCTTTCAAAGGTATAGGCTCCTGCCGTGGTGATTTCGATCACGCCGACATAGCGTAGACCGTAGTTATGCGCGTTGCCGCCCAACTCGGTTGCCAGCGCGCTCGCGTCAAGATCGCCCACCAAAGACGCCCCATCAGCGGGGCCATTGGGAATGGCACTCCCCGAAGATTGGCTGTTGTTAATGCGATAATAAGAGGCAATCAGGCGGCCATCAGTCGTGCCATTATCACCCACCAGCGTGTCATTCCCCGCGCCACCGTTCAGCACATCACTGCCCGCATCGCCGTAAAACACATCATCGCCACCAGCCCCATAAAACCGGTCATCACCGTCGCCACCATGCACCTCATCATTGCCAGCGGGGCCAGCCTCAGCGTCATCGACAAAGGTATCATTCCCTGCCTCCAGCCACACCGTATCTGCCCCAAGCCCCGCTTCAACGTAATCGTTGCCAGCGCCAGCGTGGATAACATCCGCCCCGTCGCCTGCTTGAATAAAGTCTTGCCCGCCAGAGGCGTTGACAACATCATCGCCGCCATGGGTGGCAATCACCTCATCCGCATCTGTGCCGTCAAACACATCCGCGTCATTAGTGCCGATAAAATCAACATCGGGCTTTTCGATATCATCATTGGTTACAAGGCCGCTCGCGACTCCAACCAAGAAGATCTGATCAATCGGATTACCATCAGCATCACGGCCATAGGTGATCAGCGTGCCAATGGTGAGGTATTCGATGATGATTGAATCATTCCCCGCACCGCTTATGCGCAGTGTATCGGTGCTTGGATCAAAGTCATCAATGATATCAATGCCGTCCCCTTTGCTGAACTCAAAAATATCCGCGCCGTTCTCGCCTTTAAGTCGGTCATTGCCAGCCCCGCCTTTAATAACGTCATCACCCGCGCCACCATCAATGGTATTTGCGCCAGACGTACCGGTGATCACATTATCGCCCTGCGATCCAACAGCATTTTCAAAATTGGTGGTAATTTCGGTTTCACCACTGCCAAAGGTCGAAAGACCCGCAGCCAAATCTATATCCACATTCTCAATCGAATAGGCATAATCCAGCGTGTCATTACCCGCACCGCCATCCATATGGTCAACACCATACCCGCCCGATATCCAGTCGTCCCCTGCATCGCCAAAAATCGTATCTCTGCCGCTGCCACCGTCGATATGGTCATCCCCCGCGCCACCAAACAACCCGTCATTGCCAGAGCCGCCCAGCAAAATATCATTCCCGCCGCCACCATGCAGCTGATCATGCCCCGAGCGGCCATTTAATGTGTCATCGCCTTCACCGCCAAAATGATTATCCCGCCCCGAGGTAAACCAGGTTTTGCGCCGCCCTGTCCAGCTTTCGCCTTGATAATTAGAAATATTCTGCGTGCTGCCATCAGAAAACTCCAAGGCCTCGACCGGATCGGTGTCAAAATCCTTCAGCGTCAGGGTTTCCCCATCCGTAAGCGTAAGAATTAAATCCGCGCCAACATGAGATATAGTTATATCCGCCGCCGTAATCCCGTCGCCAAACTCAATACTATCGCGCCCGCCGAGTTGTGAACTTAATTTATTTGAGTGGCCATCGTCGCCATATGGCGTATTTGTTCTTGTCCCGCTTTCACTGGTGCCATTATATATGACATCCGAACCATCGCCGAGATTATAAACATAGGTGCTGCGCCCCGTGCCGCCATAAAGCGTGTCGTTTCCCAGCCCGCCGATAAAACGATCATCCCCCGCTTGACCATCCAGCGTATTGTCCCCGTCCGTGCCAATAATCGTATCACCACCTTGCGAGCCAACAACATTCTCGAAGTTTATGGCGGTTTCCGTCGGAGACCCGCCATTCCAGTCAATCCTGCCCACGTTAATGTCTATCACCGCGCCGTAATTGGTGTGCGAGACATCAACCGTATCGTTGCCATCCCCACCATCCATACTGCCCGTGCCCCAACCATCCGCAATATAATCATCGCCCGCTCCGCCACCAATCGTATCGCGACCCGCTCCGCCGATCAAAACATCATTACCATCGCCACCCTCTATGATGTCGTCACCAGATCCACCCTCCAAGCGGTCGTCCCCATCGGTTCCGGTGAGGTTTTCTGCTCCCGAAGTGTTGGAGTTATAGCCACCCTGATCTGCCTCAAACAGACCCTTGCGCTCGGAAAACCCCTCTCCGAAGCGTAAGCGCCCATCCGCAAGATCACGATTTCTACCAGCAAAAGGCAGCCCCTCATCGCGGCGCTCTTTATCAAAAAAATTCATTAAATGCTTAACCCTCTAATACTACCTGCGGGCAAGTATGCCCTCCCGCAGGCCTGTTCATCTTAGCCAAACTGGAAGTCAGCCGATGTCAGCTCCGCCGCCGTTATCCCCGTTAAGGTCAACTCGTCCAGCGCCGTCCCAGCATCGCCATCATCAAAGCTGATCACAACATCCCCGCTGCCATTATCCGCAATCGTCAGGTCCGCAAAGGTTAACCCCGTCGCACTCAGATCAATGATATCCAATTCATCCTCAAAGTCCGTCATCGTGTCACTTCCCGAGCCAAAATCAAGCTCGATTATGTCAGCACCAGACCCACCATTTAGATGGTCATTGCCCGCACCACCATTCAAGGTATCATTCCCATTCCGACCATAAATCCAGTCATCACCATTTCCGCCGGATATAGTGTTGGCACCGGTATCACCTTTCAGATTGTCGTTATGGATAGACCCTTCGAGGTTCTCGATGTCCGTATAGATATCGCCAACAGCCTCACCGGTGTTATTGGATGTAACTTGGAGATCAGCGATTACTGCTTCAGCCGCGTTTGCATAAGAGGCCGTATCACTGCCGTTACCGCCATTCAGAACGTCAGCACCAGCGCCGCCATTCAGAACATCATCCCCGTCCCAGCCCCAAATCCGGTTTGCACCAGAATCGCCTGTAATTTTGTCACTGTAGTTTGATCCATAGACATCTTCTACGTCAATATATGTGTCACCTTTGGCTATTCCGGTGTTGTTAGAAGAATTTTGCAGATCAATGGTCAAGCCATTGCTGGCGTACTTATAATAAGCAATGTCAACTCCTGCGCCACCATTCAAAATATCAGCGCCAGAGCCTCCGAGCAACTTATCATTGCCATCGCCGCCATTGAGAATGTCCTCAAGGCCTAATCCTGTAGGTGCCTCTGAAGATGCCGCCGCGTCGCCAAGCATGGCAGAAGCGAAGAGATCAACTTCCACCGCACCCGTGTCCGGCCCTTGAACCGTAACCTCCAATGTGTTTCCACCCGTCTTTTCAACATAGCGGATTTCAATTTCGTGCTGGCCTGCCGTGAGCCCAGTAACAACTCCATTTTGATAGGCCATAGCATGTAGGCCGTCATTATCCACAACAAGCTCGCCATCGATCCAAAGTTGAGAACCGTCATTTGAGCCGGTTTTGAAGATGTAATCTCCGTTCGCACCCACTACGATGGTGCCCACAAAGCGAATGCCGTAGTAATCGGCCCTACCACCGATTGAAGTGGCCAGGTTATTTACATCGAGGTTTCCAACAATGCGCACGCCGTCCGCCTCGGTAAGAACCGGAATATCATTAACCGAGTCAACGGTGTTTGACAAACGATAATAAGATGCAATCAGCTTGCCCTCTGCGGTACCTGAATCACCGACCAGTGTGTCATTTCCCACGCCACCATTGAGCGTATCATTGCCCGCCTCACCGTAAAACTGATCGTCGCCACCTTCGCCAAAGAACAGATCATCACCTTCACCGCCATAAACGATGTCTTTTCCGTTCACTCCGGTTTCCGCGTCATCCACAAATATGTCATCTCCGTCATCAAGCCAGATCGTATCTGCCCCGATGCCGCCGATTACTCTGTCATTGCCAGTACCAGCATGGACAATGTCGGCACCTCCACCGGCATCAATATCATCATTCCCGCCGCCTGCGGTGATCGTATCAATACCACCATTCATGGAAATATTTTCATGCGCATCCGTGCCAACATAGGTATCTGCGCCGCTGGTTCCACCAACAATGTTGGCAACTGAAGTATCTATATCAAGCAGCCCAAAGGCATTTGCAGGCACGCCATCAAGGAATATCTGATCAACTGGATTACCATCAGCATCTGTTCCGTAAGTGATCAAAACTCCGGAACCGTTATAGTCAATGGCAATATTGGCAATGGCCGCGCCTTCAATGCGAAGCGTATCAACGCCGGCATTAAAATCCGTAATCGTATCCATACCGTCGCCACGGCTAAACACATAGGCGTTAGCGCCGGTACCGCCCGATATTGTATCGTCCCCTGCACCAGCCTCAATCATATCATCGCCGGCTCCGCCAGCAATCACATTGGCCTCACGGGTGCCCATGATTGTATCATCGCCGCCCGATCCGATCACATTTTCAAAATTGGCTATGGTCTCAATAACCGTTGGGGACCAAGTTGCCACCTCCGCTTCAAGATCAATTTCTACGCCGGCACCTGATCCGCCACCAAATAGTGAGGTTGCCAACCAATAAGAGAAGTCAACCGTATCATTGCCGGTGCCGCCATCCATAAAATCAACGCCATCATCACCAGAGACTATGTCGTCACCACTATCGCCGTAAATAGTGTCGATGCCCGTACCGCCCTTGATATTGTCATTGCCCGAACCGCCAAAAAGCTTGTCGTTTCGCGAGCCGCCGTCAATGATATCGTTACCTCCACCACCTTGAACATTATCAGAGCCGCTTCTGGAAGTAAGCGTGTCGTTGCCTTCGCCGGCAAAATAATCATCACGACCCCGGCTAAACCAGCCTTCCCGCTTGCCTGTCCACGTAACATCTCCCCGATCGGTCAAGCTCATACTGGACCCATCCGCGAATTGAAGCGTTTCCACTTTTTGAAACACAAAACCTTGAATAGTAATCGTCGCGCCGTCCGGCAAGTGAATCAGCAGATCATCTCCGATATCACTAAAGGTCAGGTCAGACTGGACGATCCCCGCACCAAAAACGATTCGGTCATTGCCTCCATATTGTGCAGTTCTTTGACTGTTATAAGGCTGATACGCACCGCCGAAAATGTCCGCATCGCCCGACCCTGACGAGGACACTATATTCGCGTCAAACGATAGCGCCATTTGGTTGGAGTTGAAATCACCTTCGATAATAACGTCCGACCCGTCTCCTAGATTATAAATATAGGCGTCATGGCCTCGGCCGCCCATCAAAGTATCGCGCCCAAGACCGCCGGTAAGCGTATCATTGCCATCTTGACCATCCAGCACATTTGAACCATCCGTTCCCACAATACTATTCGCGCCCTGTGAGCCAACAACATTCTCGAAGTTTATGGCGGCTTCCGTCGGAGACCCGCCATTCCAGTCAATCGTGCCCGCGTTAATGTCTATCACCGCGCCGGAATTGGTGTGCGAGACATCAACCGTATCGTTGCCATCACCGCCATCCATACTGCCGGTGCCCCAACCATCCGCAATATAATCATCGCCCGCTCCGCCATAGAGAAAATCCGTGCCTCCAGCCCCGATTAAGCGGTCATTACCCTCGCCACCATAAATCGTATCATTCCCAGCCCCACCATCAATTTCGTCATTGCCAATATAGCCATTCAGCGTGTCAGCCCCTGTGGTGCCCGTCAGAATGTCATCACCTCCATTATCATGGAAGACCCGCATATCAATAATTTCGCCATTGCTGAGTTCCATAAACTCAACAGCAGGAGCGTCCAAGTCGAGCCATTGATCCGTGATGGTGACTTTCTTTCCCGAAGCGCCAAAAGTCAGAACCAGATTATTGCCAGTATTTACCGCCGTAATATCATCAGCATTAATGGAACCGTCTACGCGTATGGTATTGCTGCCATCTGTATCTGTTATTGTATCCCAGTTAGCGCCGCCCCACATATCCAGGTCAATTATATATTTGTCGTCACCAAGACCGCCTTGCATTTGGTCATTGCCATGGCTACCCCGAATGGTGTCATCAAGAGCAGAGCCAATAATGGTATCATTCCAGTTATTACCATCAATATTCATGCGGCTATTACTGCCCGAATAATCCATGGTTTCGCTCGAGCCCGTCCCATATCTAAACAAGGTAAAATCTGTTGCACTCAACTCGGAAAAATCAACCCCCGTCAAACGAAGAGAAAACGAGCCAGAGGTCACGATTGCATCATCGCCATCCTGGCTTAGCGTGACATCGTCAAAATTGCCCCATGTGCCAATCGTATCAGCGCCAATAGTAAAGTCCTCAACTGTATCCTGCCCGCCATATTGCAGCATAAAGACATCATTTCCATCGTCTCCAACCAGCACATCTGCGCCCCCACCACCAATGAGGATATCATCGCCTGCGCCGCCAACTAGAAGGTCATCACCCGCATCACCCACAATCTTATCGTCACCCGTTGCGCCGTATACGCGGTCATCACCAAGCCCACCAGAAAGCAAATCGTTGCCCGCGCCACCATAAACCTGGTCGTTGCCGCCTTTGGCAAACACTTCATCATTGCCTCCGTTACCAAAGATGCGGTTATCATTATCGTCACCTCGCACCCAGTCGTCATATTCCGAGCCAGCAACCCATTCGATCCCGTCAAACGTATCGCCTTCCGCATCGCCACCACTGGCTGTGCTGTTGAGAAGGTCGATATTCACGCCCGCATCCGAGCCTGCATAGCTCAAGGTATCAAACGGGTTTGATTCGCCATTATTAGCCGCATTATCTCCATGGATAACATCCGCGCCAGCGCCACCTTCCAGCACGTCGGCACCTTCTCCACCTGTGAGCGTGTCATTGCCCATGCCGCCCAGCAGACTGTCTGAACCAGCCCCGCCGGTAAGCGTATCATCACCCGCGCCGCCATGCAGTTTGTCATGACCCGCGCCGCCTTCAACGGTATCATCACCTTTACCGGCATAAATCTCGTCATCACCCTCTTCACCGTAAACCGTATCGTCGAAGGACAATGCAGCCGCTTCGGCTGTCGTGTACTCTTCAAACAGAACCATAGCGCTCTGCACTTTGGCAGTATCAACAACGGCCTGCTCAATCGCTTCCATCACAATGGCGGCATAAGCTGCCCCATTGTCGAGTTTAACCTGCCAGAATGAGGTTTCCGATGCCGTGGCCGCGCGCCCGTAAACACGAGGCAATA
>Ga0256839_1004805_pt1 | contig 12919 bp, 6 predicted proteins | sample 354166metaG_FD_185968 | JGI IMG/M metagenome (GOLD analysis project Ga0256839, IMG submission 185968) | Hydrothermal vent microbial communities from Mid Atlantic Ridge, Atlantic Ocean - 354-166 | ecosystem: Environmental > Aquatic > Marine > Hydrothermal vents | place: Atlantic Ocean: Mid...
CCACTATAGGCGCCGTGCGATTCCTGCACCTTGCATAGAACCCCACCCAAGATGCGCGCATGGGCGTGATGCAAGCGTTTGAGTACTGCCTCCAGGTGGCCCAGGCGAGTCTCGCCGGCGCTGGCCACCACCAGGGTGGCCTGGACGTGGTGGGCCAGGACCAGGGCATCGGCCAGCCCCAATACTGGTGGACCATCGATGATGACGTGATCGAAGCGTTCCCGCACCTTCGCCAACAGGGCCTCCATGCCCGAGCCGCCGAGGATCTCGGCCGGATTGGGGGGAATGGGGCCGCTGGTCATCACGAACAAGCCGTTCAAGGTGGTGGCCTGGAGGGCATCCTTGGCATCCACTTCGCCCACCAGCACGTTGGACAGGCCGGCGGCGTTGGGCAGGCCGATGAGGTGATGCAGCGAGGGATTGCGCAGATCGGCGTCGATGAGCAACACCTTGCTTCCCATCTGGGCAAAGGAAGCGGCGATGTTCACCGCCGAGGTACTCTTGCCTTCGCCCGGCCCGGCGCTGGTGAGTTGCAGCAAGCGGGGGGCTCCTTCGGGGGTGGCGAACATCAGTGCGGTGCGCAGGGAACGGTAGGCCTCGGCCACCACGCCGGCCGGATCGGCCACGGTGAGCAGCGCCGGATCCGCCTGGCCCTCCTGGGGTGACACCGCGGGGATCAAACCGAACAACGGCAGGCCCATGCGCTCCTCCAGGTCTTCCGGACGTTGCACGGTGTCGTCCATGAAATCGACCACGAAGGCCAGCAACACGCCCCCCATCAAACCCAACACCGCCCCCAGCAGGACCACCAACGCCACCTTGGGTTTGTAAGGGGCGAGTGGCAGTTCGGCAGGATCGACGATGGCGATGTTGTTGGTATCCACGCCCCCGGCCACACCGACTTCCTTGAGGCGCTGCAGCAGACCGTTGTAGAGCTCGCGGTTGGTCTTCACCTCGCGTTGGAGAATGTTGTATTGGATACTGCGGTCACGCAGGGCCAGCACCTCTTGCTTCACTGCCTCGAGACGCTCGCGCAGCATGTCCTCCTTGGCCTTGGCGGCCAGGTATTCACTGCGCACCGCGGCGAGGATCCGGGTCCCTTCCTCGGCGATCTGCGCCTCCAGTTCCTGGATGCGTCCGCGCAGCTCCACCATCATCGGGTAGGCCGGTTTGTAGAGCAGCCGTTTTTCGTTGTATTCCGCCTCCAGCCGGGCCTTGGCCTTTTTCAATTCCTGGATCACCGGGCTGTCCAGCACCTGGGGGGCGCCGATGACCACCCCCTGCCCCACCAGCTGTTGATAGCGGCTCTCGGCCTCGATACGGGCCTGCTCGGCGCGGCTCAAGGCCAGGTTGATCTCACGGAGACGTTGGTTGACCACGCTGCCTCCCTCATCACCCAGGGTGACGATTTCGTGTTCGCGGGCGAAGGCCACCAGCCGCCGTTCGGAGTCTTCCAGCTTGGCCTGGACCTGGGCCAGCTGCTCACGGATGAATTCCTTGGCATAGGCCGAGGCCTCGAAACGCCGTTCGATGTTCATGTCCATGAAGGTCTCGGCCACGGCATTGACCACCTCCAGGGCCACTTTGGGGTCGGGGTGATCGAAGTGGATCCGTACCAGCCGGGTATTACGCAACGGCTCCACCTCCAGGGCCTGCTGAAAACGATCCACCAGGATCTTGCGACGGGTCTGTTCGTCGGCGGCGGCCTGGCCTCTGCCCCAACCGAACAGGGCCTTGAGACCATCTTTCTCCGGTTCCAACAGGCCGCGCTCGGCCAGGCCCAGTTGGTCGATCACACGATGGGCCAGGGCCCGGCTCTTCAGGAGCTCGTATTGGGTCTGGTAGAAATCCTTATCACCAGACTTGATTTCGCTGCCATCCACGCCTTGGTAGTCGAGGATCTTCACCGGCTCGCGATCGATCTGCAGCATCAAAGTGGCGCGGTAGATGGGGGTGGTGAGATAGACGCCGACGAAACTCACCACCACCACCAATAGAAAACACAGACCGATGATCCAGCGCCGGCGGCGCAAAACGGCGAATAAGCTGCGCAGGTCGATCTCGTCGTCGTCTTCGGCCGCCAGAGGAGCAGGCAAGCCACTGTGAGGAATCAGCGGCTGGGGGGGGTCGTTGGCGGCGTGGGGGGTGAGCCAGTTCTTCATGGGCGATAGGTTCCGAAGGAGATGAAGCCGCGCAGGGTGTTGGTCACTGAACGGAGGAGGCTCTTGGGACCCGAGCGCGGCACCACGATCACGTCATCGGCCTGCACCAGGGGATCGGGGGCCTCGCCCTTGCGGATGGCCGCCACGTCGAAGAGGTAGGACACCTTGCGACCGTCCGCCAGGGTACGAAACAGTTGCACCCCATCGGCATCGGCCAGGTCGGTGAGGCCCTCGGCCTGAGCAATCACCTGCAGTAGGGAGGTGCGTCCCTTGAGGGGGAAGATCCCCGGACGGTTCACCGCCCCCTCCACCGTCACCCGTTGGCTTTCGTATTCGACCACGAATACGGTGACGTAGGGATCGTTGACATAGCGCTGCGCCAGTCGCTCGGCGATGGCGGCACCCAGTTCCTCCGGGGTCTTGCCTTCGGCAGGCAGCGATCCCACCAGTGGCAGGGCGATGCGGCCCCGAGCATCCACCCGCACCTTGCGGGTCAGCTCCGGCACCCGAAAGACATCGATTTCCAACAGGTCACGCACGCCGATACGATAGCCGTCGCCCTCCTCGCCGAGGGCGGCGACCATCGGCGGCGGTGGCGGCACGGCCTCAACGGCCGGCCTCGGCGATGCCGCCGTGTCTTCCTGCCACAAGGCATCGATCTCGTCCTGGGCCCAAGACAGGGCGGCACTGCACGACAGCCACAGCACCGCCCCCCAGTGGACGATGAAGTGTTTCACCGCCATAGACCACCTCGCCTCGATTCGAACTCTCCTCCATAGTGCATGGTGTGGCCAGAAACAAAAAGGGCAACAACCTGTTGCCCTTCAAGAGTGATGCACCTTTTCGTTATTGTTATATCTTGTTGTTGTCTCGTGATGAATCGTCCTCCCGATTCCCTTCGGTGTCGCGAATCTCACCCCTCCCTTCGTGCGATCCCGATCTCCAAATTGATCACGGGGGAGGGTAGCAGGGTCTAGACCATTTCGGGGGACACACTTTTATTTCAGGTTGTTGTCATGACAACTGGATCGTGTCTAAAAATTGGACCCCCAACAACTGTTCAATCAACCGACAGAAAAAATTTATGACCAGATCGTCATAAGTTCAGTTAATGAAAATAAAAGCCATGTGATTTCAATCGTTTGCAATAAAAATAAAATACATAACCGGCGAAGTTGAGAGAAAAGTTTTCCGACACCCACGATTTCGTTTCTTCCAGCCAAGGGAGGCCCCGATGAACGATCACCCTTTCGCCCGCTTCATCCGCCCGCTGGGGCGGGGGAAACGCGCCCGACGCGACCTGGACCGGGAGGAGGCCCGGCAAGCCTTTGCGATGATCCTCGCCGGCGAGGTGGGGGCGGAGCAGTTGGGGGCCTTTTTGATGTTGCTACGGGTGAAAGAGGAGACTGCCGAGGAGGTGGCGGGGATGACCGAGGCCGCCCGGGAGCGGTTATCTGCCTCTCCTCCTCCCCCCACAGGTGCCATAGACTGGCCCAGTTATGCCGGCAAACGCCGCCGCGCCCCGTGGTTTGTCCTCGCCCAGTGCCTGTTGGCAGCCAACGGCCATGCCGTCCTCTGTCATGGGCGGGATGGTGGGGACCCGGAGCGGGTCTACACCCAGGCGGTCTATCGCGCCTTGGGGCTCCCCGTCGCCGAGACCTTGGAGGGGGCGGTGAGTGCGCTGCACGAGCAGGGGTTGTGCTATCTGGATCTGGCGGCGCTCGATCCCGCCCTGGACCGCCTGTTCACCTTGCGGCCCTTACTGGGGCTGCGCTCACCGGTCAATACCATCGCCCGGATGCTGAACCCCTTGCGGCTCCCCAGCCTGCAGGGGATCTTCCACCCCGGCTTCGCCGCCATCCATCAGCAGGCCGCGGCCCTGTTGGGGGATCGGCTGATCGTCTTCCGCGGCGAGGGGGGTGAGGGTGAGATCCGCCCGGACAGCGAGACCACCCTGTTTGCCCACCGACAGGGATTGGAGGAGATCACGTGGCCGCCGCTGCTCACCCGCCGCCTGCCCCGACCGGCCCAGTGGCAGATCCGGGTGTTGCGGGATCTTTGGCGGGGAGAAGCTGAGGACCCTTACGGAGAGGCCGCGGTGTTGTCCACCGCCGCCGTCGCCCTCTGTGCCCTCGATGATACGCTCGATCACTCGGGGGCGCTGGAGCAGGCACACCGATGGTGGCAACAACGGGATCGGGAACACTTTTCAGCCTCGTTTGAGCAATGAAAAAAGGGCGGCCTCCTGGTCGCCCCTTGTCTCGATAAGGTGGGGGCATCCTTGCCCCCAACTCTTCCGCTCTAGCGGGTCTTGGCACGCAAGGCCTGGAGCCTTTGCAGCGCCTCCACCCGCCCCTTCAAGGACTGCCCCGCCGCCTTGGGCTTGAAGTACCAGGCCTCGGTGGCGTTGGCGTCGTTGAGGGTGAGGAAGACGCCATGGCTGACGAAGTTGTTGGGGTCGGAAGTGTCATCGGCCACCACGTTGACGTTCACCGGATCACCGGCGGGAACGTTGGGGATGGTGAAGCTGAACTCACCCGTAGTGGCGTCGTAGCTCAGCGGCAGCACGTCTCCCGGTGCATTGGGATCAGTGCTGAACGCCAGCCACTGACAGACACCGGTGGCATCACACCAGTCGACGTTGGCGAACACCACGTCCGGACTCCAGGCCACCCCATTGCTGGGGGCGAGGTCGATGGTACCACTCACCACCACATCCCCCGAGACCGAGGCGCCGGGTGCCGGGCTGGTGACGCTCACATAGGCCGGCGGGCTGATGCCGTTGCTGGTCTGTAAGGTGAGGTGGTAACAGCTCCAGGCGGCGTCGCACAGCGAGATGAAGTTGGGGCCATCGTAGAGGTTCACCGTGAGGGTGAAGGCCCCTGTGCTGTCGATGGTGAAGGTGCCGTTGGCGCCGTTGCCCTGGAAGGTACCGGTGCCCGCGCCATTGGCGCTGGTGCCTTCGATGGTCACCGAGGAGGCATTGGCCAGGTTGGCGTCGCTCCAGTAGTCGGCATAGTCGCAACCCTGATTATCGGGCGCGCCGACAACGGCGCCGCTGTCGGTGGTGATGCCGGTCACCGCCATCACCGGGGTCACCGGCGAGGGACTGGTGGTGGTCACGGAGAACGACTGGAAGTTCACCCCGTCGGTGATCTCGATGTTGCTGTATTGGTCATAGAGCTCGACGGTGAGGCTCCAGCTACCATCCGCGGCCACCGAGGTCTCCACCACCTCCTCCCCGCCGCAGACCCATTGACGGGCACGAACGGTACGGCCGGGATCGCTGTGGGTACCATGGACCACCACTTGGTTAGCGCTGCCGGCGTCGTATTGACCCGGGAAGTTGGGGTCCTCGGTCAAGGCATTGCCGCTGGTGTCCTTCACGCCACCGAAGGTCAGGGTGGGCGGGGTGTAGCCACAGCTCCCCGTGGTGGTGATGCGCAGGCCGGTCCAGCGGTATTGGGCATCGTTGATGTCGACGAAGTTGTCACCACCGGAGACCAGCGGCACGGTCACGGTGAACTCGCCCAGGCCATCGCCATCACTGTCGGTGGCGGTGGTGCTGAGGTCCTCCCAATAGAAGTTCCCCTGACCATCGTTACCGTTCCAATAGACATAGACAGCGCCTTCCTCGGCAGTGCCGGTGATCTCCACCGAGCACTGGTCGGTGGTGACGTCGCCACCGGCGTAGGACTGCCCCCCCACGGAGAGGATCTGCGGCCGCACCACAGCCTTGCCGGCCTTGGTGTAGACATTGAGGCTGTACCAGGCGTTCTGGCCGTCGCTGAGGTTGATGTAGTTCCAGCCGTTGTACAGCTCCACCACCAGACGGAAGGTACCATCGACGGCCACGTACAGGTCACCGCCTTCCCAACCGCCGTCGGAACCGACATCGTAACGGGGAGTGGCCTCAGAGGCGAGGTTGTTGAACACGCCCTCGATGACCAGCAGATTGGAGGCCACCGCGGAGGCGTCGTAGTTGGCGCCGTTGGGCCAGGTCTCGTTCTTCACCACCAGACCATCATTGGCGTCGTTGCCCTCCACCAGGGTGATGTCGATGGGCGGCGTGTAAGCGGCACCGGTGTCGGTATAGACACCGAAACTGGCGACATGCCAAGGCTGGAAGCCGCTGCTGTCCACCACACCGGGGCCGGAGATGTCGATCCAGTTGTCACCTTGGTAGATATCCACGGTGACGGTGAATGTGCCATCAGCGTTGATGGTGATCGGTTGACTCACCCCGGCGCCAAGGCGGTCGTTCCACAGATTGAAGTAGAAGGTACCGCCGATCTCGGCCGGATCGATCGCACCTTGGATGGTGACACCGGTGGCACCCGGGGCCTGGTAGTAGCCCCAACCGTCATCGCTCAGAACATTGCCGGCCTGATCCGCCACGGCAGTGATCGCCAGCACCGGGGGCGTGCCGCCGGTGGTCTGAATGATGAAGCTGCGGCGCAAGGCCTGGCGCTCCACTTCCGAATCACCAGGGGCGAAGCGATCCAGGACCTCGACCCAGTTCCAGCCCTGATTGAGCGGGACCGAGATCTCCACCGTGCCCACGGGCCGACCATCGGCGTCCATGGAAGGGATGAAGTCCAGCGGGATCTCCTGCAGGGTGGCACCGCTGATGCGCACCATCCCCTGGGTCGAATCGGTGGGGATGGTGATCGTCAATGTGGCGCTGTCGGCCGCGCCGGCATCATAGCCGCCCATCATTTCGTCGAACACCAGCGGATCCGTGATGCCGTCGCCATCCACATCGGCACTGACCTCCACCGTCATCTCCAGGTATTCTCCGGCCAGTTTCAGGCTGCGCAGCTCGGAGATGGCGATGACATCGCGCACCAGCTCGGTGTTGCGACCGGCATTGATGTCGGCGACAGTATTGCTTCCCAAGGCCGCCACCTGCCAGTTGATCTCGGCACCGGGCAGTGGCAGGAAGTCACGCTTGAAGCCGAAGTCGGCACTCACCTCCACCGCGATGGGATTGTTCCCCTGGAACAACTCCGGTGCCGGCGGGATGTCCAGATCGGTGTAGCTCGGCGGCAATGCGAAGGCCATCCCGGCATCGGGATAACGCGCATCGAAGAAGATCATCACATAGGCCGAGGCGCCGTCCACCGCCTGCCATTGGAAGTTGAACGTAGGCTCGACAGTGGGATCGGTGGGTTCGGGCATCACATAGCCGTCTTCCGGCGCGATCAGGGTGAGATAGGCGGCGCTCTGTACCGTCTGCCCGCGGGTGTCGATCCCCTCCGAGGCCCGCACGATCACCCAGCTCTCGTTGAACTTCTGCAGGGTGACGAACAGCGAATCCTGCGGCGTCACCTGCTTGCAGTTCTGCGAGGTGTTGGTGGAATCACCGTTCAGACGGAACTCGAAGTCCGCGCTCTCGCCGGCCACCACGTTGATGCTGCCGATGATCTCGCCGGTGACGGTGGTGCCGCAGTAATCCCACATCGGGAAGACCTGGCTCAGCATGTCGCTGAACTCGCCCAGGTCGCGCACCCCGTCACGGTTGATGTCGAACGGATCGAAACCGCCTTGGGCGGCGATGTCGTATTCCATGAAGAAGTCACCGGCCATCAGTGAGGTCACTTGCGCCAGGTTGCGGTCGTTGAGGGCGCGGACCCAGCGGCCGAAGACGTCTTTCACATCCGCCTGATCGGAGGCCGATGCGCTGTCGGCGTCGATCCCCTCGGAAGTGGCGGCGGTGGTGAAACTGAAGTTGATGGGGGCCATGGGGTTGCCCGCCAGGTCGGTGCCTCCGGTGATCTGGAGGTCGTAGCTCTGACCCAGTTTCAGGGGTTCACCGAGGATGAATTCATAGATGAATTCACCGTTGTCCTCGCCGATGTAGATCACCCCGGGACGGGCCCCCAGACTGGGCTGGGCCTGGAGCAGCAGACTATTGATGTCCAATAGCTCGTCGGCCTTGACCCGAATGGGGGTGGTGATATCGACATCCGCGGTGGTTGCCGGCGAGGCCATCACCACCGTGGGCGGCTGGGTGTCTTCCCCGGCGTTGGAAATGGTGAAGGTCCCCGTGGCCGTCTTCTCCAGGGCGTTGCCATAGACGTTGCGCACCGGCGTATCGCTGGTGTCGGCACCGTTGATGGTGACGGTGTAGGTCTGTCCCGGGGTGAGACTCACGCCGTCGGCGGGATAGAAGGTGGCCGACAACCAGTCGGCGGAGACCGCCCAACTGCCCTCCACCGGCGGCTGGATGCTGATGCCGTCCTGGACACTCTGACGGTTCATGGCCATGGAGAAGGTGACCTGGATGGCCACATTGGAGGCCAGCTCCAAGGCATCGCTCCCCCAGGTCTGGGTGCCGTCGGTGTTCTTGCGCACCCCCATCATGGTGACCACCTGGGGCGCGGCGGTGGAATCCTGGGCCTGCAATTCCTCGCCGGCGACGTCACCGGAGAATTCCTGCACCACCGATTCCAGGGCGATGGAGGGCTTCAAGGTCACCGGATCCACACCGATGGCCAGCAGGGTGTATTGACCGGCTGGGATGGGATCACCGTCCTGATAGGCGTTGCCGTTCTGCGCCGCATTGGCCAGGCTGTTCAAGGTGTAGTTGCCATCGGAGTCGGTGGTGGTCTGGGCCACCGGATAGAGCCACTCGGGATGGCCGGCGTCATAGAGATAGACGATGGCGTTGGCCAGGCTCTGAGTGGGCGCGCGGCTGGGCAGAAAATCGTAGCGCACCACCTGGGCCTTCTGGGCACTGGCCTTGTAACGGGCACTGCCCGGCTTGCCCTTGGGCACCGCGCTCATTTTTTGCAGTCGCTGGGCCGGTTTACCGGCCACCACCCCTGACAAAGTGACCTTGCCGGAGATGGTGGTGGTTTCTCCGCCACCTCCGCCTCCCCCAGCACTGGCCGCTCCATCCTGGTTTGTGGAGCAACCACCGAGGATCAATACCACGCTCAGGGCGCTGGCCGTGAGCCATGTCTTTCCTGGTGTCATGTGTCATCACCTCTATTCGATCAAGTCTTCCAGACGATGCAGTCCCGCTCCCATGTTTCCCCCGCCCCTCCTTGGCGAGAGCATCCGCGGCCGGGGCCTGCAGACGTATCCACGCCTCCCTATCGGCACGACGAATCGTCGGCACTATCGGATCGAACGCAGGGGACTTTAGCCTGAATGGTTGAACACCCCTGACGGGATCACAGATCGAGCTTCAGAGCTTGACGGGCATTGCAGGTGGTGATCTCGGCCAGCCGCTCGGGCGGCTCGCCACGCAGCTCGGCAAGGGCGTTCAGGACTTCAGGGAGATAGACCGGAGAGTTGCGCTCACCCCGGTGATTCAAGGGAGGGAGATCAGGGGCATCGGTCTCCAGGCAGATCGCCTCCACGGGCAAGGCCTGGACCAGGGCGCGGATCCGGTGTGAGCGGGGATAGGTGAGCGGGCCGCCGAATCCCAGACGAAACCCCAGGTCGAGATACCGTTGCACCTGTTGCCGGCTGGCATTGCAAGCATGACAAATGCCGCCGTGGGGGAATCTCAGCCGCCGCAGGGTGGCGGTGACCTGATCGTGGGCCCGGCGCACGTGCAACACCAAAGGCAGATCAGCCGCTTTGGCCAGGCGCACCTGGGCCTCGAACAAGGCCTGCTGGGCCTGACGATCCACCTCGGGGGGATAGTAATCCAAGCCGATCTCGCCGATGGCGACCACGTTGGGATGATCGAGCAAAGCGGCCAGTCTCTCCAGGTCCTCAGACCGGTGGCGGTCGAGAAACAGGGGGTGCAGTCCCAAGGCACAGAAACAATCGGCCTCTTTCCCGGCCAAGTGGAGTTGTCGCCCCCAGGTCCAATGCCCCACCCCGGGCAGGAGGAAACCGCTCACCCCTGCCGCCCGCGCGGCGGCCAGGATCTGATCCCGGTCGGGATCGAAAGCAGGGTCGTCGAGATGGCAATGGGAGTCGAACAGGGTCGCCATGCCCCCATTCTAGCCCGACTGACTCAATGCTCGCGGGTGGCCAGGAAACGAATCTGCGGCCAGCGTTCCTGAGTGAGTTGCAGATTGACCCGGCTGGGCGCCAGATAGGCCAGATGACCACCGCCGTCGATGGCCAAGTGTGCCCGGGCCTTGTGTTGAAACTCTTCCAGGGCCTTGGGATCGTCGCTCTCCACCCAGTGGGCGGTATGGATATTCACCGGCTCGAACTGACAATCCACGCCGTATTCGTCTTTGAGCCGGTAGGCCACCACCTCGAACTGCAATACCCCCACGGCACCGAGGATGAGGTCGTTGCTCTCCAGGGGTTTGAAGAGCTGGGTGGCCCCCTCCTCGGAGAGCTGTTCCAGGCCCTTGAGCAACTGCTTGGAACGCAGTGGGTCCTTCAAGCGGGCGCGGCGGAACAACTCGGGGGCGAAATGGGGGATGCCGGTGAACTTGAGATCCTCCCCCTCGGTAAAGGCATCACCAATCTGGATGGTGCCGTGATTGTGCAGGCCGATGATGTCCCCCGGCCAGGCCTCTTCCACATGTTCCCGGTCGCGGGCCATGAAGGTCAGGGCGTTGGCGATGGTCACCTCCCGGCCAAGACGCACATGGCGTAATTTCATGCCCTTGCGGTAGTGGCCGGAACAGACCCGCAGAAAGGCGATGCGGTCGCGGTGGGCCGGGTCCATGTTCGCCTGGATCTTGAACACGAAGCCGGTGAGGGCTTCTTCCTCGGGGGCCACGGCGCGGCTGCGGGTCGCCCGAGGCAGCGGCGGGGGAGCATAGGCGGCGATGGCATCCAGCAACTCGCTCACGCCGAAGTTGTTGATCGCCGAGCCAAAGAAGACCGGGGTCAATTCGCCGGCCCGGTAGGCCTCGAGATCGAAGGGATTGCTGGCCTCGCGCACCAGTTCCACCTCCTCACGGAAGGCCTGGGCCTCGCTCCCGAACAGCTCGTCCAGACGGGGGTTGTCCAACCCCTCGATGAGCTCGGCTTCCCGGCCATCCTCCCCGGCTCGAAAGAGGCGCATAGCGTTGTCCTGGAGATGGAAGACCCCTTTGAACCCCTTGCCCATGCCGAAGGGCCAAGTGATGGGGGCGCAGCGGATGCCCAGCACCTGTTCCACCTCGTCCATCAGGTCGATGGGATCGCGCCCCTCGCGGTCCAGTTTGTTGATGAAGGTGATGATGGGGGTGTCCCGCATCCGGCACACCTCCATCAACTTGATGGTGCGCTCCTCCACCCCTTTGGCACTGTCGATGACCATCAGCGCCGAGTCCACTGCGGTCAGCGTCCGGTAGGTGTCCTCGGAGAAATCCTCGTGACCGGGGGTATCGAGCAGGTTCATGATGCAGCCGCCATGGGGGAACTGCATCACCGAGGAGGTCACCGAGATCCCGCGGCTCTTCTCCAGCTCCATCCAGTCGGAGGTGGCATGGCGCGCCGATTTGCGCCCCTTCACCGTGCCGGCGAGCTGGATGGCTCCTCCGAACAACAGCAGCTTCTCGGTGAGTGTGGTCTTGCCGGCGTCGGGGTGGGAGATGATGGCGAACGTACGGCGGCGGGCCGCCTCTTCTGCGATTCGGGACATGGAGTTTCGGGGTGATTCAGGAAAAGGCCGGGATTCTAGCACGCCTGAGACCGGCGACGGCGCCCAGGGTTCACAACACCCGGGCCATCACCAGGGCATCTTCACGCCCCTGGGGGGCCGGGTAGTAATCGGGGCGCACCCCCACTTCGTTGAAACCCAGATCGTGATAGAGCCGCACGGCGGCCTGATTGCTGGGTCGCACCTCGAGGAAGGCGGTATGGGCGCCGCGGCGGCGGGCATCGTCGAGCAGGGCCAACATCATCCGCCGCCCCCAGCCCTGGCGGCGATGATCGGGATGGACACAGACATTGAACACATGGGCCTCCCCCACCGCCACCGACATGATCCCGTAGACCCGGATACGCTCTTCCAGCTCCCACAGCCGGCAGAGGTAGCCCACCCGCAGGCAGTCACGAAAGATCTGCTCGCTCCAGGGATAACGGTGTCCGGCACGCTCGATGAGCAGTACCTGATCCAGATCCGCCTCGGTCATCTCGCGATAATGGGGGCAGGCCTGCCACACCGCACTCATGATCTGGCCTCGTGTTCCAGTAGACGACGCTTGAGGGCCAGTGCCCAACCATGACGGGCCCCCATGAATCCCCCGGCATCGTGTTTGGCCACCACCCGATGGCAAGGGACGTACAACACCCAGGGATTGGCCCGGCAGGCGGCGGCCACTGCCCGTGGTGAACTGCCCAGGCGCTCGGCCAGCTCACCATAGCGGCGCACCCCTCCCACCGGGATGGCCCGCAACGCGGCCCACACCCGCCTCTGAAAGGGGGTGCCACGGAAAGCCAGTGCCAGCCGCGGCGCCGGTCGCGCCGGATCGCTCTGGTATTCCTCCAGCCAGCGGCTCAGCGTGTCGGCCCATGCAAGGGAAGGACCGTCGGGAACGTCCCCATCCCCAGGCTGGAAAGACAATGACCACAGCCGACCATCACCACTCCAGCAAGCAACCATCACCACCCCCAGTCTCACAAGGGCATGGTGGCTTTGCCGCATCTCGTCCACGACGAAGGCCCGCCTCCCAGGATGGGAGCGGGCCCGCCTCGCTGGCGCGGCGGTCATCGCCGGCCGCGGTCAGAGTTTCTCTTTGATGCGCGCAGCCTTGCCCCGACGCTCACGGAGGTAGTAGAGCTTGGCACGCCGCACGTCGCCACGGCGTTTCACCTCGATGGAGGCAATGGCGGGGCTATGGGTC
>Ga0256839_1004806_pt1 | contig 12918 bp, 12 predicted proteins | sample 354166metaG_FD_185968 | JGI IMG/M metagenome (GOLD analysis project Ga0256839, IMG submission 185968) | Hydrothermal vent microbial communities from Mid Atlantic Ridge, Atlantic Ocean - 354-166 | ecosystem: Environmental > Aquatic > Marine > Hydrothermal vents | place: Atlantic Ocean: Mid...
TATGGCTTTGAACAGATTGGTTTTAATTTACCTTACAGTTGCATAAAAACACCGCCTGCGGGCAGGAGAGTCCGGAGGAAAAGCTTTATCTGCGATATATCCAGGACATATCCCGCAGGACATATTGCCATCTTTTGCAATTTCACTCTCCGTTACGTCCTGCAACAGGGACATATTTCCGATATCCCATCGCTTTATAAAGGTTTTACGCCGCCCCCCCTGCCCGCTTACGCACCCTTGAAGTCCGCCTATCCGATTAAAGGAAAAAGAGGACCATCGGTCACGATGAAGAAGATGCAGTCTTCATCTTCAGGCACCCGGTAAGGCCCGTGCATGTCCCCTTTCGGGGCGTAGAAGTACATCCCCTTTGACGTCTCCCGGCCGGTCTCGGTATTTACCAGCTTGCCCTGGAGGATGAAAATATCGTGTCCGCAGGGGTGGCCGTGCCTGGGTTCGAGGTAGCCGGCCGGAAATTTCACAATGGCTGCCACCGCTCCCGTCTCTTCATCGGCACTCAACACCTTGAGCATTGCTCCCGGCGGCAGATCGGACGGCGCCGGTGACCATTCCATTGTCTCCGGATCGATGATAACTGTTGATCTCATTCCAGTTCCTCCTTTCTTTTTCAATGACAGCGCGAGCGCAGGCGCCCGCGAGACTCTCCCCCGTTCACCTGTGCCTCGTCACGCCCGCCCCGGCGCAGAATACGCTGACAGCGCACCTGCTGCACAGGGGGGAGAGGGGCCTGCATATGTTCTGACCAAAGGCGACGAGCAGTCCGTTTATGCTTATCCAGTACTTGACCGGCAGTTTTTCCCTCAGTGCAAGTTCCGTCTGTTCCGGGGTTTTCGTCGTGACATAGCCCCACCTGTTGGTTATTCTGTGGACGTGGGTGTCAACGCATATGCCGGGTTTCCCGTGGCCGAGGGTCAGGACGAGGTTTGCGGTCTTCCTGCCCACACCTTTGAACTTCAGCAGTTCATCCAGGTTATCCGGCACCACGGAGCCGTAGTCTTTAACGAGCGTCCTGCTTATATCCCGTATTCTCCTTGCCTTGACTTTGTAAAACCCCACGGGGTAAATCGTTTTTTCTATCCGGCCGACTGAAAGCCCGGACATGGCGCACGCATCAGGAGCGAGGCTGAAGAGCCTTGCGGAGGCAGGCCCCGTGGTACTGTCCTGGGTCCTCAGGCTCAGTATGCAGGAAATGAGCACCCTGTAGGGGTCCCGCGGGGATCGACTCGCCATGTTTTCAAGCCACGGCAGTTCAAGCCCCTCCACCTGCTTTCTCAACAGGGGCATCGCCTTATGGAGATCGGCGGTATTCATGCGGCGGTTGACACGATATTGTATTGCGCTTTTATAACCCGGAACCCGTTGAGCAGGATTATCCGGATGTCCCGGACCGGATAAAGTCCCCTTAAATAATACCAGCATCCATATTGCGGTGTAAACCTCTGCCTCAATCTTAACCTTTGCCTTACAGTTCATGAAATAGCGGCGGACTCCTCTGCACGTTTACGCCACATTCGGTTTATTGACTCTGTATGATCTAAAATATATAATTCTAAGTGATTGTTTGTTTATGCTCTTTTAATCAAAACAGGAATCGGGGAGATATCATGTCTTTAAGGAAAATAAAATCCGGCAGTATACTGTTCGTCATTGTCCTTTTATGTTCATTGAATTTATTGCTGTCCGGGGCCCATGCCCAGGCATCACGAATATCCGAGGAATCGGTGGACGTCCTTACAAAGACCGGCCAGGCCCTGGCGGAACTGGCGGAGGCCGTGAAGCCCGCCATAGTGAACGTATCGACGACGAGGACGGAAAAGATAAACGGCCGGTTCAATCCGTTCCTGAACGACCCGTTTTTCAGGAGATTCTTCGGCGACAACCCCCGTTTCCGCGAGGCGCCGAGAAAGCGGAGATCGGTAAGCCTCGGGTCCGGTGTCATCCTCTCATCCGACGGCTATATCCTGACGAACAACCATGTTGTAAAGAACGCCGATAAAATAAAGGTCATTCTCTCGGACAAGAGGGAATTCACCGGCAGGATAATCGGCAGCGACCCCAAGACGGACCTGTCGGTCATCAAGATAGACGCCACCGGTCTTCCCACTCTGAAGATGGGCAACTCGGATGAATTGAGGGTGGGCGAGATAGTGCTGGCGGTGGGGAATCCGTTCGGACTGAACCAGACCATTACAATGGGGATAGTCAGCGCGGTGGGAAGGGCCAATGTCGGAATCGCCGATTATGAAGACTTCATCCAGACGGACGCCGCAATCAACCCGGGGAATTCCGGCGGGGCGCTGGTCAATATCAGGGGCGAGCTCGTGGGGATAAACACCGCGATATTCAGCACGACCGGAGGCTACCAGGGAATAGGTTTTGCAATCCCGAGCAATATGGCAAAGGTCGTCATGGACAGCCTCATAGAAAAAGGCAAGGTCGTCAGGGGCTGGCTCGGCGTATCGATACAGGCCGTGACCCCGGAGCTTGCACAGCAGTTCCACCTTGAAAAGGATTACGGCACACTGGTTGCCGATGTGGTTGAGGACAGCCCCGCCGAGAAGGCTGGACTCATGCGCGGCGACGTGATAATAGAGTTCAACGGCAAACCGGTGAACGAGCCGTATATTCTCAGGAACATGGTGGCGGCCACACCTCCCGGAACAGAGGTGTTCCTGAAGGTTATAAGAGAAGGCGAAACCGAGGAACTCAGGGTCACCATCGGCGAGCTTCCATCGGATATACAGAAGACTCCCGCCGTATTCAGGAATGCGCTGAAGGGAACCAGCGTCCGGGACCTGACGCCTGAAATCAAGAGGCGGCTGAACATCCCCGACAAGATCAGGGGTGTTGTTGTCACGGATATAGAGGCCGGGAGTCCTGCCGAGACAGCGCTTATGCCAGGCGATGTCATCCTGGAGATAAACAGGAGGGCCATCTCCGGCGTCGAGGAGTATGAGGCCATAGTGTCGAAGATCAAACCCGGGAAGGACATATTGCTGCTGGTCTACCGCAAGGGCTCGACCATATTCATAACCATCGGTGCGGCGGAGCAATAAGCGGCGGGTGGCCGGCTCAGAGTGAACCCAGTATCTTCATGACCTCGGGGAGGGGGATATCAAGTTTCTCCGCTATCCTCCTGCAGTCTTCGTATTCAACGGATATCCTGCGTTCTCTTGCGCCGGGTTTAATTACCTTCACATTCACCGTTCCGAATTTCGTCTCCACCGGCTTAATCCCGCGCGGCAGCGTCTTCCTGCCCGCCCTGTGGAACCTGAGACCGATGCTCGTTGTCTCGCGCAGGATTATGCCGATCAGGTCGTCCTTTCTGTCTTCAGTGCAGAGCGCCGTGAGTTTAATTCCCGGCCTGCCCTTTTTCATGATAATCTGAGTTAAAAACACATCAAGGGCCCCGGCCCCGAACAGTTTGTCCATGACATATTCATAAACCTGCGGGTTCATGTCATCGATATTGGTCTCGATGACGGATATACCGCCGTCGCCCCTGTCAACGCGGCTGCCGATGAATATCCTGAGCACATTGGGCTGTTCCCCGAAATCCCTGGCGCCCGCCCCTGTCCCGGTCTTTGAAATCCGCATTTCAGGAACCGGACCGAACGCGCCGGCAAGTGAAGATACCAGGACCGCGCCTGTGGGTGTGGTAAGTTCAAACGAGATGTCGGAGGCGTAAACCGGTTTGCCCTTCAACAATTCAACCGCTGCGGGCGCGGGAACGGGCAGAAGGCCGTGGTGTGTCCCGACCGTGCCGCTGCCGAGATTCAGGGGCGAGGAGTACACGGTGTCGATTCCGAGCATGTCGAGGCCTATCAGTGTTCCGAATATATCGACAATGCAGTCGACCGCGCCGAGTTCATGGAGGTGTACCCTGTCATACCTGCCGCCGTGTATCACGGCCTCGGCCTCAAAGAGTCTCTTGAAGATTGAAAGCCCCTTTTCCCTGACCGGGCCGGGCAGGGAAGAGGATTCAACGATTTTTTTAATGTCCCCGAATCTCCTGCGGCCGGTCTCCTGTTGACCGCTGTCTTTTATAACAACGTCGACCTTTGTCGCCCTGAGTGAGCACCTCCTGACCTCTTTTGCGGTCAGCTCATATCCCTTTACCGGCAGGCGGGACAGTTCTTCCGCGAGCCTTTCGAGTGGCACGCCGGCATCCACCAGCGCCCCCAGGAGCATGTCGCCGCTTATGCCTGAAAAACAGTCAAGGTATGCGATCATTGTTTTTTACCGCCGGCGGTTTTCAATGGTTCAGGGTTTACCTTACAGTGGCATAAAAACACCGCCTGCGGGGCACGGGAGTCTGACGGGGAAGCTTTATCCGCGATACCTTCAGGGAATATCCCGCACGGCGTATCGACGTCTTTTTGAACTTCACATTCCGTTATTTCCCGCAACAATAACATATTCCGATATCCAATCGCTTTATAAAGGTTTGCCGGCGGATTCCTGTGCCAGTTTATGCAACATTAAGGTTTATTGTTCACGGTTAACGTATTTATTTTGTGTGCAAGCACTCCCGCGCCGAAGCCGTTGTCGATGTTCATGACCGCTATGCCGGGGACGCAGGAGTTGAGCATTGCAAAGAGGGCCGTGATCCCCCCCAGGCTTGCGCCGTAACCGACGGATGTGGGCACGGCAATCAGCGGTTTGTCGGTCATTCCCCCGATTACGGACGGCAGGGCGCCTTCCATGCCGGCCACAACAATCAATACATTTGTCCCTGATATGGTGTCTCTTGCATCCAGAAGCCTGTGCAGGCCCGCCACCCCCACATCAAACACGGCCTCCGTCCTCGTGCCCAGGAAAAGAGCGGTGGCCATGGCCTCCTCGGCAACAGGGATATCCGCGGTGCCCGCGCAGACGACCGCGGCCGAGCCTGTCTTTTTGACCGCGCCTCCGGCTGCTATCACACCGGATTTTCCGAAATATTCAACCGTTACCTTATGCTCCCTGCACAGGGACTCGATGTCCATGTAAACCGCCTCCGAGGCCCGTGTAATCAGAAACCTCCCGCTGCTGCGCAGCATGCTGCCGGCAATGGCCCTGATATCCTCCGGTCTCTTGCCCTCCGCGAAGATCACCTCGGGGACGCCGTGCCTGAGTTCCCTGTGGTGGTCGACCTTTGCCACGCCGATGTCCTCGTACGGAAGGTGCTTCAACTGCTCAAGGGCGCCCTCCACGGTCAGCCGCCCCCTTTTCACTGAATCCAGGATTTCTTCCAGTTTATCGTTGTCCATCGTCAATACTCCGACTTCAGGCTCCTTGTCATCAACTCCTTCACTGCATCAGGCGGGCTCTTGCCTTCCCTGATGACTTTATATATCTGCTCTATTATGGGCATTTCAACTCCGTGCCTTTCGGACAGCTCGTAGGCTGATTCGGATGTGGCGACACCCTCCGCCACCATTGTCATGTTTGCAAGTATATCCTCCAAACGCTCCCCTTTGCCGAGCCTGAAGCCCACCGTATAATTTCTCGAAAGTGTCCCGGTGCAGGTAAGGACAAGGTCGCCGAGCCCGCTCAGTCCCATAAACGTCTTCTCCACCGCTCCCATTGCCACCCCGATCCGGGTCATTTCCGCAAGGCCCCTTGTTATGAGCGCCGCCCTTGTACTGGAGCCGAGCCCGAGACCGTCGGATATGCCCGAGGCTATCGCCATGACGTTTTTAAGGGCGCCGCCCAGCTCGGTGCCGATTACATCCGCATTGGTATACACCCTGAAATAATCCGTGCTGAACAGGCGCTGCAGTTGCAGCCCCTTTGCCTTGTCTTCAGAGGCGATGGTAACAGCCGTGGGCCGTTTCCTGATAACCTCGGCCGCAAAACTCGGCCCTGAGAGCACCGCGGCCTTCCTGCCCGAGACCTCTTCAAGAATGCCGGATACCGTAAGCAGCGTGCCGTTTTCTATACCCTTGGACGCATTAACCAGCAGGGCCCCGGCAGGTATATGATCGGATGCGGTATTGAAAACCCTCCTTGTGTGCTGCGTGGGAACCGCGTTGACGACATATTCCGCATCTCCGAGCGCCTCCTCAATCCGCGGAGAAACCCTTATCCCCCGGGGAAGGGAGACGTCGGGCAGGTATCTGTTTACACCTGTTCTTCTTATATCCTCCGCAAGGTCATCCTCGTAGACCCACAGCGATACATCATTGCCCTTGTCCGCGAGCAGGCAGGCAAGCGTCGTACCCCAGCTTCCGGCTCCTATGACTGCAATACGGCTCATGATACTCCCCTTGAACGAAAAGAAACGCCCTGAAACCAGGCAGTAAGAAATGATAACAAAAAAGCGGGACAATTACAAAGCCGAACCTGTTCCCCATTAATGTCCGCTGTTATCGATGAAAACAGGCGCGGGCATCAAGGTCTTGACCGGAGGAGGCCGGATAGTGTTTACTGGAATACACTGCCTCGGAAGAGGCGGCAATATGAACAGGCAGCTTACGGCATCAGGTGTCCCGGAAATCCAACCAGGGAAAGCAAACGTAAAGCTGCCGTAAAGTTCAACCTTGATGCGGCGTAAACGCGCAGAGGAGTCCGCCGGCATTTTATGCAACTGCAAGGATAATACTTGCCGGTGATAAGCGCTGACAGAAATGTTAACTGAGGCAATAACAAAGGAATCTTTTGTTGAATTCTGCCGGTTGCTCTACAGAAGAGACCTGACGTGCGGAATCGGAGGCAATGTATCCGTGAGATCCGGTGATATAATCATGACGACGCCATCCGGGTTGTCTCTGAGGGATATGCGCGTTGACGATATCATCTTTGTCAAACCCGATGGCGCAGTGGTAGGCGGGCGCGCCGCTCCGACCAAGGAATTCCTGATGCATTCTCGTATTCTCGATGCAAGGGATGATGTGAATGTCGTCTGTCACGTTCACGGCGTGCACCTGATTGCCGCGTCAGTACAAATGACCCCCGGCAATAACACCCTGCCCCCTCTGACACCCGGATTCTGTTTCTTTGCGTATCCCCTTGCCATGTTGCCGTTTTATGTCCCCGGGACGCGGGAACTGGCTGATGCCGTGGCACGGCATTTCTCCGATACGGAAACGATGGCTCTGCTGCTTCAGAATCACGGATTGATCACCGTGGGGGCTGACATGAGGCAGGCATTGAATATTGCGGAAGAAATCAACGAAGCTGCGCAAGTGGCCGTTCTTTCGGGCGGCAGATTCAGCTTGATTCCCGAGGAAGATATTGAACGTATTTACCTGATGCGCAGGAAAGCGCGCGGGCTTTGATTCCCGCATTCTTGGGAATTCCGGGAACCAGCGGATGCCGGTTCATTACGGCGCCGAGTCTTTTCAGTAATTGTTTATCCGCCCCAGCGCATCATTGACCAGGTCGATTTCATCATCCGTGTGGGCCGCGGTGACTGAAAACCTTATGCGGCATCCGCCCTCCGGAACCGTCGGGGGCCTGACGGCGGGGGCGAAGATTTTGTTCCCGTAAAGATGCCTTCCCATCTTTAGTGCATTCTCCACGTCACCGGCCATCACCGGTATAATCGGGGTCTCCGACTCAAGGGTGTCGAACCCGAGCCGTCTGAGTCCGTTGTAAAGCCGCCGCCTGTTTTCCCATAATCTTTTTCTCAAGTTCCCGGAGTCCGAATCGATTATATCAACGGCCTCGATACAGGCCTCACACACTGCCGGGGGAAGTGATGTGGAATAGATGAAGCTCCTTGCCCTGTTGATCAGTAAGTTTATCAGGTCTTTCCCGCCGGCGACAAAGGCGCCGAAGCACCCGGCCGCCTTGCCCAGTGTGCCCATCTGGATGATGTGCTCCGCCCCTATGCCGAAATGCTCGAGACCTCCCCTGCCGGTCTTCCCGATCACGCCCGTGGCATGTGCATCATCTATCATCAATAATGCATCATATTTCCTGCTCAGCATCACGATGTCCTCAAGTGGGGCGATATCGCCGTCCATGCTGAAGACGGTGTCGGTGATTATCAGCCGCCTTGCGGATGCCCTGCCCTTTGACCTTTTCACGAGGAGGTCCTCAAGGTGGTTCATGTCCTTATGCCTGTAGATGTTTACCGCCGCCCCTGACAGCCTGACCCCGTCTATGATGCTTGCGTGATTGAGCTCATCGCTGAAAATCTCCGCGTCTTTCCCCGCAACAGCCGGGATGATCCCCGTGTTTGCGGCATATCCCGTGTTGAAAACCAGCGCCGCCTCTGTCTTTTTGAATTCCGCTATCCGCTCCTCCAGTCTCCCGTGGGGGCCGTGAGTGCCGCTTAAGAGTCTTGAGCCTCCGGAGCCGAAACCGTATTTGTTCACGCCCCTGACGGCGGCATCTATAATGCGGGGGTGGCCGGAGAGGCCGAGATAATCATTTGAGGAGAAATTCAGGAACTCCCGTCCGTCTATCGATATCCTGGAACCGCGGCATGATTCCGAGAGAGGAAGGTCTCTTAAAAGATTCAGATGTTCGAGGCGTTTCAGTTCTTCCGCGAATGTTTCAAATCCGCCAGCCGGTCTTCCGCTGGACGGGGGGCGCAAGGAATCGTCCGTCTCTGCCCGCGGGTTTTTCTCAGACCCCTTCACGTTCGTCGGCGGACCATATGTACTTGTGGATCTGCAACTGCATCCTCACGGGAAGGTTGTCACGCAGGATCCAGGAGACAAGGGACCTCGGGTCGAGCTTGCCGTAGGCAGGGGACATCAGGATATTGTCGAATTTTTCGTTCAGCTTGTTGCTGAATATGACATCCTTTGACCACAGATAATCCGATTCATCCATGAGTACGAATTTTATCTGGTCGGTCCTTTTGAGGAATTCAAAGTTCTTGGGCCTCATTCTCCCGCTCATGCCGCTCTTCGGGGACTTGTAATCCATGATGATGTTGAGCCTCTTGTCAAGGCAGCCTATGCAGATCGAGCCGTTTGTCTCTATCAGGACGGTGTAGCCCCGGTCAAGGAGTGTCTTCAGGAGTCTCGGGGTCTCTTCCTGCAGCAAGGGCTCGCCGCCGGTGAATTCAACCAGTTTAACCCCGAACTCCTCGATCTTGGAGATTATCTCCTCATCCGGGATCTCCCTGCCGTGGTAATAGGCGTAATTGGTGTCGCAGTATGTGCATCTGAGATTGCAGCCGGACAGTCTTATGAAGGTGCACGGAAGGCCCGCGTATGTGGATTCTCCCTGGATGCTTTTGAATATCTCGTTTATTTTCAGCATATACCCGGGCGGTCTTACCTGCCTTGTTTATGCAACCGCGCGCTAAACCTGACTAATAATACCATACCATAAAAAGCCTTGACAACTGCAACAGCGCTAAAGTTATAATTCATCAAATGATAAAGAAATCTTTTCTGATCTTTCTGTTCCTCCCCGCCGTAATCTTCTTCATCGAACCGTCTTATGCCGGTATCACCGTGATCAATGCAGAAGGGGTGATAAATCCCGTGATGTCGGAATTCATATCCGGAAGCATCGACGATGCGGAGGAGGAAAAGGCCGAACTCCTCGTCATCAGGCTTGATACCCCCGGCGGTCTCGATACCTCGATGAGGTCAATCGTAAAGAAGATAATCTCCAGTGATATCCCTGTAGCGGTATACGTCGCACCCAGCGGGGCAAGGGCCGCTTCGGCGGGCGTCTTCATCACGCTTGCAGCGCATATAGCCGCAATGGCTCCCGGTACGAATATAGGCGCGGCCCATCCGGTCGGGGTCGGGGGCAAGATGGATGAAACACTGGCGGAAAAGGCTGTAAACGATGCCGCCGCATATATCAGGTCACTGGCTGAAAAGAGAAACAGGAACGCCGCCTGGGCCGAAAAGGCCGTAAGGGAGAGCGTCTCGGTCACCGCTGAAGAGGCGCTGAAGCTCAAAGTCATAGATATCGTCTCTCCTGATATCACGGCATTGCTGGCCGGCGTAAACGGAAGGGAAATCGAGACACCCTCGGGAAAATATACGGTGAAGACAGAGGGGGTCGCGGTCCGCTATAAAGATATGAGCTTCAGGGACAAGGTCCTCAATATAATAAGCAATCCGAACGTCGCCTACCTGCTCATGCTCATCGGTTTCTACGGGATATTCTTCGAGCTGACAAACCCGGGTGTCATATTCCCCGGGGTTATCGGGGCCATATCACTGATACTTGCGTTCTATTCGTTCCAGACCCTGCCGGTAAACTATGCAGGGCTCATGCTGATGATCCTGGGCATAATCCTGTTTATCCTTGAAATAAAGGTTGCATCATACGGCCTCCTGACGGTCGGCGGCCTGGTCTCGCTGCTTATCGGCTCCATCATGCTCTTCGACTCGCCGCTGCCCTTTCTGAAGGTCTCGCTGAATGTGATTCTTCCGGCCGTCATCCTTACCACGCTGTTCTTCAGTCTGACCATTTTTCTTGTGGTCAGGGCATACAGGCGGAAGCCGGTAACCGGGGTCGAGGGTCTCACGGGGCTTGAGGGCGAGGCCCGGACGGATATTCACGGGGACGGCCGGGTGTTTGTACACGGTGAATTATGGAGTGCATGGAGCGATGAGCCGGTAAAGGCGGGTGAAAGGGTTGTCGTTGAGAAGGTCGATAACCTGAAGTTGAAGGTCAGGAAGTCGATGTGATAATTGCAGAATGTGCCGGTTTACAGTGCAGGGTTCATGCAAATGCAATGTGAAAAGATAAAACAAAGGAGGGGAAGAAAATGATACAGATAGGCTTTTCAGGGCTCGTATTGGCGGTTCTTCTGATAGTGTTTTTCATCTCAAGCGCAATCAAGGTGCTTCGTGAATACGAGAGAGGTGTGGTATTCAGGCTCGGCAGGCTGATTCCCGTCAAGGGGCCCGGCCTTGTCATTATCTGGCCGGTAATTGACAAGCTTGTGAAGGTCAGCCTGCGCACGATCACGATGGATGTGCCAACACAGGACATAATCACCAAGGACAACGTGACCGTAAAGGTCAACGCAGTCGTTTACTTCAGGGTTGTTGATCCCACAAAGGCAATAACGGATGTCCAGGACTTCGAGTATGCAACGTCGCTCATATCACAGACAACCCTCAGGAGCGTGCTCGGCCAGAGCAATCTCGACGACCTGCTGGCCAAGAGGGATGAACTGAATGCCCAGCTTCAGAAGATTATAGACGAACAGACGGAACCGTGGGGCGTGAAGGTTACCACGGTGGAGGTCAAGAATGTCGATCTGCCGATCGAGATGCAGAGGGCGATCGCCAAACAGGCGGAGGCCGAGCGGGAGAGAAGGGCCAAGGTCATCCATGCGGAAGGGGAATTCCAGGCGTCACAGAAACTCGCACAGGCGGCCGAAATAATCGGTACCCAGCCGACAGCGATACAGCTCAGGTTTCTCCAGACCCTGACCGAAGTGGCATCCGACAAGAGCTCGACCACGATATTCCCCATCCCGATCGACCTGTTTGAACCCTTTTTCAGGAAGGCCCAGAAGGAAGCGGGGGAGGCTTAACCCCGGCGGCATTTTTATGCCACTGTAAGGTAAAGTTTAAAAAGGAGAAAACAATGGAGGCACAGGAAGTCGCATCAGATATCGTCAGGAAGGCGCTGAACAGGGGATGTACGGCGGCGGAGGTTTTTATAAAGAGTTCAAGGGGAATCTCAGTTGAGGCAAAGGACGGCAAAGTGGAGGCCATGGAGGTCTCACGGGGCTTCGGCCTGTCGCTCAAGGTCATCAGGAGGCGCAGAGTCGGTTTCGCCTTTATGACCCTGCCGGCCGGCATCGGCTCATGCGGCGAAGAAATCGACAGGACGATAGACGGGGCCGTACAGGGCTCCGAATGGACGGCCGCCGATGAATACGCGGGCATTCCCGATCATATGCCCCCGGCGGAGGTGCTGGTCTTTGACGAAAAGATAAAAAATATCGATGAAGGGGATGTGATCAGGGATGCGGTGCTGCTCGAGGACAGCGCCCTTTCTTATGATGAAAGAATCAAAAAGGTCAGAAAGGCGGCTGTGAGCGCCGGATCGGAAAAGACCGTGATTGTCAATTCAAAGGGAGTCAACACCGTCTATGAGGCCACTTATTATTCGGCTCATGTAACGGCACTCGCCGCGGATGACGGGGGCGACAACCAGATGGGCTGGGATTATGCGGGCAGCAGGAGATTGAGCGATATAGATATAAAATCAGTGGGTGAAGGGGCGTCGAAAAGGGCGCTGGAGCTCCTCGGGTCCGTCAGGATATCCCCTGTGAAGACCCCCGTGATACTTGCCCCCTTCGTCGCCGTGGAGTTTCTTGAGATACTGAGTGCATCCCTGTCAGCCGAGGCCGTACAGAAGCAGCGCTCCTTTCTTGCAGGGAAGTCGGGACAGCAGGTCGTCAGCCCGCTCCTGGACATAATGGATGACGGCACCATGGACTGGAGGACGGGCACCAAACCGGTTGATGACGAGGGAGTGCCGGTTGCGGACAAGACATTGATATCGGGCGGCGTACTGAGGGGCTTTATACATAATACCTATACTGCCGCCAGGGACGACACCGTCTCAACAGGCAACGCCGCAAGGGGAAGCTTCAAGAGCCTTCCCGGGGTCGGCGTAACAAATTTTTATATAAAGCCGGACGGCGGCAGATCCTGTGATGACATGGTGAAATCGCTCTCCCGCGGCATCCTGATACTCGGGGCCATGGGGGTGCATACCGCCAATCCCGTGTCAGGGGATTTTTCCGTGGGCATTTCAGGGCAGCGGATAGAAAACGGCGAAACGGTCTGTCCGGTAAAAGAGGCCGTCATTTCCGGGAACATCCTTGATATGTTCAGGAAGGTGGAGGGAGTCGGAAACGACCTGATGTTTTACGGCAACACCGGCTCACCCAGCCTCCTGATAGGCGACATGGACGTCAGCGGCTGAAAATCAGGGAGGCCGGTCCCGATCCCTTGTTTTGTGGAA
>Ga0256839_1004807_pt1 | contig 12918 bp, 5 predicted proteins | sample 354166metaG_FD_185968 | JGI IMG/M metagenome (GOLD analysis project Ga0256839, IMG submission 185968) | Hydrothermal vent microbial communities from Mid Atlantic Ridge, Atlantic Ocean - 354-166 | ecosystem: Environmental > Aquatic > Marine > Hydrothermal vents | place: Atlantic Ocean: Mid...
AAAAGATATTCGACTATCTCGTTCATTTTGAAAAATTTGTAACCTGGAGTCCCTGGCAGGAAATTGACCCGGACCTGCACTATGATATCTCGGATGACGGAGGAGTGGGGGCCCAATACCACTGGGTGGGAAATGAAGATGTGGGCGAAGGCGAGATGACGATTACGAAAATTTCGGGCATGGATAGCATTTGGGTGCATCTCGAATTTATCAAACCCTTCAAAAGCACTTCCGAAACCTATTATGCGCTGGAGGAAAATGAAAACGGGACAAAAGTTTCGTGGGGCTTTGATGCGGAATACGGCATACCGATGAACCTGATCCTGGCCGTCTCCGGCATGAAAAAGGCGCTGGGTGCGGACCTCGAAAAGGGCCTGGCACAACTGAAAGAAAGAGTGGAGGCTTCGGAGGATGAGCCCTTTGAGGTGGAAATCAGGGAAATGGAAGCCAAAAAATATCTGGCCGAGCGGAAAAAAATCGGCTTGGAAGAAGCAGGGTTCTTTTTCGACTCTGCTTTTCCCGGGCTTATTCAATATGCCCGAAGCCACGGGCTGAAGATGGACGGCCCGCCAACGGGGATCGTCTTCGAGTGGAATGAAGAAGAGAATAGCACGGACATTGCCGCAGCCCTCCCCATTGATGGCGAGGCCGGCCCGGCAGAGGACAAATATGAGTGGATCCAAACGCAGGGAGGCAAGGTGGCGGTCATTGCGTTTTTCGGCTCACCCGATGCGACCGGTCCGGCCCATTATTACATGGACGAGTTTATGGCCCGCAATCATCTGAAACTCCGCGGCCCGGTGATGGAGGAATATCTGAGCGACCCGGCTACGGAGCCCGACAGCAGCCGCTGGGAGACCCATATCATCTATCCGGTGGAGTAAGCGGTGCGCTGATTATGACCGCCCGGATAAAGCAGGCCCGGCACTTTCCGGTCTCTTTATGTTGGCATTTTTGAAAGGTGTTTGGAGCAGCGCTCCAACCGGAGGGCCTTTCCCGAATTTTCTCCGGGGTTTGGAAAATTCTTAACGGAAAGGCCTCCTCCTCTTCTCAGCTATTAAACTCCTAAGCAGCAAACACCGAACAGCGAATGATGATTTGGGAAGGAGAAGGGAATATCGAATACCGATAAACGAATGATGCGTTGCGAAGAAGCGTAGCCGAGATGAAATGATCTAAGGCCCTATTTTAAAAGGTCCACTTTACTTCAAGCAGCATGAATTCTAATTTAAAGTCAATGAGGGCTGGCGAAAATGGGAAATAAGCGCTATTTTTAGAAGAACACGGGATTTCTGAACAGACTCCCGTTGGCCTTCATTATAACCAATGATCCAGTGAAAAAATTCTTTGTACAAAAATGGTTGGTTGAAAAGAAACTCAGTAAGTATATGATTCCTCAAAGTTTTTTTGGCACACGTAAATTAGTTTCCATGAAAAAAAGTGTTCTGTTATTGTTTATTTGTTGTTTTAGTTTTTCCGTTTTCTCACAAATCACATTTTCTGAAGATACTTGGGAACCAATTGGAAATACTGAATTACGCTTGCGTTATGATGATGCAGATAATGGAGACGGGTTAAGCGATGGTGCAATTTCTGTTGACGGAAAAGATACAATAGGACCATTGGGAGCCTTATACACTTTTCAAGGTACAATGCAAAACGGTGTTAATTATTCTGTTCAAACAGTAGTCTATAATTATAAAAGTTCTTTCGTAAGATACTATGTTGAGTTATATAATTTGACAGATCAAGAACTTTTGGTATCTAGTCCACTCATTTTTATAAGTGGACAAGATACCACCCCTAAAAATACTACGGTAAACTATACAGCTATGCCCTCTGATGATGGAGATATACTTCAACTAAGATATATGAGGCAGAATACAAGTTCCTCAAATCAAACTTATAGGGATTTTGCTATTGACAATGCCAGTTTAAATGGAAATCCCATCTCCGGGTTTGATAGAGTGTTTTTACCAAGACCAATAATAGATATTCCGTTGCAAACGCCAACTTCTAAGCAATTGGATGAAATGAATCAAATATTAACTGATATGTCTGATTGGATGTTGGGTACAACTGCACCGACAAATACGGAGATAGCAAATGCTATTTCAGATTATAATGCACTTAATATTGTCACTGTGGGAAATTCAATTGACGGCACCTTGCCTCCGCCTATTGATGCAAGAACCTGGGCAACGTCAGATTTTCTTAAAACATTTGCGCAACACTTAAAATATAACCCAAACGACATTACTGTTTACAGCAATGGGTTAACTATGCAAGAAATGGTTGAAAATACTACTTGGCTATATTGTTACAAGTATTCTCTTGGGGAATTGCCCATAGATCGCATTAATTATTCTTTCAAGGTATTTGCCGCATCTGTTGTTTTTCTAAAACCATACTTAACATCCAAAACCCAAAATTTTTTCTATTTTGCTTTATACAGGCATAGTGATCTGTTAATGTATTATTGGTCACCAACATATAATACAGGGCAGAGGTTTACCGGTGCAATAAATATTGACGACATTGGAAATGTATCAAACATTAAGTTGGCTTATGCCTTAATGCAAGATACACCTGAAGAAAAATTACAATGGACTCTGGGCTTTAAACGCTATTATGAACGGTTTATGTCTTATACTCCTAGTACTACTAGTGGTATAAAATCTGATGGTACTAGTTTTCATCACCAATCAGGGTTAAATAACTATACATACAACTACGATACCCCAATGAAAATATTGTCTATACTGGAGGGCAGCTCATTTCAAGTCTCGATTGATGCTTATAAAGTATTTAGAAAAGGCGTATATACCCAATTATTTCTTGCTAATGATAATGTTGAGCCTTTATCTATGTCCGGACGACATCCTGAGGATAGGCATATTGCAATAGCAAGAGGAAAAAACAGATATCTTGTAAGGCAATTTGCAATTACGGGAGGAAATATTTTAGGTTTATCAACACCAGATCCATTAATAGCAAATGCCTATTATCGACATTGGGGGGCGCATCCTGATATTCCGGAGGCAAGAGATGAGAATTTATCCGGTTTTAAACCGCTTAATTACCATACATCTGGCATTTATTGGCAAAATGATTGGATGGCAGTTGCCAGGGGGCAAAGTAATTGGAGTTTTGGCGCAGAGACCATCCGTGGCGAGCAACATTATGGCCGATACCAAAGCTATGGAACGTTAGAGATAATTTATAAGGGGGGACAAGAAGATGGAAATGGTTACCGTTGGAATGGATGGAACTGGAATTATAATCCGGGCGCTACTTCTATTGTTTTACCATGGAGTTTGTTGAGAGTCGAAAATGAATTTCAAAGGGAATACCAGAAAAAAGGTTTTGTTGGCTCCTTGTCTTTGAATAACATTAACCATGAGATATATACAGAATCAATGGGCGAGGTTGGCGTTTTTGCTATGGATTTTGCTGAGACAGATTATAATTATACGTATGGAAACGGATGGTCTTTTCCAAACACGCATAATCCAACATTTGTTTTTAAAAAATCCGTTTTCTTTTTTAAGGACTTTATTGTGTCGTTGGGATCAAATATTAACAATGATGATGTTACGCACCCAACGGTAACCACTTTATTTCAGCGTTTATCAGATACTCGAGCAGATGTCGTTGTTGATGGAACCACTTACAATTCTTTTGGTGCAACAAATTTTAGTGGCACCGATAATTGGGTAATAGATAATTTTAGTACAGGGTATTATGTGGTAAATGAAGGCAATAATGAATTAAATATACAAAGAGAAAACCAAAGGGTTCCATTTTGGTTTCAATTTGATTATAATCTGGCCAGTTCAAATCCCCCAGCAGATTATACAATCGGCTATATAGATCATGGAACAAATCCTATTGATGCCGGTTATGAATTTGTTGTAAAGCCAAATATTTCCGTGGCAAACATGGCAAGTTTTGCTAATGATATGGCTACTAGTTCAACTAAACCCTATACTGTTTTCCAAAAAGATGAGAATGCCCATATTGTAAAAGATTTAGATAATAACATTACCGCTTATGCATTATTTGAATCAAATATAACTTTACCTGATAATTTGTTGGTCAAATCAAATGATACGCCATGTTTAATTATGTATCAGGAAACAGATATAAATTCGCTAACTTTTTCAATTGCAAATCCTAATATGGGATTTTTTGCAAATAGCTTTCATTTTCCTCATAATTACGACTCGTCAGTTGTGGTTCCGATTCAAATCACATTAAAAAATGTTTGGAGCATTAATTCCTCCCGTCAAGATGTGAGAATAGTAAATTCGACAGATACAACTACTACATTGCAATTTAATACTTATGATGGCAAACCGATTGAAGTTGTTTTATCTTCAAATCCTCTTGGAGTAAAGGATATTAAAAGTCAATTTTCAATTTACCCCAACCCGGCCAATTCCCAAATTTACATCAACTCAAATTTAGCTATTACTAAAATAGATTTATTTGACTTAAACGGCAGAAAAATTGAAATTACCTTAACAAACAATTCCATTAACATATCACAGCTTTCATCCGGGATTTATTTACTAAGGATTTTAACAAAAAAGGGTGCTGTTATTAGTGAAATTGTTGTTATCTGAAAATAAGTAAGAAAGTATTTTACTTTTCTAGTGAGATAGAGGTTTAACATGTGACAACGACCTGAGAGTCAATATTTGCAAAAAAAACAGAATACGTTCCGAATCTTGTCATTGTTTTTTTGCGCTTCTTCGAAGAAAGAGGGAAATCTGTGCTGAAGGTGCTTATGCCCGCTGTGGATGCGCGAAAATGTTTTAGACCGTTAAGATGACAGGTGAACAAACTTTTTGAGTTAATATCGTAAAAGCTATATACCAATAATAATACGTGGTTCAGGGATATTGCTTTATCTCTTGTGAGACTAAATTAAGTTCAAACTCGCAAATAATTATAAAATAAATGTAGATTATAGGAAGGCCTGTTTCCGGAATGATTTTTCAATTGGAGGATATCCTCATCTCCTTATCTTTGAGGCAAATACTTGAAAAGACATGAATCAAAGTGCCACACAGCAGGAAGTATCACTTGAAACAGCCGAATCGCTGGGTCTTCTTCCCGGGGAATATGAAAAAATCATTGAAATCCTGGGCCGAAAGCCCAATTTTACGGAGCTCTCCATGTATTCGGTCATGTGGAGCGAGCATTGCAGCTACAAGAATTCCATCCTTTGGTTGAAAAAACTCCCCAACCGCGGGCCTCACCTGCTGGCAGGCGCGGGAGAAGAAAATGCCGGGCTGGTGGACATCGGGGACGGCCTGGCCTGTGCTTTCAAGATTGAATCGCACAACCACCCTTCGGCCATCGAACCCTACCAGGGAGCGGCAACCGGAGTGGGTGGAATTCACCGCGATATATTTACCATGGGCGCCCGGCCCATTGCAGCACTCAACTCTCTGCGATTCGGAGATTTGGCTTCAAAACAGACCCGGCACCTGCTGCAGGGGGTGGTCAGAGGCATCGGCAACTACGGCAACTCCTTCGGGGTGCCGACCGTGGCAGGGGAGGTTTACTTCGACCCCTCTTATGAAGTCAATCCCCTGGTGAATGCCATGTCGGTGGGCATTGTGCGGCACGGAGATGTGGTCAGTGCGGTATCGAAAGGCGTGGGCAATCCGGTGTACATTGCCGGGGCTGCCACCGGAAAAGACGGCATTCACGGGGCTACCTTTGCCTCCGAGGACATTTCCGAGGATTCGGCCGATAAGCTGCCTTCCGTACAGGTGGGCGACCCGTTTCAGGAGAAACTCCTGCTCGAAGCCAGCCTCGAAGCCATTGCCACCGGTGCCGTGGTGGGCATGCAGGACATGGGTGCTGCCGGCATTACCTGCTCTACATCGGAGATGAGCGAAAAAGGCGGCTGCGGCATGCGCATCCACCTCGACAAGGTGCCTGTGCGGCAGGATGATATGAAGGCCTTCGAAATGCTGCTCTCCGAATCGCAGGAGCGCATGCTCATCGTGGTGGAGAAGGGCAGGGAAAAGGAGGTGGAAAAAGTATTTGAAAAATGGGACATTCAGTATGCGGTGATAGGCGAAGTGACCGAAGGAAATACCCTGGAATACTTCATGGGTGACGAACGGGTGGCCTCGGTGCCGGCCGATTCGCTGGTGCTTGGTGGCGGAGCGCCAGTCTACGAGCGGGAATATGAAGAAGCGCCTTACTTTGCCGAAGCACAGTCTCTTGATCTTTCGAATATACCCGATCCGGGCTGCTATCGAGAGATAGCCGAAAAACTCATCGAGTCGCCCAACATCGCCTCCAAGAAATGGATCTATGAACAATACGACAGCATGGTGCAGATTGGCAATACCAGTGGCAATGCACCATCCGATGCGGCCGTCATCCGCATTCCGGGGAGCGACAAAGGTCTGGCCGTGACGGTGGACTGCAACGCCCGCTATGTGCGCAATGATCCTTGTAAGGGCACCATGATTGCCGTGAGCGAAGCCGCCCGCAACATCGTCTGCACGGGTGCCGAGCCGAGTGCCGTCACCAATTGCCTCAATTTCGGAAATCCTTATGACAAGCACGTCTATTGGCAATTTGTCAATGCCATCAAGGGCATGCGCGAGGCCTGCCTGAAGTTCAACACTCCGGTCACGGGCGGGAATGTCAGCTTTTACAATCAAAATGCGCAGGGCGGCCCTGTTTTCCCGACTCCGACCATCGGCATGGTGGGCACCCTTCGTGAGCCCGCAGCGCATATGACCCTTCATTTTAAAGAGGAAGGCGATTCCATCTACCTGATCGGCCCGCTCTCCGATGATTTTCACTCTTCGGAATATCTGACGATCTGGCATGGCATTGACCTGAGCCGGGCCCCGGAATTCGATCTCGATACCGAGGCCCGTCTGCACCGTGCTGTTCTGAAGATTATAAAAAACGGGCTGATCCGCTCGGCCCATGATTTGTCGGAAGGCGGCCTCTTCGTGGCCCTGCTGGAGTCGGCCATGGCTGGCGGGCTCGGCTTCTCCATCAATTGCCCGAAAGGCGTTCGCAAAGACGGGTTCCTCTTCGGTGAAGCGCAGAGCCGGGTGCTGGTGAGCGTGGCTCCCGGACACTGCGAGGCCTTTGAGGCCGAATTGAAAGAGCTTGGCAGTGCATTTCACCTGCTTGGAAAAACAGGGGGCGATTCATTGCGAATTGACGGAGAAAACTGGGGAGCCCTGAAGGATTGGAAGAAAAAGTATGAGGAGCGGATTGGCCGGGCCATGGCCTGATCAAACTATTCTTCTCTCTTCCCCACGAAGCATCGGTTTGACAAGTGCTGCCGGTTTTGCAGAATATATTGTTTGCCTACCATTTATTTATTAATCCGTAACCAAAAGGAACCTCCGTGTTTTTCCACATTTTCCAAATGATCTGTCCACATGGGAGCAATCACTTCGGAAAGTTCTTTGTCTTCGTAAATGAAATAGTTCGGTAAAATGACCTCGTATTTTTCCGGATTTGCAAGGAGGTATATGGCCAATCCGTATTGTTCCGAATAAAAGCGATCACACATAAATTGAGGATAATCGTAGGGTAAATAAACATCATGAATATGTACAATAACGCCCTTTTTTAGCCGGGGTAATCCCTCCAGGTAAAAGATCATTGAATCGGAATTGGGTAAAATCCGATGCGAATTGTCTATGAATAGAATGTCATTTTCACCTAATTGATCCAATATGCTCAGATTAATATTTTCGAAAGGTTTCCTGATAATTAGATCCGACAGATTGTCTATTTCTGAACGAGGTTCGGGATCAATGGAAATTATCTCCGTGTTCAATTGATGATCGATCTTTGCTTTATAGGCAACTTTAGTCGAATTCCCGGAACCGATCTCCATGTATTTTTTAGGTTTAAATTCTGAAATCATGGTATAGATTCCGATGATGTCCAACCCGGGTAAAAAACCATTATTCCAGGTGGCCTTACTTGAATCCGTCTCCCGGCTTATGTCCCGGATCTTCCGTATTTCTTCTTTGTGATCCAAACACTTTTCTAAAAAATCCTTGTATTGATCACGATTTGCATTAATTAGATGATACAATTCCGGGTGAGGCGGATTTCCATGTCCGTATCTCGGTTTTAAATCCACCTTGTAGTCAAGGAATAGATTTTGAAATTTAGGGCTTAAAAAACGATAAATCTGTTTAATCATAAATTTTTGCAGCTATCGGGTTAAATTGAAGAGTATCAGAATTAAAGTATTCTCAATGATGTAAAAAATAAAAATTCTCATTGAGAATAGGCCCTACTTTATTTTTTTATGACCGTTTGTGACAAAAAATAAGGTATGGAAAGATTTAAATATATGAATTAATCCATCAAATTTATTCATTTAAAACCACCCATGCATCGGGCTGATAATTCTGACGGATCTCGCGCAGCAACTGGCTGGTCTCGAAGGGGTTGGACTCGGAAATGTAAATAGCCACCCGGTGAAACCCGTTTTCCGACTGCGGGAAAACATATACTTCCCACTCTTCCTGGCGAAGTTCGGCCGCATATTCTTGCGCATGTTTGCTTCTCGAGAAGGACCCCACCACTACAAAATAGCCCTTGGGAATCTCGTGGTTGACAGATACCTCATAGGGCATCTGCACTTCCGGAGGAAGCTTTTGCAGTGGCGAAAGCTCCACATGCTCCATCATCCAGTCGAGATCGCTGAGGCTCAGAGCCGGAGCTGCTTCCACTTCCGCGGCTGCGGCACTGTCCGGAGTCCATCCCATGAGCTCGCGGGCCTGATGGCTCAGCGGTGAAATGCTGAACAAGGCCGTCAGAAGGAGAATGCCGGCAAAGATGGCTGCAGCCAACCATCCCCAAAGGGGAATTTTTCGTGTGCGGGCCGGGGCTTCGTCTTCGGCCACGGCTATAGCCGGACGGGTGTCGATTATTTTTTTCCGGAGAATGGGGCCGGCCGTAAAGACGGGCAGACCGAAAGAGGCCGGCAGCAATTGCGCGTCCTCGTCCTGGCGAAAGCGGAGGCGGCCTTCCAGATCCGTGTAGATGCGCCCGATGCCGGGCATGGAGATCATCTTTTTCTCTTCGAGGTCTTCCAGAAGTTGCCGGCTGAATCGTTCAATGCTTTTTTGTGCCTCACCGGGTTCCAGCCCTTCGCTTTTGATCAACATGGCCCGCAGCAGTCCGTCATCTTCGCTCAGATTACGGTTGAAAGCCAGTTTCTTGCCGGGCGGGCGAAATTCATTGCTTACCGGATGAATCTGTGCGGCTTCGTATCGTGCCACAAAGCCCCCGAAGCCGGGAACGACCACATAGTCGTGCGTTTCAATCAGCTCGCGAATGTAGGTGAACAGCTGCAAAATCTATTCGTGGATTCAGGTTTTAAAAAATCATCTTGATTCCGCCCACTCCGTTGATACCGTAGCCGGGATAGCGATACCAGCGTTGATATTTCACGGAACTCAGGTTGTTGACATGGACGAAAATATGAAAGCTCTCATTGATTTTATAGTCGGCTCCCAAATTGATATCCACAAGTCCGGGCAAGCGGATGACCGCCCGGGCATCGTCTCGCGCCCACATTTTGCTGAATGCGTTGACCGAAGCCTCGATACGAAGCGATTCAATCACGTAATATTGAAGCAGGAGCGAAAACTTCATCGAAGGCTTGTACCAGGGTTTGAATTGCTCACTCGTACTGTATTTGTAAAAGTCGCCCGATGCCAGAAAATGCATTTTTTTGCTGAGTTCATAGCCCAGCTCGGCATGGAGCTTTACAATGCTTGTAGCCGTATCATAGATCACATTGAATCGGTTGGGCAGCAGGGTATCGTTCATGAAATAGGGCATAAAGCGCCTGTTCGTATATGATCCTTCGACCCGGTAGCTGAAATTCCGGAAAGGCACTCCGCTGAGGCCGGCCCCCACTTCGAGGTTGCGGCTGCTTGTGATCGTCTGCCCGGCCTGCAAATAGGGATTCTCATCGCTCAGGGTCTTGAAGTTGTTTTTGAGGCTTTGCCCCCGGATGGCGGCACTGAAAACCAATGATTCTTCCATTAGCTGGCGTTCGAAACGCAGGTCGGGATAGAGAAAAAATCCGTGGTCATCGCTGCCGGTACGCAGTCCGAGCTCGGCAAACCAGACATCGCCCCGTATCAGGTAAGACGGATGAAATCCGAAAATAAGCTGGGTCTGCACCAAGGTGTCGAAGGCCGTCAGGCGGCTGTAGTCGAGGCGCAGGCCGGCATTGATACGGTGGCTGTTGTCGAGTTCCTTGCTGCCTTTCAGTCCGAGTACGGGATTGATTTCACTTTGCCCGAGATAGTCGCTGAGGGCAGCCATGCGCAGCTCCCCGTCAAAGTCGATCTTCGCATCATTCTCTTCCGGGTTGCCGAATTTGAGTCCTCCGTAGTAGTAGTTGAAGACCTGCTTGTTGTCGAGGGCAGCGAGGACCGTGTCTGTGGCCGGATCGTAGCCGTAAAAGCGATTTCCGTCTCTTGAGTAGCCGATATAAGGCGAAAAGTAGGCGGCATCGGTGTAGAAGTCGGCAAAAAGGCGGCTTCTGAAATCGCTGTACAGCTGTTCGGCCCGGGCCGATTTCTGAGAGATGTATTTAAAAGCCGCTCCGTAGTTGCTGTTGGTCTTGCCTTTGCGGTACTTCTGCTTTCTGCCCGAATTGAGATAGACTTCGGCCATGGGCGTGGTCACGTTGCCGAATCCCACCTTCACAAAGGCATGGGGCAGGGGCTCGAGGGCTTCGGCTTTGACGGCCAGCGGCCGCACTTCCGGTGCCTCGTAGGCCACTTCAATCTGTTTCTCTTCAAAAATATACTCGAGGTCGGGCTCCGTATGTTCTACGCGCGGCAAAGCAGGCGAAAGCCTGACTTTCTCCGCCTCCTGCAATACGGGCCTGATTTCGGAAATCACCGTCAGATTTTGCCCCGGAAGCTGCTCTTCATCCTGTGCCTGAAGCAGGCCGGTCATTGCCATGAAGAGGAAAATCAAACTCCATTTTATTTGCTTCATTCCTGCCGTCATTTTTCTTCGTTTTCAGTGTCAAATCCATTTTCTTCCGGGCCCTTTATCCGCGAGCCCGACTCTATCATCCGGTTCACATTTTCCAGTTTTCTACGTGCTTCATTCAGCAGTTCTTCATCTCCTTTGTAGTTTTTGACAATGCTCTCCAGCGTAAATTTCGCCTGGGTCAGGTCGTCTTTTTCTACGTATATGTCCGATATGAGGATAAGTGTGCGCGTGAGCCAATATCCGTAGGAAGCATAATTTTTGTAAATGTCGTCACAAATCGCCTCCGCTTCATCAAGCAGCCCCTGCCGGTAGTTGATCAGGGCCTGATAGTAGCGGGCCTCGGCTGCCTTCTCGTCTTTGGCATTTTCCTGCACCACCGTAAATTCAATCAGGGCCGTTTCGAGGTCGCCCGATTCAAATGCGATGCGGGCCAGATAGTAATGGGCTCTTAGTTTCTGCTCATCACCGGCCTGCTCGTTTTGCAGCAGTTCGAGGCTGTATTTCCTGCATTCCTCCGTGCGCCCGGTTTTGAAAGCGCTTTCCATCAGCCCTTCAATGGCTTCGAAGCGGGTTTCGCGCATGGAGGCGGCCTGATAGAGTTTTTCATAATAGGCAAATGCCTTGTCGTAGTCTTTCAAAATGAAATGGGCAATCTTGGCGGCACGCAGGTAGGCCACCTCGGCAAAGGTTTTGTTGTTGCCGCTGCGGATTACGTATTCGTAGTCGGGAAGGGACGCTTTGTACTTTTTCAGCTGATAGTATGCATCGCCCCGGTAATAATGGGCCTGCAGGGCAAAGTAGCCATCGGGAAAACGCTTCAGATAGCGGGTAAAGGCTTCAATGGCCCCTTCCCAGTCTTGCTTGTAATAGACATTTTCGGCACTCTGATAGAGAATCGAATCCTGCTCGGAGGCGCTGGCACCGCTGATGCTCACGTAAAGATTGGGGTCACCGCTGTCGATGGCGATGCGCTTGATCTGCCGCAGGGCCTCTTCGGCCTCGGGCGAGCCTTTGTACTCGGTCACCACGGCTTTATAGTATTTCACGGCTTCCCGGTCTTCGTTGCGGTTGTAATGGATGAGCCCCAGCTTGAGCAGTGCCTGTACGCGGTAGGGGCTGTTTTTCCTTTCGCTGACCAGCTTTTTGAAATAGCGGATGGCCTGATCGGGATTTTTCTGAAGGAGATAGGCCCCGGCCAGCTGAAAGAGCCCGTCATCGTAGTAATATGAATTGCGGTAATTGCTTACCAGCTTTTGCAGAGTTTTTACCTGGCGATCGAAATCCTTGCGAATGCCGTATAAAACACCCATCTGATAAAGGGCATAGTCGGCAGAGGCATATTTGCGGTTGACGGCCGTTTCGTATTGTCGCAGGGCCTCGCTGTAGTTTTTGGTCATGAAATTGCAGTCGGCCAGGCGCAGCACCACATCGGGGTAAAGTTTGTTTTTGACCTTTACCGATTCGGGGTCGCTGCCGAAGCTTTGCAGTTCTTTCCAGCTCTTGCTGAAGTAGCTTTTGGCCGAGCCGTATTTCTCCGTTTTGAAATAGCTGTAGGCGATGCCGTAGTAGGCTCCGGCTTTGGAGCTTTCGGGCGGCAGGCTGTTGAGGGTGCCCGCATAGGTCAGAAACTTGTTGTAATTGGCAATGGCATCGCTGTATTTCTTTTCCTGATAGGCGATCTCGCCCAGCCAGAAATAGGCACGGGCCTGCAAGCCGGCATCCGTTGCCTGTTGCAGAGATTTGCCGAAGTATTGCCGCGCCTTTGCGTATTGCCGGTTGTTGTACATCTCCACGGCCCGGTAAAAACTGACTTTTTGATAGGCTTCCTTCAGCTTGGGTGTCAGCTCGCCCATGCTCTCAATGCTTTCCATGGCT
>Ga0256839_1004808_pt1 | contig 12917 bp, 13 predicted proteins | sample 354166metaG_FD_185968 | JGI IMG/M metagenome (GOLD analysis project Ga0256839, IMG submission 185968) | Hydrothermal vent microbial communities from Mid Atlantic Ridge, Atlantic Ocean - 354-166 | ecosystem: Environmental > Aquatic > Marine > Hydrothermal vents | place: Atlantic Ocean: Mid...
GCGCAAGACTGCGAAGAAGAAGGCCACGAAGAAGGCCGGCAAGCGCAAGACTGCGAAGAAGAAGGCCACGAAGAAGGCCGGCAAGCGCAAGACTGCGAAGAAGAAGGCCACGAAGCGCAGTTAGCGCGGACTGATTCGCCTCGAGAGCCACCTCTCGCACCGGCGGGAGGTGGCTCTTTTTCATCCGGATCGCGTGTAGACCACGCGTCCGCCGCATCCCCGACGGCAGGACGGACGAAATACGCCCGTTCAGGGCGCGCGGATGCACCGCCGGCCCGGTGCCCGCTGCGCTGCTACCCGCCGGTGGTCTCGCGCAGGTAGCGTGCGGCCGCGGCTGGAGCGTATGGGCCGGCGAACACCACCGCCTCGGCGGGCAAAAGCGCGTATGCGTCCACCTCGGCCGGGCGCAGGCGCGGCCGCCGGGGCCGCACCACGGCCAGGGCGCCTGCCGGCAGAGCCTCGGGGTCCGGATGCGGCCCCACGGGCCACAACAAGCGCACGTCGTGGTCTCGTGCGAAGGCCCTAGCATCGTCCGCCTCCCAGAGTCCCTCCGGAAGCCACATCGGCGCGAAACCGAGCGCGCGGCTGCGGGTGAAGAAGGCGGCGAGCCGCTGGCGGCCCACCGGGCCCGGCGTCACCGAGGGCGGCGAGTGCACGAGCCATGTGTCTGCGCCGATGGCACGGGTGCTTTCGACCTGGGCGGCCAGCGCGGTGGCCACGGCCTCGGTGTCGCGCAGGCCCCCGAAGGTGCTCGGATCGCCGGCTGGGTGGCGCCGGCCGCGCCCCGCGAGGGGGTCGGAGGGGGTGTGGCTCACGAGGTGCCAGACGAAGGGGACGATCGTGGTGTCGGGCAGCACCTCGCGCAGGCGTACGCCCAGGGCACGCGCCGCAGCGGCCCGCGGAAGATCCAGCAGGAAGCCCCGGGCGAACAGGTACCGCAGCGCCCCGAGCCCGCGCGTGCGCAGGAGCGGGTCCGGGTGGGAGAACACGAGGCCGGCAGGCGGGGCGTCCACGGGCGAGGACGCTAGCAGACCGGCCCGACCCCTGCCCGCCGGTCCGCGGCCGATTGATCGGAGCGGCCTTCAGCCCTACCGTCGCCAGCGGTGGAGATCTTCATCGACAGTGCCGACCGCGACGAGGTGCGCCGCGCAGCCGCACTCGGCTGGGTGGACGGTGTCACCACGAACCCCACCCTGCTGGCGCGCGCTGGCGTCTCCATGCGCGAGGCCATCGCGGAGATCGCCGCGCTCGTGCCCGGCCCCGTGTCGGCCGAGGTCCTGGCCGACGACACCGAGGGCATGGTGGCCGAGGGCAAGAAACTGGCCGCCATCGCGCCGAACGTGGTGGTGAAGATCCCACTGACCGAAGCAGGGCTCGCCGCGGTGCGGGCGCTCGCCACCGCGAAGATCGCCACGAACGTGACGCTTTGCTTCTCCACCGTCCAGGCTCTGCTCGCCGCCAAGGCAGGGGCGACCTACGTAAGCCCCTTCGTCGGGCGGCTCGACGATGCGGGGCACGACGGGATGGCGCTCGTCGAGGAGATCGTGGCCGTCTTTCGCACCTACGATCGCACGACGCGGGTCCTCGCGGCCAGCATCCGGCACCCCGCGCACGTGCGCCGAGCCGCCCTTTGCGGCGCGCATGCGGTGACGGCGCCGCTGGCCGTCCTCGAGCGCCTGTGCCACCACCCCATGACCGACGTGGGTCTTGCCCGGTTCGCCGCCGATGCCGCGGCCGCCGGTCTGACCACCGACGGATAGGCGTCCGGCGTTGGCCGGTGGCTAACCGCGGTACAGGGGGAGCAGGACCTCGAACTTCGTGCCGGTCTCGAGCGCCGTCTCCACCCGGATCCGGCCCCCGAGGCTGCGGGCGATGGCGTGGATCACCGGCAGGCCGAGGCCGGTGCCCGCGTCCCCTTTCGTGGTGAAAAAGGGCTCGAAGATCCGCTGGCGGACCTCGGGCGGGATCCCACACCCGGTGTCCTGCACGACCAGGCGACCGTAGGCCCGGTCCTTGAACACCCCCACGAACACGCGCCCGCGGTGCCCCCCTTCGGCGTCGGGCAGGGCGTCGAGCGCGTTGAGCAGCAGGTTCATGGCGATCTGATGTACCTCGTCCTTGTCCGCATAGACGACCACGAGTTCGTCGATGTCCTCGGCCAGCGTCACGCGCCGCATCCGCCCGGCGCGCCGCAGCATCTCGAGGATGTGCTGGATCGACTCCGCCAGGACCACGGGGCCGCGCGCCACCACCCGCGGCCGCAGCGGCGCGAGGATCTGCTCCACCTGGTCCTGCACCCGCCGCACGCTCTCGCGCATGTGGCGGACCATCCGAACGAGGCCCTCGTCGTCGTGAGAACGCTCGATCATGGCGAGGTAACCGAGCAAGGGGCCGAGGTCGTTTTTGATCTCGTGGGCCGCGCTGCCGGCCAGCACGGCCATGGTGGCCAGGCGATCGGCCCGCTGCAGGTGCTGCTGAGTCTGCTCGTGGCTCGCGTCGTAGTGCAACAGCCCCACCACGTACCGGATCGGCGTACCGGGATCGTCCGTGTTTTCCACCTCGCAAAGCGACAGCGTGAGTATCACTGGCAGCCGCGTACCGGCGCCGGTTCGCAAGGTGGCCTGCCCGCGCCAGTGGCCCTGCTCGGCCGCACCACGCGCGAGGCTCACCACGCGCTCGTGGAAGCGTCCGCCCACGGGGTCCGGTTCGAACAGCGTGTCGGCGTCCGTGCCGAGCAACTCGTCCATGGGCGTTCCGGCGAGCCCGATGAAGCTGTCGCTGGCGTTGATGAGGCGACCGCCGCCGTCGAAGACCAAGATCCCCTCCCGGGACCGGTCGAACAGGACGGACAAAAGCCGCGCCATGTGCTGCGCCCGGGCGGAGAGCTGGCGGTTTTCCTCCTGCAGGCGACGTTGCGCCTGGATCTCCCGCAGATTCGCCCGCCGCACCTCGAGGGCGCGGGCGATCGTGGCGCGCAGTTCGTCACGGGAGACCGGCTTCGTCAGGTAGTCGAAGGCCTGTTCGCGCACGGCCGCCGCGGCGGCCTCCACGCTGTCGTCGGCGGTCACGATGATGACCGGCACGGTCGGGTCGCGGGTGTCCACCTCATGCAAAAGATCCAGACCCGAGCGGCCCGGCAAGATGAGGTCCGTGACCACGACGTCGGCGGGGTGCTGGTCGAACAGGGCGACGGCCTGCTCGACGTTCGCCGCCGCGGCCACCGTGTAGCCGCAGCGCACCAACGCCATGCGCAGGGCACTGGAGACGAGCTCGTCGTCCTCGACGAGCAGGATCCGGTTGGGTCGCTGGACCTTGCCCGTCACGGCGTCACGAGGTTCCCCCGGAGGCGGCATCGATCACCTCGAACGACAGGTCGATGCCCCCGTCGCCGGCGGCGGCCAGCTCGATGCCACAGGACCCCGCCAGCGGTACGAGGCGCCGCACGCGGTCCTCGTCGAAGGCCAGCACGTCGAGGGTCTCGTTCAACGAGCGGAGAGCACAGATCGAAAACGCCAGCGTGGTGCGCCCGGGGCCGGCGGATGCGGGGGTGGCGTGGCCCACCACCGAAAGCTGTGCCTCGATGTGCTCACCACGCCGGACGGCCGCCAGGGCCGCCAGCAGCAGACCGATCACGACCCACTCGACCTCCGCACGAGGCAACGGCACCTGGGCGATCCGCTCGACATCCGTGACGAGCCCGATGTTCAGGCGCTGGAACCGCCGCCCGAGCAGGGTGGTGGCCCGAGCGATCGCCTCGCCGACGGTGCGGGCGCCGTCGCGCCCGCGGCCCGCCCGCGCCAGCGCCGAGAACTCCTGCAGCATGGAGCGCATCGCCTCGCAGGCGGCCAGGGCGCGTGTGAGACGTTCTCGCTGCTCGTCGTTCGTCGCGTCCTCCTCGGCCAACTCGAGCAGCACCGTGATCGACTGCAGCGGGTTCGACAGGTCGTGGGTGAAGATCGCCAGCGTGTCGCGCAAGACGGACAGGATCGCCGCCTTCTCGCTCGCCCTGGGGCCGGCGATCACGTGGCGGTCCGCTCGCGCCATGGGGCCATGCTACCACCGCGTCTGCGCCGGCGGGCTTGGGCGCACCAGATCGGGACCGTAGACTCGTCCGGCCCGTGGCACGCAAGCCTCGCCAGCACGTAAATCCTCTGTCGGCGCGGTACCTCGTCCCGCGTGCGCATCGCATCGAGCCGCCGGCCGCGCTCGGGCCCGACCCGCCCTGCGACGTGGAACTCGGTTGCGCGGAGGGGGCCTTTTCGTTCGCCCTCGCCGAACGGGACCCCGAGCGCCTGGTGGTGGGGCTCGAGATCCGCGAGCGCATGGTCGCCCGCAACCAGGCGCGTGCCCGAGCCCTGGGGCTGCGCAACCTGGTGTTTGCCTACGCGAACCTACAGGTGGACCTGCACCGCGTGTTCGCGCCCCGGTCCGTGGACCGGTTTCACCTGTTGTTCCCGGACCCCTGGTTCAAGCGCCGCCACGGCAAGCGTCGCGTGGTCTCGCCCTACCTGCTGGGGACGATGGCGCGCCAGCTTCGCGCCGGGGGCGAGGTCCACGTGGCCTCCGACGTGTTCGAGATCGCTCTTTCGGCCATGGAGGCCTTCGACGGGCCGGCCGGGGCCGCCCTCGGCTTCGAGAGCCTCGCTCCCGGCGGACCCTGGGGCTTCGTGCGCGACAACCCCTACGGCGTCGTCTCGCGCAGGGAGGCCATCACACTGCGGCGGGGCCAGCGTGTCTGGCGGCTCCGGTACCGCCTTGCCGCGCCGCCCGAGAACCCGTGAACCGGTCCGCGCCGCCGTCCGGTGCGCCGGGCCCGCCGGCCTCGCGAGGTCGCCAATCTCCCCGCACCCGGGTGCATTGCGGTCGCGCCGCCCGCCCGATCGGGTCCGGGCCAGGATGGAGTCGCAGGCTCACAAGGTCCGCCCGCTTCCCGGTCCAGCGGGACGGATGCCACGGAGAGCCGGCCGGTCGGCCCGTGGCGCGTGTGGCGGCGACGGGCGGCCGCTACGATCCGGGGACCGGGTCCTGCGCCCCCGCCGGCGCGAGCAGGCGGGTCAATTCGGCGGCCGGTGGGGCGTCGGGGAGAGCGCGGCACCGCGGCATGGCGCGGACCGCCGGCGGTGGATTCTCACCGGCGGCCTCGTCTTCCACCACGGTCGTCACGCACGCGCAGTAGGCCGTCGCCGAAAGCGCGTCCTTTGCGCACAGCTCGGCGGAACGGGCCGCGAGCCAGGGGCGGAAGCGGTCCTGGCAGTCGAGCGAGGGGAACGGGACGGAAAGGGCGCAGCCGCACAGCCGGTCGTCCCGTCCGGGGACCGGTGCAGCGCACACGGCGTTCATGAGCCGGTCGTCCGCTCGAAGGCGTGCGTCGAGGTCCATCGCTCCCTCGCGGATCACCCCGACGAACCAGGGCACGGCGACGCCGAACACCCCGGCCGCCGCCACGGCGGCGAGGAGCAGACCCACGAGCAACTCCCGGCGCCTGCGCCGGGGGTCGTCTACGCTGTCGAGAACGATGGACACGGCCTGCACCGCACAAGGTAGCAGACGGCGGTCGCTCGGGGGCTTGTCGGGCCGGGTGCAAGATACGATACTCGGTCGCGTTCCCCGACACGGGAGGCGACCTCGCCCATGGCTGTTCGTTCCACCGCTCGTTTCGTCTCTGCGCTCACCGCTGCCGCGCTCGCGGTCGCGCCGGCGGGTGTGGCTTCTGCACGCACGCTCGACGTCGTCGTGCCGGATCCCGCCGAGCCGCCGGTTTCGTCCGAGCCGAGCGCCGAACCGGGCGCGCCCTCCGAAGGCGACACCGCCGCGCCGTCCGAAGGCCAGGATGCCCCCGGCGAGACGCCGGACGGCGGGGCGCCGGAGGGCGAGGCGCCGCAGGAAGGGGCCGCGAGCCCGGAGGGTGAGGGCGCGCCGGAGGGTGAGGCCGCGCCGGAGGGCGAGGCCGCGCCGGAGGGTGAGGGCGCGCCGGAGGGTGAGGCCGCGCCGGAGGGCGAGGCCGCGCCGGAGGGCGAGGCTGCGCCGGAGGGTGAGGCCGCGCCGGAGGGCGAGGCCGCGCCCGAAAGCGAGGGCGCGCCGCCGCCGCCCGCGATCGAAGATCAGGGGCCGACTCGCCCGGAGGAGCCGAGAATCGGCGGCAAGCCCGCCAAGGGCACCGGCCTGATGGCCGCCGGTGGCGCGTTGCTCGGGCTCGGCGTGGTGGGGATCATCACCACGTCGCTCATCACGAAGAACTGCAGCTTCGATGGCCCGCTGCAGTGCAAGTACCGCAACCAGGACAGCTTCTTGATCCCCCTGACGGCCGCGCCCGCCGTGCTCGGGGTCATCATGCTGTCGGTCGGCGTCGGCTACCGAGTACGCTACCGCAAGTGGGAGACATGGACCCCCGAGGGGGGCCGCAAGGCGGCGATCGTGCCGTTCGGCGGCCGGGACTCGGCGGGCCTGTCCGTCGTCGGCCGGTTCTAGGTTTCAGGGCGGCGCCAGCATCGAGCGGGCCGCCGATCAGTCGGCCGTCCGGCGTGACAGCACGACGAGCGCAAGCTCGGTGATGAGCTCGACCTCCTCGGCGGTGGCCTGCGCCACGAGGGTCGATAGCCGCACGCGGGCGCGCGCGCCCTCGGCCGGGCGGTCGGCGTGGTCGGGCAAGAGCTCTGCCGGGGCGACACCCAGGCCCCAGGCGATCCGAAGGATCGTGCGCAGCCCGGGGCTCGTGTAGCGGCCGTTTTCCAGGCGGGAGATCATGTCCGTCGCCACACAGGCGCGCTTCGCCAGGCGCTGTTGGGTCAGCCCCCGTTGCTCCCGGATGCGCCGCAACCGCTGCCCCAGGTCCGCCATGTAGAGACGCTCGGCGTGGGCGCCGCGCCGGGCGGGGGCGTCAGGGGTGGACGGGCGGGCGGGGGAAAGGTCGGAACCGCTCATGCCGTTCTCTCCAGAGCGCGGGCTTCGAGGACGCGAAGGCGGTCTCGGACACGGGCCGCCTCCTCGTAGCGTAGCGCGTCGGCCAGCGCCCGCATCTGCGCACGCAGGGCCTCGATGCGTGCGGCCAGCTCGGTTGGGCCGAGCAACTCGTCGTCGAGGTCGGCAAGACCCGGCAACGCCCGCGCGGCCGCCCGCGCCCGTGTCTCGCGCTCGCCGCCCGGTGCCTCCTCGTCGGGCGTTACGTGGGTGATCGTCCGTCGGGTCGAGGCGGGTACGATCCCGTGCGCCTCGTTGTAGGCCGCCTGGAGCTTGCGGCGCCGCTTCGTCTCGTCGAGCACCGCCCGCATGCTGTCGGTGATCCGGTCGGCGTACATGATGACCCGCCCTTCGGTGTTGCGTGCGGCCCGGCCGCAGATCTGCAGCAGCGCCGTGGTCGAGCGCAAGAAGCCCTCCTTGTCGGCGTCGAGGATCGCCACCAGCGACACCTCCGGCAGGTCGAGCCCCTCCCGCAGCAGGTTGATCCCCACCAGCACGTCGTACTCGCCGCGCCGAAGGTCGCGCAGCAGCTCCTCCCGTTCGAGGGTCTTGATGTCCGAGTGCAGATAGCGCACGCGCACGCCGCGATCGGCGAAGAACTCGGCCAGATCCTCGGCCATGCGCTTGGTCAGGGTCGTCACGAGCACCCGCTCGTCCCGCTCCACGCGCCGGCGGATCTCTTCGAGCAGGTCGTCCACCTGCCCGGCCACCGGGCGCACCTCGACGACCGGGTCGAGCAGCCCCGTGGGCCGGATGACCTGCTCGACGACGACCCCCTTGCAGCGGTCCAGCTCGTACGGGCCCGGCGTGGCGCTCATGAAGATGATCTGTCCCACGCGCGCCTCCCACTCCTCGAACCGCAGCGGCCGGTTGTCGAGGGCCGACGGCAGCCGGAAGCCGTGCTCGACGAGGGTCTGCTTGCGGTTGCGGTCGCCGCGGTACATGGCCGCGATCTGCGGGATCGTCTGGTGGGACTCGTCCACCACGCACAGGAAGTCGTCGGGGAAGTAGTCGAGCAGGGTGGGCGGCGGCTCGCCCGCGGCGCGCCCGGACAGGTGGCGCGAGTAGTTCTCGATCCCGGCGCAACGCCCCATCTCCTCCAGCATCTCCAGGTCGAAGCAGGTGCGCTGTTCGAGGCGCTGGGCCTCGAGCAGCTTCATCTCGTCACGCAGCTCGGCGAGGCGCTCGGCGAGCTCCTCTCGGATCGAGGCGATGGCGGCACGCAGGCGGTCGGGCGGCGTGACGTAGTGGCTCGCCGGGAAGATCGTGACGCGGTCGAGGGCGCCCAGGGATGTGCCGCGCAGCGGATCGATCTCGGTGACGGCCTCGACCTCGTCCCCGAAGAACTCCACGCGCACGGCCACGTCGTCGCGGTAGGCGGGGAAGATCTCCACCACGTCGCCGCGCACGCGAAACGTGCCGCGGTGGAAGTCGAGGTCGTTGCGCTCGTACTGCATGTCCACCAGGCGGCGCAGGAGGTCATCCCGGTCGAGGGTAGCGCCGACGGTGATCGGCGCCACCATCTCCAGGTAGGCCTCGGCGGCCCCGATGCCGTAGATGCACGAGACGCTCGCCACGATGATGACGTCGCGCCGGCTCAGGAGCGCGTACGTGGCCGCGTGGCGCATCCGGTCGATCTGCTCGTTGATCGACGAGTCCTTTTCGATGTAGGTGTCCGTCGCCGGCAGGTACGCCTCGGGCTGGTAGTAGTCGTAGTACGACACGAAGTACTCGACCGCGTTGTGCGGAAACAGCGCCTTGAGCTCGCCGTAGAGCTGCGCCGCGAGGGTCTTGTTGTGGGCGATGACGAGGGTCGGGCGCCCGGCGCGGGCGATGACGTTGGCGATCGTGAAGGTCTTGCCGCTGCCGGTGATCCCCAAGAGCGTCTGCGCCGGCCGGCCCTCGGCCAGGCCCTCGACGAGCGCCTCGATGGCCGCGGGTTGGCCGCCCCGGGGCGTCATGTCGCTGACCAGCTCGAACGGCCGGCCGCCGGCGGCGCGGGCCCGATCGTTCGTGGGCGGCTGCGGGCGTGTCACGGCCGGCTACGATAGCATCCCGTCGTCCGTGACGACCGCCGCGATCCGCCGCGATGCGCATCTGTACGCCATCGTCGATCTCCCGCACCCCTCCGGGTGCGCGGCCGCGGCCGTGGCGCGGGCGATCTGTGAGGGCGCCGGCGGCCGCCTGTTCGCCCTGCAGCTACGGATGAAAGAGGCGTCCACCCGCGAGCGCGTGGCGGCCGCACGGGCCGTGGCGCCGGTGACCGCGGCGTTCAACGTACCCCTTTGGATGAACGACGACGGGGCGGCGGCGCTGGCGGCGGGGCCGTGTGTGGCGGGGTTGCACGTGGGGCAGGCGGACGACGATCTTCGCCGGCTCGACGCGATCGTGCGAAAGGCCCGCGCCGCCGGGCGGCGTCTGGCCGTGGGGATCTCCACCCACGACGAGACCCAGCACCGGCGGGCGGAGGCCCGGGCGCCGAGCCTCGTGGCGTTCGGGCCGGTGCGGCGTACGGCGACGAAGGCGAACCCCGACCCCGTGGTGGGAGTCGGGGGCCTCGGCCGGGTCGCGCGCCGCGCCACGCGGCCGCTGGTCGCCATCGGGGGGCTCGGGGCCGCCGACGCCGATGCGGTGGCCCGCGCCGGCGCGGCGGCCATGGCGGTGATCTCCGCGCTCGCGGGCCCCGACCTCGATGCGGTCCGCGCCCGCACCCGCGCCCTGTCCCGGGCCGTCGAGGCCGCCTTTGCGCCCTGGGACGAGGACCGCGTGGCCGAGGCCGTGCCGGTCCTGGACCGGGCCACCCTGGCCGACCTCGCCGACCTGGCCGACGACCCGGCGTGCCTGCGGTCCCTCGGACTGCCGCCGCGCTTTCGCCCCGTGCGCCGGGGCGGCACCGTGTGGTACCGGCCCTGCGACGTGGCGGACCTGCTCGACGCGCTCGACAAGCACCCCTGCGAGAGCTGGCAGGCCTGGCGGGCTCGCCACCCCGCCACGGCCCCGCTGCTCACCATCGGCCGGGGCCCGCGATAGGGTCCCCGCGACGAAGTGCCCGTGGGACCGTGGCGGCTTGCCACACCGGTCCGCAGTCTGCCTCGCAGCGGGGCACGGGTCCCCGGACGATCATGGAGGGTCCAGGGCGGCACGGTTCGTGCTTGGTGCGGGTCTCCACGATGCTCGAAGCCGCTGCCCTGGTCGTTTTGCTCTCGTCGCCATCGCCCACCCCCGGCGGCACCCGGGTGACCGCCGTGACCGGAAAGGACGCGCGCCGGGCGGCGTGGCGCGCCCAGCCCCGCTTCCTCGTCTGGCTGGGGCCGCGCGGCGCCGTGCGTTGGGGACGCGGCACCGCGGGCGGGGGCGGGGCCGGGGCGCTCGGGGTGGCCGTGCGGATCGTCCACGGCTTCGGCGTCTTCGTGGACCTGGCCGAGGGTGTGTACGCCCGGCCCGGGCAGGTCATCGGGGAGATCCGTCTGGGGGTGCGGTACGCCTTCGGGCTCGGGGTCTTCCAGCCCGCGTTCCTTCTCGGTGTGGATCACGGGCACGAGCAGGCGTTTGCGGGGTTCGCCGACGAGCCGGGGCGCACCCTGGTCGGGTCGAGCGACACCATCGACCACCGAACCGGGCCCATGGCGGGGCTCGAGCTTCGCGCCTGGCTCTCACCGGATCCCGCGCGGAAGGTGCTGCATCACATGGCCGTGGTGGGTCGTCTGGACGCGACCTACTACGTGGACGACGCACCCCTCGGATGGCGGTTGGCCCTCGGTGTCGCGTTCGCGGCGGTGTTCTAGGCTCCGGTTGGACGTGGCCGTCCGCGGCGGTCGCACCGGCTCGGTCGCCGCGTCCTCCACGTACCTGGGGCACGTCTCCGGCACGCGAATCGACGACTCGGCGGCGCCGCGGGGAAGCGCCGCCGATGCACGACGGCTCGGGGCGGGTCTTCGGCGTGGGACCACGGCGGCGTTCGGGCCGGGCGCGCCCGCCTATTCCCCGCGCAGGAAGTCGTCGATGGCCGGGTCGAGGGCGCGGGCGCGGGCGAAGTGGGCCGAGGGGTCGGCGCCGGCCCGACGCGCGCACAGCCCCAGCCCCGCGTGGGCCCGGGCGGCGAGCCGGCGGTCGGGTGCGCGCACGAGCCGGTGGTACAGCGCCGACGCCTCGTCGCACCGGCCCCGGCGGCGGGCCCGGTCGGCGCGGGCCAGGGTGGACCACGACACCTCGACGGCGTCGCCGGGCGCGGGCCGGGCCCCGCCCGTCGCGGTCGGCCCCGGCTTCGCGGCGGTCGGAGCCGGCGCGCCCCCGATGACGCCGTCTGCGCGGTCGGCTTCGAGCGGCACCGGGCGCCCGTTGCCTGCCGGGGTCGCCGTGGCCCGCTTCTTGGCCGCCGCGGGACTGCGCGTGCGCCGGTGCCGCTTCTTGCGTCGTCGTTCGGGGGCGGCGTCCGTCGCCGGGGCCGGGCCTGCCGCCGCCCGCCCGGCCGCCTCGGCCGCGCGCCCGCGCTCGCCCGACCCGGGCGGGGGCCCGCCCGCGCCCGCCGCACCCGGCCCGGCGAGCCCCCCGACCGCGTCCGCGGCCGGCGAGGGCGGCGGGGACGGTCGGGCCGAGGCCTCGGGCTCCGGGGCGGGGACGAGCGGAGGCGCCGGGGGCGCTTCCTCGGCCAGGGCCCGCTCCGAGACGGTCCGGGGCGTGAGCGCAGCCACCGGGTCGGCCTCGGGCGCCGTGCGGACCCACCAGGCGACCACCGCCGCCGCCCCGAGGACCCCGGCCAGCGGGATCCACGCCCAGCGCCGTCGCGGGTGCGCCTTCCCGGCCGGCGCCGGGGGGGTGGGAGCCTCCTTCGCCGGCACGCCGCCCGCGGCCAGCTCGGCGCGCACCCGGTCGAGGATCCGCGCCTCCAGGCCGTCGGGCGCCGGCGTGGCGGAAAGGGCCTGTCGCGCCATGGCCTCGACCTCGGCGTAGCGCTTCGCCCGCGCGGCGAGCGGCGGCGGCAGCGCTTCGCGCAGCGCCGGGTCGTCCAGGGCGTCTTCGAGCCGGTCGAGGTCTTCGGGCGAAAGCGGTGGATCGTGGCTCATCCCGCCTCCTTTCCGTCCACACGTGGATCCAGGTCGTCGAGCGCCGCGCGCAGCTTCTCCAGCGCGTAGCGCATGCGGCTCTTGACCGTGTTGTCGCTGAGATCGAGAGCGCGGGCGATCTCGACGAACGAAAGGCCCGCCCCCACGCGCATCAGGAAGACCTCCCGTTGCGCCTCGGGCAGGTCGTCGATGGCCGCGAGCAGCCGGGCACGCAGGGCCGGCGCGTCGGCGGCGGCGTCCACCGGCAGGTCGTCGGCCGCGATGCGCTCGCCGAGGGTGCGGCCCTCGCCGCCGTCCGCCGTGCTCGCCGGCGCGTCGAGGGAGCGATGGCGCCGGAACTTCGCCCGCCGGCTCTCGTCCGTGGCGAGGTTGCGGGCGATCGAGAAGACGAGGGTCCGAAAGCGCCCGCGCGGCTCGTACCGGCCGCGCATCCGTAGCAGGCGAACGAAGACCTCTTGGACCAGCTCCTCGGTGCGTGCCGTGTCCCGAACGAAGCGCAGCAGGAACGCGAACAGCGGCCGGTGGTAGCGGCGCACCAGGGTCTCAAAGGCCGCGCGGTCGCCGTCGCGCGCAAAGGCGACCATCAGGGACTCGTCCGGTGGGTCGTCGGCCGGGCGCGCGTTGCGGGGCGAGGCGGGCACGGGGCGCTCAGCATCGTCGCGTGCCCGGCGCATGCTTCGCAACCGGGCGTCCGGCTGCGCGACCATCGCCGGCATGGGACAGAAGGCCTGCACGCTGGGATCCAACGACGACGGCGCCCGACCGGCTCATCCGCGCAGATCCCGCATAGTAAGTTTTCTCACAGTGATGGCTGGATTCGCCCCGTCGCCCCGCAGCATCGAAGGCTCGTCAGAAAATTGGCGGTAAGCTCCGGGCGCCGCCGCCGGGCTTACGTCA
>Ga0256839_1004809_pt1 | contig 12916 bp, 10 predicted proteins | sample 354166metaG_FD_185968 | JGI IMG/M metagenome (GOLD analysis project Ga0256839, IMG submission 185968) | Hydrothermal vent microbial communities from Mid Atlantic Ridge, Atlantic Ocean - 354-166 | ecosystem: Environmental > Aquatic > Marine > Hydrothermal vents | place: Atlantic Ocean: Mid...
GGACTCTCCTTTTTTATGACCGCACTCCTTTTCACTCCTCGATGGAGCGGATGTAGGCGATAATGTTCATGATGTCTTCGTCGGTGAGGGCCGGGTTGCCGCCCTTGGGGGGCATGGCCACGCCCGTGGTGTTGGCCGGATCGCTGGCATCGCGCCCCTTCTTGATGAAGTCCAACAGCTCCTGGTCGCTCAGCCCCTTAACGAACTCGCTGGCGCGCAAGTCCTTGCCCAAGCCGGGGATGCCGCGGGCATCCATGCCGTGACAGGCGGCACAACTGGCCTGGTAGAGCTGTTCGCCCACAGCCGGGTCGCCGGCAGCCGCTTGCGCCTCCTCCCCTTCCCGGTCCTCTTCGGCCTGGGCCGGTGGTTGAGTGGCCGCCGGGGCTTGCTCCGAGGGCTGCGAGGCTTCGCCTCCACCGCCGCCACAGGCAGCGAGCACCAGAACGGCCAACATGAGCACGGCGATGAGCACGAGCAGTCGTTTCATGGTCTCTTCCTCCCTCGCTTCAAAGAGTGAACTGCTTCGACATTGTACTCGATTCTCCGTGGCCCGTCTTTGCGCTGGCACAAAGAAAGCCCTCTTTTCCCGCTCACGATGCCTTCCCGTCACTCGGCCTGCGCCCTCCTCGAAGTTGACGCACATAGTGCTCGGCCTCCTCGGCGGTGCGCACCACGCCGGCAGCCTGAGCCTCCTTGAGCCGCTCGAGCAGGCGGCCCAGTTCGGGGCCGGCCGGCACGCCCATCCGCTGTAAGGCGTGGCCGTCCAGGAGCGGACGTGGGTCCACGAGCGTGCGGTCGGGCAGGAAGTAGGGGCGCCAGATGGCGTGGGCCACGCGCCGCAGGGGTTCCACGTCATGGGCCCCTCCCTTGGCGAGATGGTCGGCCAGGCTGAGGAGGGCGATGGCCGGTGCCGCGTCGCCGGTGTCCCGGAAGTAGCGGTAGAGGGCCCGCCGGCCAGGTGGCCTGGTGGGCCGGCTGAGGTGAAACGGCCGCATGTGGTGGCGCACAATCCGGGTCACCCAGCGCACGGCCCGGGCCGGGAAGCGCAGGGCCTCGAGCCGGCGCGCGGCCAACCGGGCACCCACCTCCTCGTGTCGGTGAAAGCGCACGCGTCCCTCCTCGTCCTCGCTGCGGGTGGCCGGCTTTCCCACGTCGTGGAAGAGGGCGGCCAGCTTCAGGAGGATGTGGCGGTTGAGCCGGAAGCTCACCGGCTCTTCCAAGTACCGGGCCAAGGGCCGGCGCAAGCGGCCCAGGGGACGCGCCCACATCGTGCGGGCCAGGCCATTGTCGGGCTCCGCCGTCTCCCAAGGCCACAGACGCTCCAGCTTGGCCAGGGTTTCGAGGGTGTGGCCGTACACGTCCAACGTGTGGGGTTCGGGTTGAGCAACCCCCTGACAGGCGGCCACCTCGGGCAGCACGTGGGGTAAAAGCCCCACGTCGTCCATAAGCGCGACGGCAAGAGAGGGGAGGCCAGAGCCCATCATCTTGATGAGCTCGAGGGCCACGCGCTCAGGGGCCACGCCCGCCACAAGGGGAGCGTCAGCGCTCATCTGGCGCCTGGTGGCCACGTCGAGGGCGAAACCGAGGGTGACGACCAGGCGCACGCCCCGCACCAGGCGGGCCGGGTCCTGCCGGAAGGTTTCCGGGCGCGTCATGCGCAGCCGAAACCGGTTGAGGTCGGCCAAGCCGCCGGTGGGGTCCACCACGCGCCCGGCGTGCAAGTCGGCGGCCAGGGCGTTGACGGTGAAATCGCGCGCCCACAGGTCCTCCTCCAGAGTGGGCGCGCGGAAGGAGGCCACGTCCACGTAGGTCTCCTTCGCCCCGCCTCGGAGCACCACACGGCCCGTGTCACGCTCCGGGTCCAGGGGAACAAAGGCCCCCCCGAGCGCGTCGGCCAGGCGGCGCGCCCAGCGCAGCCCGTCGGCCTCCACGGCCACGTCAACGTCATGGGTGGCGCGGCCCATCAGGAGATCGCGGACCGTGCCGCCCACCAGCCAAGCGCGAACGCCCTGATCCTGAAAGAAGGCGCGCACCGGCCCAATTGGAGAAAGTTCCCCCAGATCAAGGTGCATCTCTACCCGATGTCCCGTTCGATCAACTCCGCCACCTCGGCGGGGTGGGATGCTACCTTGACGCCGACGGCCTCCAAGGCGCGGATTTTGTTCTCGGCCGTGCCCTCGCCGCCGCTGATGATGGCACCGGCGTGCCCCATGCGCTTGCCCGGCGGGGCCGTGCGGCCGGCGATGAAGGCGTAGACCGGCTTGGTCACGTGGTCGCGGATGAACTCGGCCGCTTGCTCCTCGTCGGTGCCGCCAATCTCGCCGATGAGGACGATGATTTCGGTCTGGGGGTCCTCCTGAAAGCGGCGCAACACGTCGATGAAGTTCATGCCCGGGATGGGGTCTCCCCCGATGCCCACGATGGTGCTCTGGCCAATGCCCCGCCGGGTGAGCTCGTAGGCCACCTCGTAGGTGAGGGTGCCGGAGCGGCTCACCATGCCCACGGGGCCGGACGTGGCAATGGTGCCGGGAATGATGCCCACCTTGGCCTCGCCGGGAGTCAACAGGCCTGGGCAATTGGGCCCCACCAGGAGCACGCCTCGCTCGTCCACGAACTTCTTCACCCGCACCATGTCGAGCACCGGGATACCCTCTGTGATGGCCACCACCAGCCGGACGCCGGCGTCAGCAGCCTCCAGAATGGCGTCGGCGGCGAAGGCGGCCGGGACAAAGATGACGCTGGTGTTGGCGCCGGTCTCCCGCACGGCTTCCCGCACGGTGTTGAAGACGGGCACGCCGAAGGCTACTTCGCCGCCCCGGCCGGGGGTCACGCCGGCCACGACCTGTGTGCCGTAGGCCAACATCTGTTGGGTGTGAAAGCCGCCCTCGCGGCCGGTCATGCCCTGCACAACCAGGCGGGTGTCATTGCCTACGAGGATGCTCATTGTCGTCGCCTCCTGTGTCCATTTTCCGTCCGCCCCCACGAACAGGGCCGGTTCAGCGCGCCGACGTGGAAACCCGCGTCACCGTCCGGCAAAGCGCTCCACCACGTCGTAGAGCACGCGCGTGCTGAAGAGCAAGGAATTCACTGAAACCCGCTCGTCGTGGGCGTGGGCCAAGCTCAACAGGGATTCGTCCCCCTCCCACTTGAGGGGCGTGAACCCGTACACCCGAGTGCCCAGCCGCACGATGTGTTTGGCGTCCGTGGCGCCGGTCAACATGCTGGGCACCAGGGTGGCCTCGGGCTCGTGCTCGGCCATGACTTCCCTGATGGTGTCGAAGAGGGGAGACTCGACCGGCGCCTCCAATGGAGGCCCCCAGTCGGTGAACTCCAGCTCCACGCCCTCGCAGAGGAGGGGTTCCAGCTCGGCGTAGAACATCTCCCGGTCGAAGCCGGGCAGGACGCGGCCGTCCACCCGCGCCGTGGCCGTGCTGGGAATGACGTTGACCTTGCTCCCGGCGTGGAGCACGGTGGGCGTGGCCGTATTGCGGGTGATGGCCATCAACTGACGGCGCCAGGTGGCGGGGATGGGGAGCTGTTCCACGGCGGCCATGAAGTGCTCGGGGTGAAGCATCCGCAGGATGGCCGAGCGAACCGGCTCATCCTGGGTCTCGGCGATGGTGGTCAGGTAGCGGCAGACGGTGTCGGTGAAGTGGGTGGGCAAGGGCGTGCAGCCGATGCGCGCCACAGTTTCGGCCAGGCGCACCACGGCGTTGTCCTCCCGGGGGACGCTGGCGTGGCCGGGCTCCCCCCGTGCGGTGAGGCGAAAGCGGGCGTAGCCCTTTTCGGCCGTCTGGCAGGTGTAGTAGACCTTCTGGCCAAGCTGAAAGCCGTATCCCCCGCCCTCGTTGATGGCGTACTCGGCGCGGATGAGATCGGGGTGGTGGTCCACCAGCCAGCCGGCCCCGAGATGTCCGCCTCGCTCCTCGTCGGCCGCGGCCATGAAGATGAGGTCCCGCTTGAGGGGCGGGGCGCCGGCCTCCTGGCGGCGCTTGAAGAGGAGCATGAGCATCAGCTCCACGGCCACGCTGTTCTTCATGTCCACGGCCCCGCGCCCCCAGACGAAGCCGTCGTGGATCTCGCCGCCGAAGGGAGGGTAGCTCCAGTGCTCCGGCTCGGCCGGCACCACGTCGGTGTGGCACATGAGGAGCAGGGGGGCCCGCTCGCCCGTGCCCTTCAGCCGGGCCACCAGGTTGCCCCGGCCCGGCGCGCTCTCCAGCACCAGCGGCTCGAAGCCCTCGGAGCGCAGCACCCGCGCCAGGTACTCGGCGGCCGCGGTCTCGTTGCCGGGCGGGTTGGTGGTGTCGATCCGCAAGAGCGCCTGCAGGTGGCGCACGACCTCGTCGCCCACAGCCTCCCAATGTGGCGTCCAACTCATGGGTCAACTCCTTTCACACGTGGGGAGCACGGCGTTACCGGTTGGCCAATTCCACTGCCTTTTGGGCTGCCTCGGCCAGGGTCGAGGCCGTGACCATGTCGGCCGCCTGCAGGATTTCGCGGGCCTGTTCGGCGTTGGTGCCCACAATGCGGGCCACGAAGGGCACCGAAGGGCGGACTTCCTCCAGGGCTTGGACGATGCCCCGGGCAACTTCATCTCCCCGGGTGATGCCGCCGAAGATGTTGATGAGCACGGCCTTGACGTGGGGGTCGCTCAGGATGATGCGCATGGCGGCCGCCACCTTCTCGGCGCGGGCACCGCCGCCAATGTCGAGGAAGTTGGCCGGCTCGCCGCCGAAGAGCTTGATCACGTCCATTGTGGCCATGGCCAGGCCGGCCCCGTTGACCATGCAGCCAATCGTGCCGTTGAGCTCCACGTAGCTCAGGCCGTTCACGCGCGCCTGTCGCTCGGCCTCCGCCTCCTCCGCCTCGTCGCGCATGTCGGCCAGCTCGGGATGGCGGAAGAGAGCGTTGTCGTCCAGGACGATCTTGCCGTCCAAGGCCACCAGTTGGCCGTCGCCGACGACGGCAAGGGGGTTGATCTCGGCCAAGGAAGCGTCGCTGGCGACGAAGGCCTCGTAGAGGGCCCGGGCAATGTGGACGAAGGAGCGAACTCGGCCCTTGTCGTGCAGGCCGATGCCGTAGGCCAGCTCGCGGGCCTGGTAGTCGGCCAGCCCCACGAGCGGGTCCACGCGCACGGTGACGATCTTCTCGGGCGTGGTGGCCGCAACCTCTTCGATGTCCACGCCGCCAGCCGCCGAGGCCATTACCGCCACCCGACGCGCCGCGCGGTCGAGCACGGCGCCCAAGTAAAGCTCCTCCCGGATGTCGGCCGCCGGGTCAACGAGCACCTTCTTCACCGGCAGCCCTTTGATGGTCATGCCGAGGATCTCCTTGGCGCGAGCCTCGGCCTCGTCGGGCGTGCGGGCCAGCTTGACGCCGCCGGCCTTGCCACGTCCGCCCACGAGGACTTGGGCCTTGACGACCACAGGTCCTCCCAGGCGGGCGGCGATCTCGCGGGCCTGTTCGGGTGTTTCGGCCACTTCTCCTTGGGGCACAGGAATGCCATGTTGGGCAAAAAGGCGTTTTGACTGGTACTCGTGCAGTTTCATGGAGCGCCTCCACTGGATGACAGGAGTTTCACGGCCCCCCTCAGGCAGCCGCTCGGGGAGAAACGTCGTTGGCGAGTTGTGGCACGCCGTTGGGATTATACAGATGAACACCGAAATGCGCGAATTCTGGGCCGCCCCCCAAGCTCACCCGGCAGTGGAGACCCGCCGGCGAGGGCTCCCCCGGCCGAGTTCACCCACATCTTGGGCCCGCGAAAGCTGTGCCCTGGGGCCCCATGCCACCTCCACCGGCCGGCTCCACAGGACCAGGCCCACCAACACGAAGGGGGCCATGCCGAAGAAGCCGGCCACCACAGGTCCCGGCATCCCCCGAATGAGCAGGGCGGTGAAGTTGCTCAGGCCGGCCAGCGTGTAGACCACGAGGGGAAGGGAGGCCCACCAGGGTGTGGGCACCTGCGGCAGGGGGGCCTGCACGCGGGGCTCCAAGGCCAAGTAGGCCATGTAGATGGAGAAGGTCGTCACCATCCAGCCGGCGTAGTTGGAGGGAGGAATGCCAAAGTAGTCACCGGGAGCGTGCCACACCCAGTGGCCTCCCGAGACCATGAGGGGATCCATCGTCAGGTCCCACGCCGTCATGGCCAGCGCGCCCACGGTGGCCACCCACACGTTGGCCCGCCACCCCGGGCGCAGGTTCAGGGCCACGGCTAACCTTGCCACCAGGGCATAGGCCGTGTAGCCCATCATGAACCAGGCCAGGGGGACGTAGACGGGGACGAGTCCTAGCAACTTGGGACCCAAGCGGTCCGTGTAGGAGTAGGCGCCGTAGACCAGGCCCGTGGCCACGCCCACGCTCTCCAAGACAAAGGAGATCAAAAACGTCACGGCGAGAAACAGGGCCGCGCGCGGCCAGCCCAAGGTCAGGCCGGCGTGCATCAGCGCAAAGGCGAAGAAGGCGAGTGTCGAGAGGGGGAGGAGGAAGAAGAGAAAGGGCAAGGGCACGACCAGTCGAATAATAATATAGAAGGTGCTCAAGACGTAGACGCCCAACAACGCCAACGCAGCCCAATGCGCTCGTGACACCATGAGACCACCCCCTTTCGGTCAACGTGTTCCACGTCCTGCTCTCCCAACATCATGCCCCCATTGGTGAGGAGTATAGCAGCAGCCGAACAAACGCGCACTTTACGTTATGGTCGCCAGCGCGTGTGGGCTGATACGCGGCCACGTGTTGTCCCTGAGACGGGCAGACGTGCAGGATCGCCTCCCCCAAATCGGGCCACTCCGGCGGCGGATTGAAGCCGCCGGCGAGAGGGCCATTGAAACCTTTCAAATGCCGGAGCACTTGCCGGAAGAGCCACCAAGTGGTAGGATAAAGCCGGGACACGATGGTGGAAAGCAAATGGCAGAATTCCAACTCATTAGCGACTTCCAACCAACAGGAGACCAACCCCAGGCCATCGAGAAGTTGGTCCAAGGGCTTCGCCGGGGGTACCGACACCAGACGCTTCTGGGGGCCACGGGCACGGGCAAGACCTTCGTCATGGCCCACGTCATCGCCCGTGTACAGCGCCCCACCTTGGTCGTGGCCCACAACAAGACCTTGGCCGCCCAGCTCTACGCCGAGTTCAAGGGGTTCTTCCCCCACAATGCCGTGGAATATTTCGTGAGCTACTACGATTACTACCAGCCCGAGGCATACGTGCCCCAACACGACCTCTACATCGAGAAGGATGCTTCCATCAACGATGAGATCGACCGCCTGCGCCTGGCGGCCACTTCGGCCCTGATGAGCCGTCGCGATGTCATCATCGTGGCCTCGGTCTCCTGCATCTACGGCTTGGGCACCCCCGAGGAGTACGGCAAGGTGGTCGTCCACCTGCGGCGGGGCGAGGTGCGCAAGCGGGAGCGGCTGCTGCGCCACCTGGTGGACATCCGCTACGAGCGAAACGACTACGAGCTGCGGCGGGGCACGTTCCGCGTGCGCGGCGACACCTTGGAGATCATGCCCGCCTACGAGGAGACGGCCCTCCGGGTGGAGTTCTGGGGCGACGAGATCGACCGCATCACGGAGATTGACCCTCTCACCGGTCACGTGCTCCGCGAGCACGCGAGCGCGGACATCTTCCCGGCCAAGCACTTCATCACGCCCCAGGAGAAGCTGGAGGAGGCACTGCGGGACATCGAGGCCGAGCTGGAAGAGCGGCTGGCCGAACTGCGCGCCCAGGGGAAGCTCCTGGAGGCCCAGCGCCTGGAACAGCGCACCCGGTTCGACTTGGAGATGCTGCGCGAGATGGGCTACTGCCCGGGCATCGAGAACTACAGCCGCCACCTCTCCCGCCGGCCGCCCGGCAGCCGGCCCTGGACTCTCCTCGACTACTTCCCGGACGATTTCCTCATGATCATCGACGAGTCCCACATGACCATCCCCCAGCTCCGGGGCATGTACAACGGCGACCGCAGCCGCAAGGAGACGCTGGTGGAATACGGCTTCCGCCTGCCCAGCGCCCTCGACAACCGCCCCCTCACCTTCGAGGAATTCGAGGCCCAAATCCACCAGGTGATCTACATGTCCGCCACCCCGGGCCCTTACGAGCTGGAAAAGAGCGAACAGGTGGTCGAGCTCCTCATTCGTCCCACGGGCATCCTGGACCCGGTCGTGGAAGTGCGCCCCACCGAGGGGCAAATCGACGACTTGGTGGCCGAAATCCGCCGCAGGGTGGCCCGGGGCGAGCGAGTCCTGGTCACCACGCTCACCAAGCGCATGGCCGAGGATTTGTCCGACTATTTGGCCGAGCTGGGCATCAGTGTCCACTACTTGCACGCCGAGGTAGACACCATCGAGCGCGTGGAAATTCTGCGCGAGCTGCGCCTGGGCGTCTACGACGTGGTCGTGGGCATCAACCTCCTCCGCGAGGGGTTAGACCTGCCAGAAGTGTCCCTCGTGGCCATTTTGGACGCCGACAAGGAGGGCTTCCTGCGCTCCGAAACGGCCCTCATCCAGACGATGGGGCGGGCGGCGCGCCACGTCAACGGCACGGTGATCATGTACGCCGACACCATCACCGACTCCATGCGCCGCGCCATCGAGGAGACCAACCGCCGTCGCGCCATCCAGCAGCGCTACAACGAGGCCCACGGCATCGTGCCGCGCCCCATCACCAAGGCCGTCCACGACCTGACCGACCGCGTGCGCCACGTGGCCGAGGAGGAGCCCGTCTACGAGGTGCCCGCCGGCCTGCCGCGCCGCGAGCTCGAGCGGCTGATCGCCGAGCTGGAGCAGGAAATGCGGGCCGCCGCCAAGGAGCTGGCCTTCGAGCGGGCAGCCCAGCTCCGTGACCGCATCTTCGAGCTGCGCCGGCAACTCGAAGAGCAACTTTCAGAGGAAGAATCTCCCTGACGGAAGCGATCACCGTCACGATCACGTTCAGGAGGAGGAACACCATGAGCCAAGCTGATCCCAAGCAGCCGTACCACTACACCCGCTGTGAACGCCTGGACGTTCACGACCACGGGGCCAAGGGTGCCCACATCCGCTGGATCATCGACACCAAGCACGGCGCGCCCACGTACCGCCTGCGCGTCATCGAGCTGGAGCCGGGCGGCCACACCCCGTACCACGAGCACTGGTTCGAGCACGAGAACTTCATCATCAGCGGGGAAGGTGAAGTCCAGATCGGGGACCAAGTTCACCCCATCAAGGCCGGCGACGTGGTCTTCGTGCCCCCCTTCGTGAAACACCAGTACCGCAACACCGGCCACGAACCCCTCCAATTCCTCTGCGGCATTCCTGCCGACTGGGTCAAGCAGGCCCGGCCCGACCTCTACCGCCCGCAGGAACAGGACGACGAAGGGTGAGGCGCCTGCATGGAGCACACACTCCTCTCCGCCCGGCAGGCTGAGCTCCGTCGCCGTGAGCGGCGCCTGCTCCACCGCTTGGCGGGCGTGCTCGCCGGCTGGGAGGCCGACCCCAAGGACGTGCGCACGCTCCAGGACGCGGCCGACCAGCTCGACGAGTTCTTCCTGCTCGTCGTCGTCGGCGAGTTCAACAGCGGCAAGTCGGCCCTTATCAACGCCCTCCTGGGAGAGCGCTACCTGGCCGAGGGAGTGACCCCCACCACGGCCCAAATCCACATCCTCCGTTACGGCGACAAGGCCGAGCCACGCCGGGACGAGCGGGGTGCGTGGGTGGTCACCTACCCGGCCGACATCCTCCGGGAACTCCACATCGTGGATACCCCGGGCACCAACGCCGTGCTCCGGGAACACGAGGCCATCAGCCGCGATTTCGTGCCCCGCAGCGACCTGGTCCTCTTCGTCACCAGCGCCGACCGCCCCTTCACCGAGTCGGAGCGGGCTTTCCTGGAACACATCCGCGACTGGGGCAAGAAGGTCGTGCTGGTCATCAACAAGGTGGACCTCCTGGAAGGCGAGGCCGAGCGCCAGGCCGTAGTCGCCTTCGTGCGGGACCACGCCTCCCGTCTCCTGGACACTGCGCCGGCGCTCTTCCCCCTCAGCGCCAAACAGGCCCTGGCCGCCCGCCTCCGGGGCGAGCCCGTGCCCCCCGACTTCCGCGCCTTCGAGTCCTATCTCTTCGAGACCTTGGGCGAGGCCGAGCGCGTGCGCCTCAAGCTCAGCGCTCCCCTGGGCGTGGCCCGCCGGCTCGTGCGCCTCTACCGGGAGCGCGTCGAGGCCAAGCTTCATCTCCTGGAGGAAGACTTGGAGACGCTGGAGCAGATTGAGCGCCAGCTCGATCTCTACCGCCAGGACATGGAGCAGGAGTTCGAGTATCACCGGCTGCGGGTGGAGAGCCTGCTCAACGGCATGGTGGCCCGGGGCGAGGCGTTCTTCGACGAGACCCTCCGGCTCACCCAGGTGTTGGGCCTGCTCAACGCGCGTGCCCTGCGGCGGGCGTTCGAGCAGGAGGTGATCGGCAACACGCCGGAACAGATCGAGGCCCACGTCCAGGAGATGATCGACTGGATGGTGGAGCGGGAGGCCAGGCAGTGGCGAGCTCTCGCCCGCCACTTGGGCAGGCGCCGGCACTCCGAGTTGCTGAACGAAGTGGGCCACGAGGCCGCCGGGGGCTTTGAATACAACCGGCAACAATTGCTCCACCGAATCGGGCGGGCCACCCAACAGGTGGTGGCCGGTTACAACCGCCAGGCCGAGGCGGCCAAGCTCGTGGCCGACGTGCAGGCTGCCCTCACCCAGATGGCCATCGCCGAGGCAGGGGCCATCGGCCTAGGGGCGCTCCTCAAGGCTCTCCTGGTGGGCGCCACAGCCGACGCTACCGGGCTCCTGGCCGCCGGGCTCTTGGGCGTCCTGGGGCTCGGCATCCTCCCCTACCGCCGCAACCGCGCCAAGGCCGACCTACGCCGCAAGGTGGGCGAGCTCCAGAGCCGGCTCAACCGCGTGCTCCACGACACCTTTGCCCACGAGGTGGAGCGCAGCGCGCGCCGGCTGCGCGACACCGTGGCCCCCTACGCCCGTTTCGTCCACGCCGAGCACAAGCGCCTGCAGGAGTTGGGCCACACGCTGGACACCATCGGCTCGGAGGTGGACACCCTTCTCGCCGAGGTGGAAAAGGGGGCGTAGATTCGCCGCCGGCCCAGTTCCCGCCTCAGCGGCTGGCCACGTTGGCCGCCACCAACACGGGGTCCCACACGGGCGCCACGGCCGGGTGGTAGCTCAAGTCCAAGGCCGCCAGCTCCGTGGTGGTCCAGCCGGCGTGCAGGGCAGCCGCCACAACGTCAACGCGCTTCGCCACCCCGGTTCGGCCGACCATTTGGGCGCCCAAGAGGCGCTTGGTGCCCTGCTCGAAGACCAGCTTGACGTGGAGCGGGGGGTGATCGGGCATGTAGTGGGCGCCGGCGGAAGAGGTGATGGTGACACTTTGGGCTTGCAAGCCGTGGGCCAGGGCCTCGCGTTCCGAGAGGCCCGTGCGGGCGACCTCCAGGTCGAAGACCACGAGGGCCGCCGTTCCCATGACGCCCTTGAAAGTCGCCTCGCCGCCGGCCGCGTTGGTGCCGGCCACACGCCCTTGTTTGTTGGCCGTCGTTCCCAGCGGAATGTACGCCGGCTTGTCGGTCACCACGTGATGCACTTCGGCCACGTCGCCGGCAGCCCAGATGGCCGGGTGGCTCGTGCGCTGGTGATCGTCCACGGCCACGGCGCCGGTGGGCCCCAGGCGCAGGCCGGCCTGTTGGGCCAACTCCACCGACGGGCGCACGCCCACGCTGAAGATGACCACGTCGGCCGGGAAGGCACGGCCGCCGGCCACCACCGCCCGGACGCGCCCGTGACGGCCCTCGAAGGCTTCCACCCGGTGCTCAAGGCGCACGTCCACACCGTGGCGCGTTAGGGTGTCCAGCACGTGGGCCGCCATGTCGGCGTCAAAGGTGGGCAACAGTTGGGGCAACATCTCGACGAGCGTCGTGTGGACGCCGTGGGCCGTCAACGCCTCGGCCATCTCGACGCCGATGTAGCCCCCGCCCACAATGACACCGTGGACAGGACGCTCCTCGACGAGCCACCGCTTGATCGCCAAGGCGTCTTCGGGCACGCGCAGGGTGAAAACGCCGGCCAAGTCCAGCCCCGGAATGGGCGGCCGGCTGGGCCGGCCGCCGGCGGCGAGGATCAAACGGTCCCACGGCTGCGTGAACGTGCGCCCGTGCTTCAGGGCGCGCACGCGCACCGTTCGGGCGTCGGGGTCCACGGCCAGCACCTCATGGTGGACGAAGACGCGAATGTTCTGCCGGGCGAACTCCTCGGGCGTGCGCACAATCAGGGCCTCGACGCGCGGGATGTCGCCCTTGATGAAGTAGGGGAACCCACAGGCGCCGTAGCTCACGTACCCGGACTTCTCGTACACGGTAATCTCCGCCCCGGGGTTCACGCGCCGCGCCTTGGCCGCGGCGCTCATGCCGGCAGCACCTCCTCCGATGACGACGATCCGCTCGCTCATGGCTTCCTCGTTCTCCTCGTCTTCTTGCGGCTCCACGGGGATTCGCCTCGTCATCCCCGTCGGCAGAGTTCCCTGCCGCCTCCTATGTCTTTGATGAGACGAGGAGGGGAAAAGTTACCCGTCCGGCCCCGCCCCGTGTGAGCCCCTATCCTCACACCCCAACACCTGCCGCAGCGCCTCCGGCATCAGCAGCCCGGCCTCCGCCCCCGGCCCCAGGAAGGGGCGCACGTCCTCCACCGCCCGCTCCAGAGCCAAATCCAGGCCCTTCCAATACCGCTGGCTGCCGTAGAGGAGAGGAGCTGGAGGACGGTGCCACCGTGAAAGGCAAGGGACACCATCGCCCCGGCGCGCTGCATCGCCCCCAGAATGCGGGCCTGGAGGTACTCCCGCACCACGTTGCGGGCCTGCAGGGACGTGGGCGCAGCGCGCACCAGGTCGGCCAGGT
>Ga0256839_1004810_pt1 | contig 12915 bp, 10 predicted proteins | sample 354166metaG_FD_185968 | JGI IMG/M metagenome (GOLD analysis project Ga0256839, IMG submission 185968) | Hydrothermal vent microbial communities from Mid Atlantic Ridge, Atlantic Ocean - 354-166 | ecosystem: Environmental > Aquatic > Marine > Hydrothermal vents | place: Atlantic Ocean: Mid...
CGAGGGCTGGCGGTGGCGCTACAGCCAGCGCAGCAATGCAACACGTCAACCCTGCGTCGTGCCTGCACCGCTGGTGCTTTGGGGTGAAGGTCTCGGTGGCCACCACCATCAGGCGCTCACGGGGTGGTCAGTTCGTGGTGCATGCCATGGCGCTGCCCGGCAAACCCCATGACGGCCATACGCTGCGCACGGTGTTGCCAAAGATCGAACGGCTGGTGGGTGCACCGGTGCAGCGAGTGCTGACCGATGCCGGCTATCGCGGCCACAAGCTGCCCAGCCCATGGAAGTTCAAGGTCTTTGTTGATGGCCAGAAGCGACGCATGACCAAGGCCATCAAGCGATTGATGAAGCGAAGGGCAGCGGTGGAGCCGGTGATCGGTCATCTGAAGGCCGAGCACAGGATGGGTCGCAACTACCTGGCGCACCGGATGGGTGATGCCATCAACGCCATCCTGGCCGCCGTCGGCTACAACTTCCGCCTGTTACGGCGCTTCATCGCCCAGCTTCTTTTGCGCCTCATCCAGATATGCCTGTTCGGCCTTGCACAACGGCGGCAAACAATGACCACAGCGCCGCAGGGCTAATTGTTCACGTTCGACTCTCCATGTGGTTCAGCAACGCTTGTATAGATCTTCGTAACGAATGATATCATCCTCTCCTAGATAATCTCCCGTTTGCACCTCGATCAGTATGAGCATGTCATCGCCGGGATTTTCCAGCCGGTGCTTTTCTCCAACGGGTATGTAGATGGATTCATTCCGCCCCAATTCCTTCACGTCATCGCCAATGGTAACCCGCGCCGTGCCATGCAGGATGATCCAGTGTTCGGCCCTGTGGCGATGGCTCTGCAGGCTCAGGATGCCGCGGGGCTTGACCATGATTCGCTTGACCTGAAAGCCTTCTCCCTTGCTCAGGCATTCGAAGCGCCCCCACGGGCGCTGCTCACCAGGAAATTCCGTAGCCTGCGGCACCCCATTGGCCTTCAGCATTTCCACGGCCTTCTTCACGTCCTGCGCGCGCGTATGGTCTGCCACCAGAACGGCATCTGGCATGGCCACCACGAGGATATCCTTCAGGCCAATGCCCACCACCTGAATCCGCGCATCCTCGCTGCGCAGCATGGTGTTCTGGCAGTCGAGTGCGAGCGTATTTTCCGAAAGCGCGTTGCCATCCACATCTTTCTCCATGATGCGCGCCACGGCCTGCCAGTCGCCAAGATCAGACCAGCCACCATCAAAGGGCACGACAGCCAGATTGTCTGCCTTCTCCATGATCGCATAATCAATGGAAATATCCTCGGCACCAGACCAGGCTTGTGCATTCAGTCGAAGGAAACCCAGGTCCTCATTGGCTTTTTCCAGTGCCGTGGCAACGGGGGTAATGAGTTGGGGCGCGTGCGCGCGAAAGGCCTCCATGATGGCTTGCACGGAAAAAAGGAAGATCCCGGCATTCCAGAGATAATTGCCCTTTGCCAGCATCTGCCTGGCGCGTTCGGCGGTGGGCTTTTCCACGAAGCGCACGAGAGGCTGGGCGCGCTCCGGCTCCGGTGGGCCGGCGAGTTCCAGATAGCCATAGCCGGTCTCGGGCCGGTCAGGCTTCACGCCAAAGGTAACCAGCTTGCCCTCGCGCGCCGCCTGGATCCCCGCATCCACGGCGGCATGAAAGGCCGAGACGTCATCGATGCGATGGTCGGACGGGGCAATCAGCATAAGTGCATCCGGATCCATGCGTTCCAGATGCATGGCGGCCGCCAGCACGGCCGGCGCAGTATTGCGCCCTTCCGGCTCCACGAGAATGGCTTGCGGTTGAATGCCGGCCTGCTCCAGCTCTTCCGCAACCATGAAGCGATACGGCTCGCCAGTGATGACAAGCGGCGCTGCACCATTGCCCCCACGCATCCGTTCCAGGGTCTGGCGGATGAGGGATGCTTCTCCGTCCACAGACACGAACTGCTTGGGCCGCATCTTCCGGGAAAGAGGCCATAGGCGGGAGCCTGAGCCGCCGACCAGTATACATGGAACAATCATAAGCATTTCTTTGCCTCATAATAGTTTATCTTGGCTGGAAGAAACTATGGTCAAAAGTTCCGCCAAAGTATCCACAGACCCCACAAGAGATATATTTTCCTTTTCTTTATATTTCTCATAATTTGGATCCAAATCACGAATATCTAATGAATTTTGTGTAGATTCTAGAGTGTTTACAAGCTCTAAGTTTACTTTTTTAAACCTATTTTGAATAATTATAGCATCTTTATAACCTACATTTACTCTCTCCTTCTTTTTTATCATATTATTCAATCTTTGCGCTGCAATCTGAATTCCTAGAATATCACCCTCTTTTATTTTCTTTGTGCTGTTGATATAATTCAGATAAGCAATAACTCTATAATCTAAGTATGAATTTAATTTGCCTCCAACGTCCCTTGCATTTCTTTCTATTTGCCTATCCACCCCCATTTCTGTGAAAATAAACTTGGTGAAATTTGGAATCAATTTATAAGGTATTACGCGAACGTTGCTTTTTCCAAAGACATCTGCATATATTTTATACAGTCTAAAATAATTTGTATAATTCGTGTTTTCATCAAATCTCAAGAACCATTCTTTATTTATTACAGTCCCACACATGGCAGCTGTTGATGCAAATGAAGTAATCAAATCGATCTGAGGTCGCAAGTGCATATAAACTGTTATATCTTCAAATATATCATGCAATATATGCTTTAAATTTTTTGCCGCTTCTTCCGTCATTCTTGAATGAAGGTGCTCACTGCTTATTATGCAATATTGGCATATATTCCTATAATATTTTACCTCTTCTATAAAAGCTTCAATGACCTTTGCGGCGTGGTTTTTTATATATTCCTTGTCATGATTGCGCATATTGAGCATAGATATCATTTCAAGATCTTTTTCTCGAAGAGCTATAAAAGGCGCATATCTATGCCAAGAGCCCTTGTAAGTTAATGTTTGGGGATACAATATTCCTTCCTTCATTAGTAAATCTCTATTTATATAACAAAACTCCTGAAAGTATGTACTACCTGTTTTTTCTGTTCCAACATGCAATATAAGTTTCATTGTTATATCCATTAATTTACTACAAAAACCACACTACACAGCTCTTTATGATACCCCTCAGGAAAGTCCCGCAGCTCTTCCTTCACCTCATCCTCCAGCAGATAACACTTGTATCCATATTTTCGCATTAAGGCAATATATTCACGCGCGCTGGAATTGGAAATGGTGTGCAACTGTTCCGGGAACAGCTCGCTCAGAATGACAGGAGAACATCGCTCCAGTAGCTGGGCAGCCCCCGCAAACACAAGTGGCTCGGCTCCTTCCACATCGATTTTTATAAAATCGCACGTGCGCTCATTCATGACTTCATCCAAGGTCAAGGTGAGAACTCTCTCCACGTTGAACCCTTCAGATGATGGTGTTCCTATGTGTGTTCCACCAGGGTTATCCGTATTGGCGGCCCACATTATGTCCGTATAGCCACGCTTATCAGATAAGGCGCAGCGATGATATTCTACGATATTGTCGAGATGATTTTCACACACCGAGCGCACAAGATATCTGTAGATGTCCCCCCTCGGCTCAATCGATATGACTTTACCATCCGTACCTACAATGGAGGCTGCCAGCATCGTGAACCAGCCAATGTTCGCACCAATGTCCACAAACGTCTGACCTGGTTTCAGATGCTCTCTCACAAAGCGTGTTTCATGAGGCTCGTAATCATTGATCAGGCAGCCATAGCTGACATACTTGTCGGCCAGATTGAGCCATATCCTGTAATTCTCGAAAATCTCTGCCGCAACCCATTTCTCCCCGAATTCAAGAAGCTTGTTTGTGCGCCTGAATTCCTCGGAGTTCAGCATGGCTTGGCGCAATGCCTCAATATCCGGCAATTGCATGTGATGGCGTATGACCTCCTCATTCTCTGGCTCGCGCCCAAGAATGAAGCGATAGGCATCGATGACATCTTTTCTCTTGACAGACATGCTCCATTCCCTTTCCTTACAGCACACACAAAGTCACATTTTTTATAGAGCATTCATAAATCAAAATTTTTTCATAATAACTGTATATGACCCAAATATACCTGTTTTGTCATCTGGAAATACATCCAAAATTTGGCTTTTTGTCTGAGATGCAAGATTGAACACATACTTTAATGGAAGGCAATGCATTTTCATGCCTTTTTTGTATGACCGAAAATATTCTTCAAGCTTGAATTGATATCCTAGTCCATGAGAATAAATTTGAAAGCATGCAATCCCCCCCTCCTTCAAATTATCAAGCGCACTTTTCAAGATTGCATACTGAACCGGTGGAGGATTATGCTGCAAAGTAATAATGCTGTAAAAAAGATCATACCTTCCTCTAAGACTTTCCATCTCAGTATCTCTTAAAATAAGGCATTGAAAATTTTTTACCCCATTATTTTTTAAATAGTTTTCGCATATTTTAATGTTAGAAGAAGAAACATCTACTGCATACACATAATCAAAATCATTACATAAATGAATGGTGCACCTCCCCACTCCACACCCAAGCTCGAGAACACTTTTTACATTAAATGTTCCAATACACCCTTCAATCAATTTTTTTAAACTATCTACACTATGCCTCCCAGAGATATAAAACTCTCTTAGTCTTTCATCGTTTATATTTTTTATTTTATACTCTTCAAAAGTAAGAACAGACCAATAGGGATCTTCTTTTCCTAACGCTTCCCATTCATTAATCACCAAAGAAAGCAATTTCTTCATTTTATTGTTATCTATAATCACATCTATCTTTTCATCAATATTCGAAAAATCATAGGCACGAATATTATCCACAATTATGTTCTCTGCTATCCTTCTGAACTCATCGCTTGCGAGCATTATTTCTCTAAGCTTGCTAATACTTTCTATTTTCTGATAATTCTCAATAACCTCCTCTGATTCTGGATCTCTACCCAGAATTAGTCTGTATGCATATATTACATCATTCCTTTTCAGCATCTTTCTTCTCCTGTTATTGAGTGCTCAGCTCTTTCAATACTTCTGCCCACTTTGGTGCGATGGCCTCGCGCCGGTATTGTTGTGCGTGCAGCAGGCCTTTTTCGATCAGATCCTGACGACGGTCCCGATTGTGGGGATGGATGACCTTGAGCAGCGCCTCGGCCAGGTTCATGGTGGAGTAAGGATTGAAGTATTCTGCCGCGTCTCCATAGACCTCCCGATGCACGGGAATGTCCGAGGCGACCACCGCTCCCCCGCAAAGCATGGCCTCGATACCACTCAGGTCAAAACCTTCGGCCAGAGACGGACAGACAACGGCTTCTGCACCATTGTACAATACCCGAAGATTAGCCGCTGGCACACGGGAAAGATTGAAAACCTGCCCCCTCTCCTGCCATGGCCGCATGGCTTCCAGAATGCGGTCACAGGCCCAACCAGGCCTGCCCACAATGATTAGCTTCAGGTCGTGATCATCCAGCTTGTGGCGGATGATATCCCACGCCCCAAGCAATTTCATGTGATTTTTGCGAGGCTCAATGGTCGAAACCATCATGATATAGCGAAAATTATCCGCCTTCAAATGCCTTGCATAGAAAGCCGTCTTCTCGCGAGAAAGCAGGAACTTCGGCTCCGTGTCCGGCTCGATGTGTCCTCTGACAATTTCGACAAGGCGTGATCTCTCGGCACGTTCCTCATAGTAATTGTGCGAAACCACATCATGGATCACGTGCGCGCGTCTTTCGGCCTGAGGGAAGATGCGCAGAAGATCTGCTCGTGTAGCTTCCGAGGTGCAGATGAAATGCGCACCTGTACGTACATTATGGCGCAGAGCCCAATAATGCGTGGCTTGATGGCGACTGGTATCTGGAATGGTATGCGGAAGGAAGATGGGGATGGCATCATGATAGCGTACCAGCAGGCGCGTGCCTGCCGTCATGTTGCCGGGATAGGGAGTCTGGGACAGAAAGAAGTGGTATCCCTTCGTATCGATCCATGGATATTTGGCATAGATCCCTCCCCCCATGCCTACCAGATGCATGATGACCCAAGGCGCCTGCAGAACGGCGAACCTGCCCTTGGTGATGGACTTGTATTCCGATGCCGGCAATGTCTTGGAGAAGAGGGTGGACCAGATGAAGTCCTCGAAGCCATTCGGGTCAAGGTGATAGATCTTCTCCTTCAGCCCCAGACGAGCGCGTGCAGCCAGCTCGGTGCGTGTCATGCGCTGCCTGAGCCGATAAACCAAACGCTCCCACCATGACTGGAATGGCCGCTGCTTGTAGGAAACGATGTGGCGCGAAATCTTGTGGATGCGTTTGTGTCGGTACGCATCAGTCGTCCATTTGTCCTCTTTCGGCAAGCCCGGCGCCAGAACACGGCGATAGTGATTGATCAGGCCGGTTACCTGCACATCTTCCACGCCATGCAGCATGCTGTAGATCAGCCTGGTTTCCTGCGGAATACCGGCAAATCCCTCCAGTGCGGGGCGCAACTCCATCAAAACTCTGGTTTGTTCTCGTCTCATTGGGACAACCACTAAAATACGATTTCTTCCAGCCTTCTCTTCCACGTCATTGTATCAAGCGGGGATATCAGGTGTTTCTCCAAGCATTGAATTGGAAAACTTCGAAAAACCGGGATATCTGACAGCAATACACGTGCCCCCACCTTGCATGCTTCCAACGCTGGCAACCCCAGCCCTTCCGCCAAGGAAGGCATTAGCATTGCCTTGGCACCCTTGACAAGGGCCAGCATTTCTCTCTGGGAAAGATTGTTGTGTTCAAATACATATGGCCTTATGGCCTCGCAGCGTTCCAGCATGTCAAGAATGCATTCGTTTTCCCAGCCACGTTTACCTACAATGTGCAAATGAGGAATCTTCTTTCTGCCTTCCTCCACCCATTGCCGCCAGATATGCAGCAGAAGCAGATGATTCTTGCGTGGTTCTATGGTTCCGACGATGACAAAGTAGGGAACGGATGTATCGATGAACGACAGGGAAGAGGCCGGAGGAATGTCTGACGGCAGCCAGTCGACCACGGGAGGTGCGCCCCTGATTGTTTCTGGGGGCTTGTCTGGATGATTGTTCTCGAGCCAGCGCGCAAGGCGCTGACCAGTGTCATGAGAATTGACCAGGAAATCGGGCCGCAGGGAAGCGTATTCATCCAGCATGCGGCGGAAGCGTTGCGTGGCTTCCGGTCGGGAATATTCGGGGTACTCCAGTGGGATGAGGTCATGAATATAGATCAGGGATTGCATGTGCAGCGTATTCTTCAGGAAAGGCAGCAGTCCCGGCACAGTGGCCAGGCCGGAATGTGAGCAGCACACATAGGTGCACTCTTCTCCACCCATTCGGGAAAGCAGCTGTTTCATGAGTGCATGTTTGGGCCTTACCCTGTGCGCCCACGCTTTCCATCGTGACATAAGAGCAGCGGCGGGGATAACGGGGCACTCTTCTCCGAGCCAGCGTGCAGACAGGTTGTTCAGCCATTCAGGCAGCGCAGCTGGATCAAGCGGCGCAAGCGACTGTCCTGTGCGCGCAATTGGCAGCAGACGCTCACCAAAAGCGGCGGAGAGTATCTGCAACACTTGCAAATCGATACGATCGATGCCCGTGGCAAATGGGGCTGCACTGCGCTTGAGAATACGACTGATGTCATAGAGCACCCATGGGGTGCTGATGAGTGAGGGAATGTCGTAGGTGGTCAAGCTCATCGTTTTTTTCCTGCCAACAGAATGCTTTGCAATAGATTGTGATATTTTCTTACCTTCCGTTTGAATTGGGTTGTGCCCGGTCGTTGATGCAGGGCGATGCTTTCTGCCAGTTTTCGAGTTGCCCGCAGAGGTCTTGTCGGATTTCCCTCCCAGACGTAGCGTGGATACCGGATAAGCGCAGCAGCCACCAGTTCATCAATGTTGCGTTCCCAGGTGCGGCGTGGAATGGGGCAGCGGTCTTCTGTCAGGCCCCAGCCCGCATAGAATGGCATGCCGTGGCAGACGACGCGCTTGCCGCGCAACAGGGCATCGAAGCCGGAAAGGGAAGTCATGGTGTGGATGGTGTTGGCGGCCTCGATGCAGGTGATGATGTCTGCGCGGGTTTCCACGTGATCGCAATATTGCAGTGCCCGCCGCAAGTGCAGGCGGCCCTTGCGATTGCGGGCCAGCACGTCCGGGTGCGGCTTGTAGATGATGAAGGCATCCGGTTCCTCGACGCGGGCGGCTTGCAGCAGCGCCAGGTTGGTGCGTACCGCGCCTGCGCCGCGGGTGATGGAGGCATCGTTCTCCACCTGTCCTGGCACCAGCACGACCTTTCTGCCGGCTGCTTTCCGCAACACCTCTCCCGGCAGCGGATGGCGTGGCAGGTTGTACTTGGTCAGGCCGTGCTTCACGATGAATTCACGCAAGGCGCGGGCCTCTTGGAGTTGCTCTTCCGAAAACTCCACGGTTTGCAGCATATGCTCCAGATCGCTGGGCGTGGAGGGGTCGAAATAGATGCCGCGGGTATCGAACACCAGCGACATGGGGGGCACGAAGTCCGATCCCAGGCCGACGGAGCGCAGGAATCCATCCTCCACGCGGACGATAGGGACTTGCAATTCGTCTGCCAGCTCCTGCAGGCGGGCCGGGTCGCGCAAGCCCCACACGGCGATGCGGTCATGAGGGGAAATGCCGGCACGGCGGGCCTGCCGCACGGAGCGCATGAAGCGCACCTGCGTGGCCTCACCGAAAAAGGGGCGCACCATGGCATGCTTCCAGAAGCTGAAGCCGAAGGCGTACACCCGGCCTGACCACGGCTTCTCGCCCAGGCCGGCCCAGAAGCGATGCATCTGCTTCTGCCGGGCAATGTGGCGGGCAACCGTGAAGAAATCCGCTCGCCTGCCGCTGATGGGGTCGATGTAACGCGCATAACGCAGATAGGCCGCGGCCACCAGCTCCTTGAGGCTGCGTTGAGCCTGTCGGCGATTGCATCGTTTTCGATCGTGCGTCAGGCCCCAGCCGGCGTAGAACGGCATGCCGAAGCAGTGCACCTCCTTGCCCAGGATAAGGGCATCAAGGCCCATCTGGGAGGTAACGACGTAGACCTTGTCAAAATGGCGCAGGAGGTCATGCGGGTGCCAGTTCTCGGCAATGTACTTGATGTCCTTCGTGTCCTGCCCACCTGCGAGGCAACCGCGCCGCCTGCCTGCCAGCACATCCGGATGGGTTTTCACGTAGATGGTGGCATCGGGGTTTTCATCCGCTGCATCCCGCAGCATCTGCGCAAAATCACCCTCACTCGCCAGCCCAAGGTGGATGGACGCATCTTTGGCGGTCTGATCCACCACCAGCACGCGCCTTTCACCTTCGGGAAATGCATCTTCGGGCACCGGCAGGCCGCTGTTGTATTTGCTCAGGCCTTCGCGGCGCAGAACTTTGATGACTTTCTCGGCCTGTGTCAGTTCCTCTGTTGTGAATTGCGCGGTGTTGAGCATGTTCTCCAGGTCGGACGGGCAAGTGGCGTCATAGTAGATGCCTGTGCTGTCCGCCACGATGGACAGGGGGCGGGTACCATGCACACCCAGGTCGAATGAACGCAGGAAGCCATCCTCCAGCAGCAGAAAACTGTTGCCGTGCCGCCGTGCCAGAGCCTGGGCGCGTTGTCCGCTGCGCTTGCGCCCCCAGCCCAGCCAGGCACTGCCTGTGGGCGGGTTGGCGAATGGAGGAATGATGATAATTTCTGTATCCAGCAGCGCCTTGAGCCAAGCCTTCTGCCTCCATAGGCCATGCTCGCGCCATGATATGGCCGCCTGCCGGACCGAAGAGGGCATTGTCGATTACCCTTCCAGCAGCTGGGCGCGGCGCAGCCGTTCCATGCCCAGGCCGAACACCGTGCTGATCAAGCCCCATGCCAGCAGATATTCCCTGTCAAGGATCTGCGTAAAATACTCCGGGTAGATGGCATAGCGCAACCATTCTATGGCATGCACCAGCGGGTTCCAGACGAGGATATCACGAAACATCGCGGGCAGATACTCCACCGAAAAGAAAATACCGGATATGAAAAACAGGACACGGGCTATCATGTTGTCGATTGTTCCCCATACCGACCAGAGACTGCGCAGGATCATGCCGGTTACCCCAAGCCCGAAGCCAAGCAGAATGGTAGCCATGATGGCTGCCAGCAATTCTACCGGATGCGCTGGAAAACCGGCCAGCTCCAGCCAGAAAAAACACGTGTAAAACAGCAGAAATGCCAGCAGCTGAAAGGCGCTCTCGAGGCCGGCTCGGGCCAGCATGGTATCCACGGGCCGGATGACGGGATAGCTGAGCAGGGCCCTGTTGGCTTCCAGCGCGGCGGAAACACGAGCGTGCAAAGTTCTATACAAGGTATAGATGAACATGCCTGTGAATATGTAGAAAACGATGCTTTTTCCCACCGGTGCGGGCGCCCCCACGATGTAGTGAATGACGCCAAGGATGGTGGTGCCCCAGATGACCTCCGTTACCACCAGCAGATGCCCGAAGCGGTGCGCCCCCATGCGCAGGGACGATTCACGCAGCAGCAGCGCATACAGGACCCTGAATTGTGTTTTTAGCGCCTCACGGAACGGCAATTTGATGGACTGGATCTGCTCTCCACCCATGACATCATATCCTGTCGCGAATGGATTGAAGCATCAGCACTCCAATTCCCCAGATGAGAGCAAGGGAGATGAATATGAAAACCGTATTGCGGATGCGCTTGGGATATAGTGCTTCGTCGGGCACATAGGGTTGTTCAAAGGTTGCCAGGTAACGCTGCTGGCGATTTGCCAGCAACCGTGCCTGCTCCAGGCCGGAGAGAGCAGTCAGATAAAGTTTCTCGGCAAACTCCCTCTCCACGACAAGCGCTTCATATTCTGAAAGAACATTGCTGAGAGACTGTCCGACATTTTTTCTTGAAGGTGTGGTGCCCAATTTCTCCTTCTCCAGCGCAATCTGCTTCTTCAGGGCATTGACACGGTTTGTCAGGAAAACGACAGAGGGCGCATTGTCAGACAAGAAGCGCCGGGATTCCTCCAGCTTTGCTTTCAGCTTGACCAGCTCCTCTTCCAGCCTGCCAATGATCCCAACCTGCACCTGGGCCTGCTTGGTTGGGTCAAGCTGCTGGTTTTTGTTGCGAAATCCGAGAAAACGCTGGCGTATGTCCCGCAGCTTGGCTTCGGCCTTGGCAACCTCCTCCTTTGCATAACGCACTGCATCCTGTTGGGCGCGCCTGGATATGTCATTGATCATGCGTTCACTTGCATTGATGATGGCATCGGCTATGTCGCGGGCATCGTTCGGGGAAAAGGCAAATACCTTGACCGTGATGATGTTGGAGGTATGATCCAGCCCCACATCCACCATGGACTTCCAGTAATCCAGGAAGCGTTCATCTGAAGTATCGGCTGCGAGCCTTGCATAGAAATCCCGGGACGGCTTCATGTAACGAGGCCGCAGCCTGATCTTTTCATCAATCTCTTTCAGGATATTCCTGCTATGGATGTATTCAACAACCATGTAGGTATCCGTGATCGATGCCCCATTGCCAATACCAAGGGAATTCAGAAAGCTGCTGCCAACGGCCGGGGTGGTAGAGCGCACCGCAAAGCGCACCTTCACGGCATATTGGTCCGCGGCCCAGAATGCATAATACACCCCCACCATGACGGTGGGCAGGACGACCAGCAGCACGAAGGAGATGGCTCTCCAGGGCACCTTGCGGAATTTCCTGTTGTTGGCCTTCTTCGCTTGGGGGGAGGTTATGGCATCTTCTCCCGCAACACGCTTGCGTGCTTCTTGCGGGCGTGGAGCCATGGGAGCCGGAATGACCTTGCTGTTTTTTGCCTGTACCATGCTATACCATGCCCCCAGTATCTTGAAATCAGCCAGATGGTTGCATTGAAAACGAGGCCTAGCAAGCCATGCATGCTGCCGCCCATGTCATTCTACAGAATCTAACGAAAAGATACCGCTTGCGCAACAAGGCCAAGACGATCCTGGATGGTGTCAATTTTGCCTTTCCCAAAGGGAAAAGCATCGCCATTCTCGGGCTTAACGGTGCCGGAAAGTCCACCCTCATCCGCTTGATTGCGGGGGCAGAAGAGCCCACCTCCGGGCGTATTGTGCGATTGAGCCGCATTTCCTGGCCATTGGGCTTTGCCGGCGGCATTGCCGGCAGCATGACCGGCAAGGAAGGCACGCGTTTCGTGGCACGCATCTATGGGCGTGATGTTGAGGAAGTGGAGGATTTCGTTCGCTCCTTTACCGATCTGGGTGAACACTACCTGATGCCGGTGAAAACCTACTCCTCGGGCATGAGGGCGCGCCTGGCTTTCGGCATTTCCATGGCCATCGATTTCGATTGCTATCTCGTGGATGAAATTCTGGCGGTGGGTGATGCGGTCTTTCGCAAGAAATGCGAAGAAGTCTTTACATCCAAGCTGCAAAAATCGGACATGATCATGGTTGCTCACAGCCCGAATCTTCTGCGCAAGTATTGTGATGCTGCAGCCATTCTGCAGGATGCCAAGCTTGTCTTTTATTCTGACCTGGAGGACGGCATAAAAGCCTACAATGAAATGATCAGGCGCAAGCAACAGACAAATGCCTGATTCAGAAACCGGCTTCCCCTTGTGGCGAGCAAGCAAACACCCGCTCATCCGGAGTCACACGTGAAGTATCCTCATCACGTTGCGCTGCCGCAAGCCCCATGATGGCCATGCGCTGCGCATGGTGTTGCCAAAGATCGACGGCTGGTGGGGGTGCCGGTGCAGCGGGTGCTGACCGATGCCGGCTATTGCGGCCACAAGCTGCCCAGCCCGTGGAAGTTCAAGGCCTGTCCCCGCGAAAGCGGGGATCATGTGGACGGCCAGAAGCGACGCATGACCAAG
>Ga0256839_1004811_pt1 | contig 12910 bp, 16 predicted proteins | sample 354166metaG_FD_185968 | JGI IMG/M metagenome (GOLD analysis project Ga0256839, IMG submission 185968) | Hydrothermal vent microbial communities from Mid Atlantic Ridge, Atlantic Ocean - 354-166 | ecosystem: Environmental > Aquatic > Marine > Hydrothermal vents | place: Atlantic Ocean: Mid...
AAATCTCAAGGAGAAATCCCTTTTATCCTTTGAAGGAATCATTGAAACACCTATTGAGCTTATTGAAAAACTTATAAGACCGAGCGGTTATTACAGGCAGAAGGCAAGAAGGCTCAAAACCGTGTGTAAGGAGCTTGACCCGGTAAAAAAGGTTGAAGAAATCGGGAGAGATGAGTTATTAAAAATTCCGGGGATCGGAAGGGAAACGGCGGACGCAATCCTTCTCTATGCGGGAAACAGGCTGTTTTTTGTTGTGGATGCCTACACAAAGAGACTCCTTCACCGTCTCAGGAACATAGAGGGAGATTACGAGCGGTTGAGGACTTTATTTGAGGAGAATTTGCCGGAAGACCTTGACATCTACAAAGAATTCCACGCCCTCATTGACCGCCACGCTAAGGAACACTGCAGAAAAAAGCCCGTGTGCGATGGGTGTCCTTTAAGAGCGTTGTGCTTGTTCTCCTCCTCTGTACTCAGCCCTTGAGGTTGCAGTTTCCCACAGGACCACCGAAACAACCTTCACCTCTCCTATCAAACCCACCTCCTCAAGCTTCTTTGAAAGAAAGTCGTAAAAGAACTTTGCCAGAGCCTCCGCGGTGGGACAGAAGTCAACTGAAAAGATCTTCATGGCACCGAACTTCCGTGCTACATCCTTCAGCTCACCGTACATCGGGTCGTTTACATCTATGATGAAGCTGTGGTCAATTTCGTCAATGAGGTCCTTGAGGGCGTTCTTGACATGGTAAAAGTCCATCACCATATCCTGCTCGCTCAAAACATCTGAACCGACGGTAACTTCAAGAACATAGCTGTGTCCGTGAAGATTTACGCACTTGTTCTGAGGGATTCCGGAATTCCTTGTAAACTCGGAACCCCTGCCGAAGGTCAAATTCTGCTTCCAAACTCTGTGCCCCGCCTCAAACCTGAAGGTCTTTGAAATCTGCCACTTCACCAGACAATAACCCTCCTTGCATCTTCAATTAACTGAACTATTTCGTCGTAGCTCTTGAGGCATTCCTCGGGATACTTTAAGCCCCTTGCCTCCACATCCTCCCTGCATAGATACCAGCCCTTTCTCCCGGGACCTTTCAGAACCCCGTCCTGAATAAGGACTACCACATCCCCGTCCGATAAAAGCTCTGATGAAAAGTCTCCGAGCTTTCTAACGAGCCACAGATTGTTTACCATACGAATACCGCCTCCGACGAGTTTATAAGCTCAGAGATCTCTTCTGCGGACATGACCTTAACTCCCTCAACGCAGTCGCACTCCCTTATTCCCCTTTCCTGAAGAGAGGCGTCTTCCGCTATCAGCCTTACATTTACAAACTCAAAGTTCTCAAAGAACTTATCAAAGCTGTCCACGCTCAGGCTTTCGGGCTTCCAGGGGGTCAGGGAGTAAACCCCGTCCCTGATAAAGACAATGTCAACTTCGTTGTTGATTCCAACTGCGGTTGCAAGCCTGAAGGCTTCGTGAGCCTTCCACGAAAAGGGATCCCCTTTGATTATAAAAACAACTCTCACCGCAATTCCTCAGTTAAAGACTATTACCCTCTGATAATCGGAGAGGGACTTTGATAGGTTGTAGGTGGAACTGCTTTCAGCCCAGTCGGGCACGGTGTCTATGCCTCTCTGGTGTGAGGAGTGGGAGCAGAAGCTGATTTTGGTGCAGTGCTCAGATAGAAGGTGAGCCTCGGGTCTGATGAGGTAGTAAACTCCATTTCCCGAGAAGAAAATGTGCACTTCGTGTCCCTTTTCCCTGAGCTTCCTCGTGAGGTTGTTTATCGTATTCCAGTCCTTTGCAAAAGGAACGCTCGTAATCACAAAGAGCACCTTCATTTCTTTTTTCTGATGATTATCTCCCACTGATTGCTATCTATTCTGTTTACTGCAAGCACCTCCTGTCCTTCGTCCCGCATGCTCTTTGGAACATTGTGGGCGGATGGTTCGTAGTCTATTAAAACCCGCAGTGTTTCTCCTATCTCCATTTTTTCAAGTACTAGCTTGCTCTTTACGAATGTGAAGGGGCAAACCTCGCCCCTTATGTCCAGCTCCTTGTCTATCCTGAGTTCCTCCTTTTGCATGGTAAATAAATAATATATAATAACTCGCCATGGTAGGCTTTTCCAAAGAAGACATAATAGCACGGAGCGTGAAGGTTGAGGTGAAGGGGGAGATCGCCCGCTGCGGGGAAGGCATTGATACGAAGTTTTACTGTCTTCCTGTGGAGATTCACTTTGACAACGGTGAGGTAAAAAGGTATCTTCTCAAAGCCCATAACGAGCCCAAGGGTCTTGAAAGTTACCTATCCAACAAAAAAGGAATGAAGGACAGACTTGATAAGTCTTTTGTGCTTCTAAAAAACGGAGAGATTAGGATTGATTACAGCTCAAGGGCGGATTGAATGTCCCTCTCAACTTGGGCTTTGAGTTCCTTAATTCCTGAAAACTTCCTTTCTTCCCTGAGGTACTTCAGGAATGAAACCTTAATCCTCTTTCCCAGCAGATCGCCCTTGAAACCGGGAATGTGGACCTCAAGAATTTTCTCCCCCTCGCCGAATGTGGGTCTGATCCCGTAGTTTGCCACCGCCCTTTTTGAGTCGTTGACCTCAACGGCGTACACACCCTCCCTGAGACATAGGTTTTGAGTATCGGCGAGGTTTGCGGTGGGGATTCCTATCTTTCTTCCCCTTCCTTCTCCCTGAACTACCGTTCTCTCAATCCAGTATCTTCTCCCGAGATAAAGCTCCGCTTCCTGAATCCTCCCTTCCCTCAAAAGTCTCCTTATAAGTGTACTGCTCACCACATGCCCGTCAACTGTGTAGGGGGATGCCACTTCTACCTCAAAACCCAGATCTTCTCCTACCTCCCTTGCGAGCTCAATTTCACCCTCCCTTCTGTGTCCGAAGCGCCAGTCGTAGCCTACTAACAGGTGCCTGCACCTGAGTCTTTCATGAATTATCTCTTTCAAAAATTCCCTCGCCTCCATTCTGGCAAACTCCTCATCAAACCGTATAAAACAAAGGAAATCGGGACCCGCTTCGCTTATCAGCCGAATTCTCTCATCAATGTCCGAAAGCTCGCAGGTGATTATTTCGGGTGCGAGAACCTTGAGGGGATGGGGGCAGAAGGTAACAACAACACTTGCAAGTTTTTTCTCACGAGCCCTATCCTTCAAAAGGTCAATTAAATACCTGTGTCCCCTGTGGAATCCGTCAAAGTTTCCCACTATAACAGCTGAATCTCTATCAATGCGTTCCCTCGGGTTCATGTCCTCCTTAAGAGGACAGCTCTGCTTTGAAGTTTGCAGGAAGAAGGATTCCATGGGATTCAGCCGGGAGGCCAGGACATTGACCTTCCGCCTATAAGGTGAAGGTGCAGGTGAAAAACGCTCTGACCCGCATCCCTGCCCACATTAAATACAAGCCTGTAACCGCCCTTTAGGCTCTCGTCGGGATTGAGGTTCAGGGAATCTGCAATCTCCTTGGCAACATAAAACATGTGTCCCACAAGCTCCCTGTCCTCGCTTTCCATTTCCTGAATTCCTAAAATGTGCTTCTTGGGCACGATCAGGATGTGGACTGGAGCTACAGGGTTTATGTCGTGGAAGGCGTAAGTTAGTTCGTCCTCGTAAACCTTTTTTGAAGGGACCTCACCTTTAATTATTTTGCAGAATATACAATCCGAAGCCATAGAGAAATTTTAAACTATCCTTCCGAACTCATCAAAGGTGAACCTGTATGCTCTGGGAAGAAGTTTCTTTGTCTCATCTCTGTATCCGATCGCAACTATAAGGGGAACAATCCTGTCCTTTCCGATTCCCAAGAATCTCTTTAGCTTAGCTTCGTCAAAACCCTCCATGGGATGGGTTTCAAGACCGAACATTCTCGCCGTTATCATGAGGTTCATAGCAAAAAAGGAGGCGTCCCTAATTGCCTTTCTTTTCCTTTTTTCGGGGCTTTTCCACCCTGCAAGGATGGTTTCCCTGAGCTTTTTCCTCTGTCTTGTCGTGATGTAGCCGAGCTCAATCCAGCTGTCAAGGACCCTGTCAACATGCTCCTCACCCGCGTTGGTGTTGGCAACGATAACAACCACCGCAGATGCGTCAAGAACCTTCCTCTGGTTGAAGCAAATCTCAACAAGTCTCTTTTTCTTCTCTCTGCTTTTAACAACTATTACTTCCCATGGCTGGAGGTTGTAGCCCGAAGGTGCTGTGGCTGAGATTTCCAGAATCTCCTTCAAAACTTCCTCGGGAACATCTCTCTTGGGGTCAAAGTAGGTGATTGACCTCCTCTCGGCGATGAACTTCACGCACTCCCTTGACTTTTCAAGGATGCCCGCCTCCTCAATACCCTCCTTTGCTCCCGTTAGAATTTCCCTCAGGCTTTCTACCGCCCTCGTTGTTATTTCCTGAAGGGATTTAATAACTCCTTCAAACCTTCCTCCTACCTTTGATGTTGCCTCCTGAACGCCGTCAACTATTCCTTCAGTTATTTCCTTTAGCTTTTCAGCGGAAGGCTGGACCCCTTTCAGGGTCTTTTCCGTTATCTCTTTAACCGTCTCGGATGTTGCCCTTTGAATGTCTTTGCTCTTCTCATAGAATTTCCTGAAAAGCTCCCTTGCCTCTTTGCGAAGGTCCTTGTCCTCCTTCTCAGGCATTTTCAACCCTCCTCCCTAATAACTTATTTCACCTCTTTTCAATAGCCACCTCACCTCCCATTCCGACGCGAAGTATGCTTTTATCCCCCTCGGTTATGTCTATTTTTACCGGTATTCTCTGGGCGACCTTTGTGAACTCTCCCGCCGTTATGTCTCTGGGTATTATGGCGAACTTTGCCGCCGTTGACCTTCCGATTTCTTTTACAACGCCCCTGAATCTTTTTCCGGGAAAGGCGTCAATCTCAATTTTTACGGGATTTCCCTCCTTCACTCCCTCAAGTTTAGTTTCCTCAAGGAGTGCAAGAATGTAAATATCCTCTGGGTTGTAAAGGGCATATATGTACTGGCCCTGACGCACCACTTCTCCCACGTCAACGAATCTTTTTACCACATATCCGTCAATAGGACTCTTCAAGACGGTTTCTTCAACCATCCTTGTAATGTCCTTCTCCTTAGTTTTTAGTGCCTTTATCTGGTTTTTGATGGCAAAGAGGTTTTTGGTTATTTCCTCAAGACCCTGAATTTTTATTTTTATGAGTTCCTCTTCCTTCTGGAGAGCCTCCTTTTCCATTGTTATTGAAGAGAGTTGTTTTTCAAGGACTTTTAGTTCCACATCTATTTCTTCAAATTTTGTTTGGGGAATTGATCCCTTCTCCATTAACCTTTTCATTCTTTCCCAGTCCTTTCTTAATTTTTCCTTTCTTAGATTCATTATGGCTAACTTGTCCTGTACCTGTTTTAACCTCAATCTGACAATGTCAAGCCTTTTACTCAGCTCCCTTTCCGCCGTCCTTTTTTTGATCTCAAGGGCTTCCTTTTGCCTTTGTAGCCTTTTAATCTGATTCCTTATTTCCTCAAGTTTAATTCTGTAATCCATATCGTCAATTTTTGCGAGGGGTTGTCCCTTTTTAACCCGTTGACCTTCCCTTACCATTAGCTCCGCGATTCTTCCGGCGACTCTTTTGTAAGCGAGCTGGACAAAGCTTTCACTTTCTACGAAGACGGCGTTTGTTATTGAATGAGTTAGTCTGAAGTGCACCCATTTAAAACCGAAAATGCCGAAAACAAGGAAAGTAATTATTACGGAAAGTATTCCCAAGGTCCTCTTACTCATCGCCTATCACCTCTTTTAGTTTGTATTGGAAAAGTTTAAGGTCGTATGTGCTCATTTTTAAGTTCTGCCTTGCATAAGTTAGCTGGGATTGAGCGGAAAGGACTTCCGTGTTGGTTCCAATACCCTGTGAATACCTTTCCTTTGCAACTTTTAGCTGTTCCCGGGCAGTCTCCAGCTGTTTTCTTGCAAGTCTTATTCTCTCCTCCGCTGTTTTTATATCCTCAAGGACTGACTTGAGCTCAAGCATAAGCCTCTTTTCCACATCCCTTACAGTCTCGGCAACCTGTAATTTTCCCACTCCCGCCTTCTGCACCAGTCTGAACCTCTTGAGACCGCTGAAGATGTTCCACCTCAGGGCGAAGGTGACCATGAATCGGTCTTTGGGAAACAGGTCTGATTCCTCGGTCCTCTGAAAGAAGGCTTCAAGAACTATTTGAGGGTAAAAATAAGACTTTGCAAGACTCACCATCTGGGATGCTCCCTCAAGGTTTTTGGCAAGGGACCTGAGCAGAGGTCTGTTTTTCAGCTTTCGGACGAGAACCTCTTGGTCAGTCTCAAGGATTTTAACGGAACCGTCTTCTATTTCCTCAACAATCTCAACTTTCTCTCCGACGAGGTATGACAGGTAATCAAGAGCCTTCCTGTATGAGGCTCTTGCTTTTGTAAGTTTTTCCTGCACTTCATGAGCCTTTACCTGAGTTTCAAGAAGGTCCTTGAATGTAACAAGACCCTCTTCGTACATTGACTTAACATCCCTTAGGTGAGCGTTTATCATCTCAAGCTGGCTTTCAAGGATTTCAACCGATGCCTTAGCCTTTAGGGCGTTTATGTATGCGGACCTCACTTCAAAGAGGGTTTTCATCCTTTTTTCCTCAAGAAGTTCGCGTGCGGACTCTTCCTCAATTCTGGCTAATCTGTATTCTCTGATTGCAGGAAGACTGAAGAGATTCTGACTCAGGGTAAGGGTGTACTTGGGAAACCGGTCCTTTATAAATATAAATTCTTGAGGGGTAACGAGGGGCGGAAATCCGAAGGAGAAGCTCTGCTCCCTTGCGAAGTTGTAGCTTGCTTCAAAGTTGATGGTGGGAAGGAAGGAGGAAAACTTCTCCTTTCCTTCAATCTCCTTTTTCCTCACTTCAAGGACTTGATTTTTAATCTCATAGAAACCCGCCAGTGCCTTCCTTTCTGCCTCCTCAAGGCTTATTCCGAAGGAGAGGACAAGGCTCAGAAGTGTAAAACACCAAGCTCTTTTAAAACTTTTACCCATAAGGCTTCCACCTCTTTACCCGTTAAAATGTAGGATTCAATCAGGTGCCTCGCGGTTCCGAGGATAATGTGGGCAAGTATGTCGGGTTTTGGGTGGTTGATAAGAGAGAGAGCGGATACAGTTTTTTGGTAAAAGACCTCCTTCCCTTCTCTGTAAAAATCCTGAAATTTCTTACTTGAGCAGATGGCTTCAAAGAAAAAGATTTTTGCGAGTTCTTTTTCCCTCATCATTAGCCTGAAGGGCTCAATAAAAACCTGATTCTTACCCTCTTTTACTTTACCTTCGCGGATTTTTTCAATGCCGTTATCAATGAGGTTTAGCATCTCTTCCCTTACGGTTTTGAGAAGTTCAAGAAGGAGGTATTCCTTAGCAGGGAAGTAAATGTAAAAGGTTCCGTGAGCAAGACCTGCTTTTCTTGTAATGTCGGAAACCCTTGATGAGTGAAAGCCCTTTTCAAAAATCACCTTCTTGCCCGCCGAGAGGATCCTCTCCCTCGTCTCAAAGCCTCTGCTTGCTGACTGACTCATCAGTTATAAGTATATCAGCTTTTTAAATCCTTTTGACCGATATATGATTTTATGATGATGCCTCAGAGGAAGAGTTCCAGGGGAATCGGCCTCCTTGAACTTGCCATCATTATCGGCATTCTCGGTATTTTGCTGAGCCTCGGTCTTGGCATTTTTAAGGTGCTCGTTAAAAACCAGAAGGTCGCTGAAACGAGAGAAGTATTATCTTCCCTCAGGGAATCCATAATCGGTTACGTTCTTACGAGGCTAAAGCTACCTTGCGACGACGCTGAAACATGCCCCTCGCCCCAGAAGAGGTATAATGAGCTTTCAAAGGCAATTGATGCATGGGGTAAACACGTTTTTTATGTTTATTGGGGTCAGCTCAGGGACACCACTAACATCTGCAGTGAAACCTCAACGGGTATAACCCTTCGCCTGTGTGGTCCGGACCCTGCATGCTCATCGCCCGTTCAGGTGGTCTCCGATGTTGCCTTTGTTGTCTTCAGTTCAGGAGAAAACAGAAACAAGCAGACCCGGGGTATGGGAAGGACGGACACATCCCTTACAGTGGATGTTTACGAGTACGGAACTCAGGCGGACGATGACCCCGCCTTTGACGGGGATGCGAGTCAGGAAGGTTACGATGACCTTGTTGAATTTGTGACCCTCTACCAGATAAAGGAAAAGCTTTGTCAGGGAACCGCCTCCTGTGTTCACGGAACGAGCCCCATTAATGTTTACAACGAAAGCGGAGCTACAAGGTGCTTTAACACTGTGGTGGTTTCGGAGGGAACTGCCTATCCCGTGAACCCTGGAGATTCGATAACGGTGAGAAATAGCTTTTTCGGTTTTTGTTTTGGCGGGGCAATTGGCTCCTTCACCTACGCTGACGCCGCGGCGGTGGATGCCGACAACGACTGTGAAGTTAATTATACGGGCGGTAGCACCCTTGCGGACAGGTAGTTCCTTACTCCTCGTCCCTGTATCTTTCCCTGATTTTTATAACCTCATCAAGGTTGTCAAAGAAAATGTCTATAAGCTGAGGGTCAAATTGTTTTTCTTTCAGGTCCTTCATGTGATCCACCACCTTTTCAAGAGGCCAGGGGTCCTTATAAGGGCGTTTTGAAAGAAGTGCGTCAAAGACATCTGCTATTGCGGTCATCCTCCCCCAGATACTGATCTCCTCTCCCCTCTTTCCGTTAGGATAACCGGTGCCGTCCCACTTTTCGTGATGGTCAAGGGCAACAATAGCAGCCATCTGGAGGAGTTCACTTGAGCTGTCTTTTAGAATTTCGTATCCGTTTAGCGTGTGCTTTTTCATAATCTCCCACTCCCAGTCGTTTAGCCTCCCTTTTTTTAAAAGAATCGCATCGGGAATTCCAATCTTTCCCACATCATGCATTGGAGCAGCAAGCATTATAGAATCACATGTTTCCTTCTCGTAGCCCAACTTTTCTGCCATCAGCCTTGCGAAGAGACCCACTCTGACGATGTGGTTGTATGTTTCGGGATCCTTATACTCAGCCGCATGCGACAGCCTCATTATTGCCTCCTTGTATGCTTCCTTTATCTTTTTCTGGAGCATGGAATTTTCAAGGGCTGAGGAGGCGTAGCCTCCCAGCAGTGTGAACAGTTCAAGGTCTTTTTCGTTAAATCCGTTTTTCAGTTTATTTACAGCCTGAAATACCCCGAGTATGTTTCCCTTTTTATCAAACAATGGTATTGCAAGTATGTTTCTCGTTTTGTATCCCGTTTCACGATCAACCTCCTTGTTGAAACGGGGATCCGAATAGGCGTCATTTACCACGAGGCTTTCCCCCTTTTTAGCAACCCACCCCACTATGCCCGAATCAGCGGGGACACGGATCTCCTCAACACCGTGGGCAACTTTGGTCCAGAGTTCCTCCTTGTCGGGATCGTATAGAAACAGGGAACACCTGTCCACCTCAAGAACCTCCCTTGCAAGGTCCGACAGCATAACCAGTAGCCTGTCAGTATCCTGTTCCCTGCTGATCTTCTCCGCGGAAGAAAGGAGCAGACGGATTCTTTCCAGTTCTGTCATGGCAGTTAAAAGAATTATCGGTTTTTGACACAAAAAAGTTAAAGAAAAAGGAAAAAGAGGAAGGGCTTGCGGGCGCAGGGGCTCTTCCGGGCATGGAAAGAATTTAAAACGGATCGCTACCCTGCCGATGTGAAAATTACCCGAAGCTGAAAGGGTTGTATAAACTTTTATGATGGGTTTGGGGACCGGGCTTGAGGATGTTATTTCCAGAGCGAAAGGTATTGCCTTTGATTCAAGAGAGGTTAAAGGGGGATATGTATTTTTTGCGGTTAAGGGTACCAGATTTGACGGTCACGACTTTGTGAAGGATGCCTTGGAGAGGGGAGCGGAACTTGCTGTGGTTGAAAGGGAGATTGAGGGTGTGGATGAGGGCAGGATTCTGGTGGTTGAGGACACCCGCAAGGCTCTGGGTGAAGCAAGCTCCCTTTTTTTCGGCAATCCCTCAAGTCACTTGAGTGTTATAGGTATTACGGGAACAAACGGAAAGACCACCACCGCTCACATTATTGAGGGTATTCTCCTCTCCGCCGGCTTCTCATGCGGAGTTATAGGAACGGTTTCTTACAGAATAGGGAGGAAGGTTATAGGTGAGGGCACCACCACGCCGGACCCGATCAGCTGGCACCGGTCACTGATGAAAATGGCAGAGGAAGGCGCTGAGTACGTTGTGGCGGAAATTTCCTCTCACGCCCTTGATCAGCGAAGAATCTGGGGTACGAGGTTCACCGCAACTCTGTTTACGAACCTTACCCAGGACCACCTTGATTATCACAAAACCATGGAAAACTACTTCCTCGCAAAGAGAAGGCTCTTCACCGAATATCAATCCTCTATTAAGGTGATCAACGCTGATGATGATTACGGAAAAAGACTCGCACGGGAAGTAGAGGACTCTGTAACGGTGGGGAAAAACGGGATTCTTAGTGTTGTTGATTTCAAAACCGGTTTTGAAGGTTCGGAAATTCTGCTGGAGTGGAAGGGAAAGAGATTTCACTTTAAGACGAACCTGATAGGAGACTTCCAGAAAACCAACCTATCCCTTGCGGTGGCAACCGCCCTGAGCCTTGAAATACCTCCCGGGACCATAGCAAAAGGCATTGAAAGGGTGGAAGTGCCAGGAAGGTTTGAAGTTTATTCATCCCAGAGAGGCTTCCTCGTAGTTGTCGATTACGCCCACACTCCGGATGCCATTGACAATGTTCTCAGGACTATCAGGAGAATTGCCAGGGGAAGGGTTATAACCGTCTTCGGAGCTGGCGGTGACAGGGACAGAGGTAAAAGACCTCTGATGGGGAAGGCAGCACGGCGGTGGAGCGATCTCGTGATTCTCACCTCTGACAATCCCAGAAGTGAGGACCCTGATCTTATTATTGAAGATATATTGACCGCCTTCGGCGGTGACGACAGGGTTTTAAGGGAACCAGACCGAAGAAAAGCCATTGAGACTGCTATTAAAAGTGCTAAAGATGGTGATGTGGTTGCAGTACTCGGTAAGGGACACGAGGAGTATCAGGAGGTTCAGGGTGTGAAATATCCCTTCAGCGACAGGGAAGTGGTCAGGGAGCTGATATGAAGAAAATATACCTTTTAAGGCATGCCCAGAGTGAGTTCAACGAAAAAGGAATATTTCAGGGGCGTCTTGACAGCGACCTCACGCCCCTCGGCTTTGTTCAGGCACGAATGAGTGCCAGCTTTTTCAGGGACAAGGAAATTGAGGTAATTTACACCTCTCCTCAGAGGAGGGCACTGAAAACTGCGCTGACCGTCGGTGACGTTCTGGGAATTGAGCCCGTTGTTGATGACAGAATTAAGGAGATGTCCTTTGGAGTGCTTGAGGGGAGGGACTTCTGGAAACTTTACGAGCAGGAAAGGGAACTGATAAACAGGTGGCTTGCGGATCCCGTTTCAAATCCTCTTCCGGCTCAGGAGGATTTTTCCCTCTTTGAAAAGAGGATCCTTTCCTTCCTTGAAGATTTGAAAAACTCCGCCTTTAAAAACATCCTCGTAGTTGCTCACGGCGGAACCCTTCATGCTCTTGTGTGCCTCGCCCTTGAAATTCCGCTTTCAAAAATGTGGCACATTCACATAGACAACACTGGGATAAGCCTTCTTGAATACGGGAGCAAGTTCAGGCTATCTTACCTCAACAAGCTCTGCCACTTAGTCTGAGAAAAGGGGATCGATCCTCGTTCTTATCCACTTTGCGTCCCACCACTCTATGGGAGTAACTTCGTATCCGCTTATGAGGATCCCGAAGTGAAGGTGATCTCCGAAGGCAAGGCCCGTTGAGTCGGTAACACCTATTATCTGACCCTTTTTAACCTCTTCACCTTCTTTTACCCTGAAGTCAGCCATGTGTGCGTAAAGACTCATCAATCCGTATCCGTGATCTATAATCACCGAATTTCCGTATATTCCAAGATCTCCGGCAAAAACCACAACACCGCTGTTGGCTGCAGGGACGGGGGCGTTTTTCACCGAGGCAAGATCGTATCCGAGGTGTCTTGAGGAGCTTATGTACTTTCCGTTGTAGTAGTAACTTCTCTTCTCACCGTAGTAGGAGAGGACTTTACTGTTTTTGAGCTGTAAAAACCTTCCCTTCCACCTCTTTACGGGGGAGGATTTTTGGCCTATCTCACTGATTTTTTCCTCATTAATTTTTCTGATTTTTTCATTGACCTCCTTAAAAGCAGATACAAAGTCAAGCTTATCCGTTTCACCTGCAATTATCGTGAACAGCTTGGGCGTAATAAGGTTTTCCTTTCCTTTGAGTTCTATTCTGAACTTCTTAAACCTGTTTTTTTTGATTCCTGTGCCCAGAGGTATAACGGTTCTGTTTCCGGCAAGGTCGACGGCAACCACCTTGATCACATCCCTCGTTGAGGTTTCAACGGGAACTCCGAAGAGAGCGATCCTCTGATTTTCTCTGTCCGGTACCGGATAGGACCTGAACTTCCTTCCTCCCACCTCAACCCAGAGGTCCGCATCTTCACTGAGCTGAGCTTTAATTCCTCCCGAGCCTCCCTGAATAACCATGTAGGGAGCCCAGAGGAGCCTTACCCTTGGAGGTTGGGTATCAATCAAGGTTTTTACCTCAAAGGTTTCCTTCAGAATGACGAACCTTCGGAGGGTTACCCTTATCAGCGCACTTCCGTCGGAAAGACCTATCTTTTTGGGCTCAACTATGAAGGTGATTTCGTTAATTGTCTCAGGTAGTTTGCCGTCAAAGAGGATAACCTCCTTCATGCCCTGTATAGCCTTAACCGTAACCCTGTCAACGTACGCTCTGGGTGAAACGAGG
>Ga0256839_1004812_pt1 | contig 12908 bp, 14 predicted proteins | sample 354166metaG_FD_185968 | JGI IMG/M metagenome (GOLD analysis project Ga0256839, IMG submission 185968) | Hydrothermal vent microbial communities from Mid Atlantic Ridge, Atlantic Ocean - 354-166 | ecosystem: Environmental > Aquatic > Marine > Hydrothermal vents | place: Atlantic Ocean: Mid...
GATGACATTATTTTACAAAAACTCTGCAACGAAATGAACCTAACCAAAACCATTTTTCCCGACTCAAACCTCGTGATTTTCTTTAAAATGGTCTCATCTTAAATCCCTTGAGGTCAGTTGTTCTGAATGTGTTTTTTAGCTCATACGAATAATCCAATGCCAGTTGATAACTTGATAACAAATTAAAATTTTGGGAAAAGAAATTGGGTGTTGAATAATTGTGATAGTTGCCTCCACTTAGTAAAAATGACTGTTTGGGGTTGATTTTATACTTTAGCCCCAGTTGCGCACTAACGTAATATTTTTGATTATTTACAGGAATGCTGCTTCGCACGCCCGAAGAAAAAGTTAGTTTTTTGCTTACCCTATGGTGGGTGTATAAATAGGCTTCTAAAATAGGATTGGCAATGGTTGTTTCAGAAAAAAAAGCAGGCGCATCGGGCGATAAAGCATAATAGTAAACCGGAATACTATCGTTAAATTTAGCTTGCTGATAATCGTGAGAAACACCCAATTGAACATCTGCATTTTTCGATAAAAACCATTTATAGTTTAAAGAGGCAAATAGCTGACTGGTTTGATTTTTGGATGTTATATTTCCGAAATTGAAATTTTGTTTCGAGGCACTTGCCCCAGTATTTAAACTTAACACACCCTTGTTAGTGTAGTAATTTAGGTTATTAACCGTAAACAATCTTTTTGTATTAGAGCTAATTTTACCCTTGTAAGTAAATTGTTCGTTTAGCCCATTAAAAGATTCCTCAATAAAGTAGCTAAAGGAATTAACATCTATTCGCTTGCCAACTTTACTGTAAAAATTAACACCTGCATCTTTTGTTGCAAATTTAGTAATAGCAGGCAATTGTTCCTTTTGAATACCCACAAAAGCATCTGAAAATTGATAGTTGCCATAAACTTGTATAAACGACACCTCTTTTTTTAATTGCTGCGAAATAAAAATACCAGTACTTGCCAAACTGGCTGATAATTGTAATTGGTTTGCGTTTAACTCTTTATTGGTTTGTATTTCTACCAAACCAGCACTTGTATTGCCATAAGTTAAAGGAGGGTTACTGGCATACACATACATTTTATCAATAATTTCGGGGTTAAACAAGCTAAAAAATCCCTGATTGTTTAACTGGGCGGCTCTCACCGGGTTATAAATTGGCACGCCATTTAATACAACCCTCGACCTATCGGCAGCACTGCCCCTAAGCGATGGGTTGGCTGTTTCATCTGTGGTGGTAGAAGCCGGTAATGTTGTTATTGCCTTTAACGGGTCGCCTTGCGAAACAGGATTAAAGTAAATATCCAACTTGTTTATTTTTACTACCGAAAACTGTTCTGAAATAGGGTCTTGAGCTGTAATAACAACTTCTGCTAATGATTGCTGGTTTTCTGCCAAAATTATAGTTAGGGGGGCATTAAAATTTATAGAGATCAAAGGAATTACTTTTGTTTGAAACCCGATAAAAGAGGCGATAAGCGTATCAGTTAGTTCTATATTGTTTAAGCTAAATTTTCCATCAAAATCGGTAATTATTCCTTTTTGAGGATTGCTTTTTGAGTAAACATTGGCAGCAAAAACTGGCGCATTATTTTCGTTTTTTACAATGCCCCTTACATTGGTTTGGGCATAACAAGTAACAGAATAAAGCAGCACCAAACCGATTGAACAGAAAATGCGAATCATTTATTTGCCTACTAATTTTGAGGCTAATTTATTTAGCGTATAACTGTTCGGGAACCCCTTAATGCCTTCTTGAAAATACTCTTTGGCCAAGCCCCATTTTTCCTTTTTGATATAATGCCTAATTAGTAATTCATACGCTTCTTCTTTGCCCCAAGATGGCAGGTAATTATTTTTTATTTTTTGAGCCGGCAACGAAATAGCTTTCAGTAAATAGGTTTCTGCTTCTTTTCCTCCACCGTATTTTTCAGGCGTATAAAAATCATTGCTTGCATATACATAATAGGCTCTTAAGTTTGTTGAATCAATGGCTAGTGCAGCTTTTACATTTTTCTGTGCCCGAGGACCAATAAACATAGCTTTCATGCCTTTAAACTGTAGGCTAAATCCTTCTAACATGGCCAGCAGGGCATAGTATTCCGAATTTTTATTGGTCATATTATTCATCCAGTCTATGGCTGTATCAATCTCCTTTTCAGCATTTTTCTTGTCGCCTGCTTCAAGGTAATAGATGGAATAAAAAAACTGCAAATACGATTGCCAGTATAAAATAAGGTGTTGGTTTTTTGTTTTGTAAAGCTGTTCCAGTTCTTTTTTAAGCTGTTTTAATTTATCATTATTTTTAGATACCATGCCTTGTACAAAGGCATTTGTAATTTTAGATTGAATACCTGCTAACAAGGAATCTGGTTGATTGGTTTTAAATTTAGTTTGGTAACTCACAACTTGTGAATGATTAATTTCTGCGGTGTTTCCTTTGCAGGCAATAAGCAGTGTCGAAATAATAAGTAGTCGTATCATAGTTTTAGTTTTATAAATTAGTTTATATTATAAACCAAATAGGTAAAAAAATTATTTTATATAGTGTTTAATGGCATTCACATATTCTTCAAACGCATCAATGCCTGTTTTGGTAATTTCTATGGACGTATGTTGATAATTGTTCAAAAAGCCTTTGTTAATGGTTATGTATTTTGCTTTTTCCAGTTTTTTTAATTGAACACTAATATTGCCCGATGTAGCCTTGGTTATCTCTTTTATTTCGTTAAAGTCTGATGTTCCGTTGGTTACTAAAAAAGAAATAATAGCTAACCTAAGCTGCGAGTGTAATAGTGGGTTTAGGTTTTTAAACATTCTTCTTTTTCTTATATTTAATCATTGAGATTATGCCAGGAAGCATAATAGCAAATAGGGCTATAAGACCTGCTAATAATGGATGGTAAAGCCAATCTAAGTTAAAACAAATCATTCCTGAAATATTAACCACTATCCCGGCATACATCAATAATTTACTTTTTACTGCCCCTCCGGAAATAACCATGCCCACGCCTTGCAAAATAAGTATAACTGGAATCAGGCTTTCCTTTAATACATTTGCAAACACAAAGCCTAAAATCATCATATTTAGCGAGAGTACAATCCAGGCAATAGAAACTATTTTACTTATTAGATTACTTTCATTTATTTTCTTTTTTGAAAAATAATACCCAGTAAATATACCGCCAAGGGGCATTAAAAAGTACGGATAATAATTTATGCTATAATATTCGTTTTTAAGTAAAACAAACTGGCTAAGTGTAGCGATAGCTATTAATGCACCCCAAAACGTATAAATAAATCCGTTTTCTTCAAATTTATTTCTGGCTTCGTTAATTACCTGTGTAATCAACTCAAAGCTTTTTTCGGGCGATAAATTATCCGTTTCCATTTGATATGAGTTATAGTTTACTACAATTATAAAGTAGTTTATATTATAAACCAAATAATTTACTCTATTTTGAAACCCTTGTTGAATAAATAATTATTTTCTCTACGTACGATAACCTATTTTTGAAGAAAACATAAAATGAAAAACCTATTTTTTATTTGCATGGTAGCCGCATTTTTATCGTGCACAAGCAAAACCGAACATGCCAAACTCACTTTTTTACTTAAGGGCAACGAAGCGCTTGAGAAAGAGGACTTGGATAAAGCCATTTTTTATTATAACGAAGCCATTTTGGCAGATAGTACCTATGTAGATGCTTATCTTAATAATGCCCTTGTACTGCAAACCAAAGGTGAGCTGTATAATGCCATTGAAATGTACGATGCGGTACTTTCTATAAATCCAACGCATGAGGGGGCTATCTACAAAAGAGCCAACCTTTACCTGGATGTTGATCAATATTACAGAGCCATAGATGATTTAGATGCGTTAAGTAATGCCTGGCAAGATTCTTCGCAACTGTATTTTACTAAAGGATTGGTATATACTAAGTTAAAGAAGCATAAAAATGCCATTAAAGAATTTAAGCATTCGTTAAGTTTAGAGGCAAATCAGCCACAAGCACTTATTAATATTGGCAATGTTTTTTATTATAAAGAAGAATTTGATTCTGCAGCTATTTATTTGAATAGAGGGCTTGCATTAGACAACACGGAAGCAAATGGATTCAATACCCTTGGCTTAATTTCCACAAAAGAGGAGGAGTATAATGAGGCTATAAATTGGTTTAATAAAGCACTGGCAGTTGAGGCTAAAAATGCCTGGTATATGAACAATAAAGGATATGCCTATTTAAAAATTGGCAAGCTGGATTCGGCAGAACACCTAGTTAACACAAGCCTTAAAGCAGACCCCTATAATGCATGGGTGTATCGTAATAAAGGATTGTTGGAGTTGCAAAAGGATAATTTACCTAAGGCTATTAAACTACTTGAAAAAGCCTATAAAATGGACAAGACTATTGATAACTTGGCAATTGATTTGGCAAAAGCTTACCTAAGAATTAATGATAAAACGAAAGCTTGCAAAATGTTGGCTACGTTAGAGCCTGCCCAAAGTATTTCTCACTTAATAGATACAAATTGCAAGTAAACTATTAAAAGCAAGAGTTGCGTACTATTATTTCAAGCCTGTACATTTGCATAATACCTAGATTGAGTGATTCACTAAATACAAAAAAGGTAAAAAGGGTAAAGTAACAAATAAAGAATATCAACAGTTATATAGAGTATCACGAGAGACTGCCACTAGAGATTTGGCTGGTTTGGTCTTGAAAGGAGTTTTTAGTAATTCAGGAAGTAAAGGAGTGGGTTCGTATTATACACTAGTGAATAAATTTAACAATTAATACACTAGTGTAATTGCGTCAATTGCGTCAATGGTATAAATAATTGCAAATACAAACTACTAACAAAAACTAAAAAACAGAAGATATGGTAGTTTCAATTAGTACTTATAGCTTTAGTAAATTGCTCAACTTAGATAATAGTTAAATCATGAATTACGCAAAGGAAATTAATCGGTTAAAAAAAGAAAAAAATGCGGTTATATTAGCCCATTATTACCAAACTGGAGATATACAGGATATTGCCGATTATGTAGGCGATAGCTTGCAATTATCGCAACAAGCAGCTGCCACTAATGCGGATATGATTGTGTTTGCAGGGGTGCATTTTATGGCTGAAACTGCCAAAATACTAAGCCCTGATAAAACCGTTGTTCTGCCCGATTTAGAAGCAGGCTGTTCGTTGGCCGATTCTTGCCCACCAGCTTCTTTTGCTAAGTTTAAGGAAGAGCACCCAAATCATGTAGTTATTTCCTACATTAACTGTAGTGCCGAAATTAAGGCATTATCCGATTATATCTGTACTTCGTCCAATGCCATTAAAATTGTAAATTCTGTACCTAAAGATACCCCCATTATTTTTGCACCCGATAAAAATTTAGGCAGATACCTGATACAGGAAACGGGCAGAGATATGGTGCTGTGGGATGGTGCTTGCTTGGTGCACGAATCTTTTTCGATTGATAAAATCTTAGCGTTGTATAAGCAATATCCTGGTGCCCATTTTGTTGCCCACCCCGAAGCAGAAGAGCATATTTTAAAAATTGCTGAATTTGTAGGTTCTACCACAGGGCTACTTAATTATGTTAAAAACTCAACAGCCAAAACCTTTATTGTAGCTACCGAGTCGGGTATTTTGCATAAAATGCAACACGACAGCCCTGATAAAACCTTAATAGCAGCCCCAATGCTGGAAGACAGCACCTGTGCCTGTAACGAATGCCCGTATATGAAAATGAATACCATGGAGAAACTCTACCTATGTATGAAAAGCGAATCTCCTGCTATTGAAATTAACGAGGAGTTAAGGGTTAAAGCGTTAGGTTCTATTAATCAAATGCTCGCACTATCTTAGCTAAATGATTCAGGCAGATTTTCTTATAATTGGTTCGGGCATTGCCGGGCTAACTACGGCCATAAAACTGGCAGAGCTTTTGCCTGACAAAAGAATAGTAATAATTACCAAAGCCGATGAAAGTGAATCGAACACTAAATATGCGCAAGGGGGCATTGCCGTAGTTTTAGACGAGTTAACCGACTCGTTTGATAAACATATTGAAGATACTATAAAAGCAGGAGCCGGACTAAACAACCCAAAAGTGGTTGAAATGGTAATTAAAGAAGGGCCTAAACGGTTGAAAGAACTTATTGGTTGGGGAGCAGCCTTTGACCTTGATAAAAACGGAGAAATTCAATTAGGCAGGGAAGGAGGTCATACGGAGCATCGTATTGTGCACCATAAAGATATTACTGGTTTTGAGCTTGAACAAACACTTTTGCGCAAAGTGGCTGAACTCGACAATATTGAACTGCACCAGTTTTACTATACTATTGATTTAATTACTGAGCACCAAATAAATAAAATTGATACAACTTTAGATTCTGATATAAAATGTTACGGGGCTTATGTGTTAAACCAACTTACTGAATCTATCGAAACCATTGTTTCTAGGTTTACCATACTTGCTACCGGTGGTGTTGGGCAGGTATATCAAACTACTACTAACCCAAACATTGCTACCGGAGATGGGGTTGCCATTGCCTATCGGGCAAAAGCCAAAATAGTAGATATGGAATTTGTGCAGTTTCACCCAACCGCACTTTACGATCCTGGCATTAGCCCTGCCTTTTTAATTTCAGAGGCTGTAAGAGGCTATGGGGCGCATCTTAAAAATAAGGAAGAAAAGCGATTTGTGTTTGAATATGATGAAAGAGGTGAATTAGCCTCCAGAGATATTGTGGCCAAAGCCATTGATTCGGAAATGAAAAGATCTGGTGAAGAATGTGTGTACCTGGATTGCCGACACCTGAACATAAATGATTTTAAAGAACATTTTCCTAATATCTACTCTAAATGTGCCGATAAAGGTATTATTATTAATAAGGATATGATTCCGGTGGTGCCGGCTGCTCATTATTTATGCGGTGGTGTAGCGGTTGATTTACATGGAAAAACCAGTATTGGTAATTTATATGCCTGTGGCGAAGTATCTCGAACAGGATTGCACGGAGCCAATCGTTTAGCTTCAAATTCATTATTAGAAGCCATCGTTTATGCGCATAATATTGCAGCTCATATTAAAATAGCAGCACCTGGTGTTACATTTTGCCAACAAGTACCCGAGTGGAACTCAGAAGGAACCTCTAAGCCCAAAGAACTTGTGCTAATTAACCATACTAAAAGCGAAGTGCAGCAAACAATGACTAATTTTGTGGGCATTGTTCGCTCAAATCAACGCCTCGAAAGAGCTGTAAAACGCAATAAGCTTTGGTTTGAAGAAACCGAAGAACTCTATAAAACCACCACACTTTCTGTGCCTCTGTGCGAACTCAGAAATTTGATTTCTGTTGCCTATTTAATTACCCAACAGTCGCAGATAAGAAAAGAAAATGCTGGCGGGTTTTATAATTTGGGGCTTGATAAATCTTCGTCAGTTGAAGAAATTTAATCGCAGGGTGATAGCCCATTTGGTTAAAGGTGTTTTTATAGTAAAATTCAGTGCCTCATTTATCAGGGGCTTTATTTGAGCAGTTGTCTTCTACACCTCCACAATTACAATGGCCGCAGGATGAATTGAGGTTATCAAAATGATTTTTAGTTTTCATCTTTTTGGCAATAATTTGCACCACCACCCAGCCGGCACATAACACAGTTATAAATAGAATGGGTAATATGTATTGCATGTGTTTACTGTTTTTTTTATGTACTAAACAAACCGGCAAATCCCATAAATGCCATAGAGATAATGCCGGCAATAATTAAATTAATGGCTGTTCCCCGGATTACATTGGGGATATCTAATATTTTGGTTTCTTCTCTTACTCCGGCTAACAGTACCAATGCTAAAGTTACTCCTCCTCCGGCTCCCAGGGCATAAACCATCCCTTCGATAAATCCATAGCCTTTGTTGGTTGAGAATAATGCCAAACCAAGTATTGCACAGTTGGTGGTAATTAATGGCAAAAATATCCCCAGTGCCCTAAATAAATCAGGGCTTAGTTTTTTCATAGCCATTTCTACAAATTGTACTGAACTGGCTATTACAATAATAAAACTGATTAATCGTAAATAGGGGGCATAAACCAACACCCAAGTATTTAAGATGTAGGCACAAGCTGCTGTAATAAGCATCACAAAAATATTTGCCAGTCCCAATCGAAAAGCGGTTTCCAATTTGCCCGAAACACCAAGAAAAGGGCATAATCCTAAAAAGTAAGAGAGGGTAAAATTATTAATCAGCAAAGCTGAAACAAATATCCAAATTAGGTTGTCCATATCATTTTCTTAATTTTTCTTCATTAATTCCCGTTCTTTTTTCTTTTGCGAATACCAGTTAAAACCTAACAGTAAAAAGCCAAGCATAAAGAATCCGCCAGGCGGCAATATCATTACCACCCACGGCTCAAAACCATCGCCAAATAGCAAAACATCAAATAACGAACCGCTACCAAGTATTTCTCTAGGTATTCCTATGCAAAGCATAGCAAAAGTAAATCCGGCACTCATACCCAACGCATCTAAAATGGACAGGCCTACTGTATTTTTAGAAGCAAAAGCTTCCTGCCTGCCAAGTATTAAACAGTTAACAACAATTAATGCAATAAATGCTCCCAGTTCTTTATGAACTGCTGGGGTAAAGGCGGCCAGTAAAAAATCTACTACCGTAACAAAGGTTGCTATTATAATAATGTAAGCGGTTATCCTAACTTGTTTTGGAATAACTGATTTTAATAATGATACCAAAATACTGGAGCATACAAGCACAAAGGTTGTTGCCAAACCCATAGCCAGGCTGTTAATGGCAGTATTAGTTACTGCAAGGGCAGGGCACATGCCCAATACAGCAACAAACACAGGGTTTTCATCCCAAAGGCCTTTCAAAAACTCATGGGCGTTCTGATTACTATTTTCTGGCTTGCTCATGTTTGTTTATAACAGTTATGTTATTTTGTTTAATATACTCATTTATAGTTGTTTGCCAAATAGCCATCGTTTTATTTAGTAACCGTACTATTGCTTTTGACGAAATGGTAGCTCCTGTAATAGTTTCCACTTCGTTAGGGTTTTGTTTTTGCCCTTTTTTAACAGCAATAATTTCGGGTTCTACCACAAGGGAAGTAAAATTTGTTTTAAAATCGGCATCCTTAAATATTTTATCTCCCAACCCGGGTGTTTCTTTGCTTTCCAATACTTCAAAGCCAATAATTACTTTTCCGGTTCCATCATATCCGAAAATAGCACCAATTATATCTTGAAACCCCGGTTCGCTACCGGGAATAGCAAAGCCAATAAGTTGCTTATTGGCATTATAACCGGCATAAATTAATAATTCTTCTTTGTCTGTTTCCTTTTTTTTGTCGGTATCGGCAACTTTCTCGATCAATTTACCATCTTCTAATTTTAATGCTGTGTAGGAGGTGCATTCAGGTAATACCTTAAATATTGCCCGCTGCATGGCAGCTTCTTTGTTGGCTTTTATCAATGGGTCGGTATAAATATACGTACCCACCAAAATAATTCCTGATATAAGCCCTGCTATACCTAATGCAAAAATCAGCTTAAAAGAACTTGGTTCCTTTTCCTCGATTATTTGAGGGGCGATATTGTTTTGTTTCTGGTTCATTAATATCTGGTTTGAACTTCCGTCTTCCAACTCCCGACTACTTTTTATGCCCATAAGTTCTAATTTTAGTAAACCTGTTAATGAGTGGTGTAGCTGCATTCATTAATAATATAGCATACATTACGCCTTCGGGCAAACCACCCCAATTTCGTATCAAAACAATAAGGATACCGATACCAATACCGAAAATCCACATTCCTTTTGGTGTTAGGGGCGATGTTACCAGGTCTGTTGCCATATAAACTGTGCCGAGTAACATACCCCCTGATAAAATCATAAAAACTGGAGATGGGTATATTTCGGGGTTAAGGAGGTAAAAAGTGCCAGAAAACACCGTTACTGTAAGAATTATAGATAATGGTATTCGCCAGTTAATTATTTTTTTTACAAGCAGATATATTCCTGCAAATAGCAATAATATTGCACAGGTTTCGCCTAAAGAGCCTCCTGTGGCTCCTAGTAGTAAATCCATTATATCGGTTGGCAAATGGTCGAATTTCATTTTTGCCAAAGGTGTTGCACTTGTTATGGTATCAATATTTTTGCCCTGGAAAAACGGAAAGGCAGCATTGGTTCCTCTTAATTCAAAATACCTTCCATCGGGTGGAGACCAGGTGGTTATGGCAGTTGGAAATGCTGACTGGAGAAAGGCTCTGCCTAATAAGGCAGGATTGAATACATTTTGCCCTAACCCGCCCCACATGGCTTTCCCCATGCCTATGGCAATCATTCCTCCAATAAAAACCATCCATAACGGAAACCCAGGAGGAAGTGTTAATGCCAAAAGCAGTCCGGTTATTAAACCACTTCCATCTTTTAACGATTTTAATCGGTTATCGGGCTTGTTAAATAGCCATTCGGTAAATAAGCAGGAAAGTACGGCAGTTAACGTTACCAGTAAAGCACCTAATCCAAAATAAAAAATTGAAACCAACACAATGGGGATTAGTGTATAAACCACCGTCATCATTATTTTAGGCGTGGTATCCTTGTCCTTTAAAAAAGGAGCCGTTGATACGGATAATTTTTTGCTTATGTTAATCATATATTACCTGCACTACTTAATTAATACTTCTGGCTCTGAGGTGAAATAACAAATTATAAAATCTTTTTCTTTGTGGTCTTTGCGTTAACACCTCTGCGAACTTTGCGGTTATTTTTTCAGTTTCTCACACATATCCACATTTATTTAAATCATATCCACATTTTTCTATTTTACTCTTTACTCTAAGTACTTTCTTCTTTTTCCCTTGCCGCTTTTTCACGTAAAAACCCTTTTGCTACCCTAAAGCTTTGTACTAATGGAATGCCCGAAGGGCAGACAAATGAACAGCTTGCACACTCAAAACAGTCCATTATATTATACTCCAGCATTTCATCCCATAATCCTTTTTTTGCCAATAAACCCATCATCGATGGATTTAAAAACAGGGGGCAGGCATCCACACATTTGCCGCACCGGATACAACTGTATTCTTCTATGTCCTTTACTTCGTTTTTACCTAATATTAGTATGCCCGAAGTGCCTTTTACAACAGGTACATCTAGGCTTTTTTGCACGGCACCCATCATAGGGCCGCCTAATAAAATCCTTGCGGCATCATTGGTAACACCACCGCATAATTCTATTACTTCTTTCATTTGGGTGCCAATAGGCACTAAAATATTGGCAGGGTTTTTTATGGCTGTTCCTGTAATGGTAACAACCCTTTCAATCAAAGGCTGCCCTTTTCTAAAATAGTTAGAAAGGGCTTTAATAGTGCCTACATTGGCCACTAATACTCCTAAGTCTAGGGGTAGTTTGCCACTTGGTACTTCTTTTCCAAGTATAGCAGTAATCATCATTTTTTCAGCACCTTGGGGGTATTTTACTTGCAAAGCCACAACTTCTATAGGAAAATCACTGGTTGAAGCCACTGCTTTTAAGGCCTCAATTGCATCGGGCTTGTTGGCTTCTATGCCGATATAAGCTTTTTCAGCATTTAGGTATTTATTAAGAATTAAAATCCCGTCAATAATTTCTTCGGGATGCTCTACCATAACCCGGTGGTCGGCTGTTAAAAATGGCTCACATTCGCAGCCATTGAGCATTATATACTTGCATTCTTTACCCTCAGGCACAGCAAATTTTACATGAGAAGGGAATGCTGCTCCGCCAAGGCCAACAATACCTGCATCTTGCACAGCCGAAATAAACCCCTTTGTATCTAAAGATTCCAAATCAATGGGTGCTTCTTCCATCCTTTGTGTGCTGTATGGGTCGGTTTTGATTTTTATGCCAGGTAAAGCCATACCATTTGGATAATCGAAGAGCCCGATTTCGCTTACAACCCCATCTACCGGTGAGTGCAGAGCAACAGAAACAAACCCACCGGCTTCGGCAATTTTCTGCCCTCTTTTAACTTTATCGCCTTTAGATACCAGCGCTTTAGACGGGGCTCCGATATGCTGGCCCAGTGGCAATGTATATTCATCAACAAAAGGCATTCTTTGAATCTGGCAATGGCTGCTTAACTCCTTAAATTCTTTAGGGTGTACCCCATGGTTAAAAGTGTAGGTTTTGCCGGAATATGTTGTTGTTGAGGACATTCTCTAATCAGTAGTTAAGTTTGTTGTTCTCAATATTTTTTGAGAAGGGGAATGCTTGTTTTTTTAAACAACAAATAACAAGCAATAAATTACAAATAAATCTCAATATTAAATTTACAAATTTCAAGCTACTTAGACTTTTCTATTATTGCTGAAAATATTTTTTTCAACTCTGTTGATTCTTGAATTAATTCTTTTGCTAAATCGCTATTTGTCAGCTTATTTGATTCGTTTATTAATCGCAACCAGTAAACACTTTCTTTAGCTTCTTTTCTACTTATTTTGATTCTAAAAACAAAATCTTTTTTACTTAATGATTCATTAGCTTCAATATAATTTGCTCCAATAGAACCTGAAGAACGAACAACTTGCTTGGAGTCTTCAATATTAGCAATTGTTTTGTCTAAAGTTTTGATAAAAAGCCGAACATCTTTAGCAAATTCAAACGTTCTTTCTTCCAAGTCATAGGTTTTTTTATTTGTGCTTTTTGTCATTGTGATTTATTTGTTTTTTGAAATTTGTTATTTAACTAGTTTTCTAGTTTAGGATTTCCATTTTGAGCGATTAGATAACAAGCGTACCTTGTTAAAGCAATATCTTCAACCTGCCTTTGACCTCCTTTACCAATTTCTATCATTTTGTTGACTCCAACGAAATGATCATTTACCG
>Ga0256839_1004813_pt1 | contig 12907 bp, 13 predicted proteins | sample 354166metaG_FD_185968 | JGI IMG/M metagenome (GOLD analysis project Ga0256839, IMG submission 185968) | Hydrothermal vent microbial communities from Mid Atlantic Ridge, Atlantic Ocean - 354-166 | ecosystem: Environmental > Aquatic > Marine > Hydrothermal vents | place: Atlantic Ocean: Mid...
ATCCCCGATTACGGTCCCTTCTCCGGGTCGGGCCAGTCCCTGGCGGCGTAGGGACCGTAATCGGGGATCTCCATACCGTTGCCGGTGTCGCGGCCGCGCTCGTTGTTGGCGTGCGGAATGGTGGTGGAGAAATAAAGGAAGAAGGGACGCTGATCGTCTTTGCGCAGGAACTGGAGGGCGCGCTCGATGAATAGGTCCGGGGCGTATTCGCGGCAGCGGCTGCAGCCCATGTTGCCGCGAAGCAGGTGCGCGCCGCGGCCGTCGAGCAGATGCTCGGGGTAGTAGTTGTGTGCGTGGCTCTGGCTGAAGTAGCCGAAGAACTCGTCGTAGCCCTGCTCCAGCGGGTAGCCGGTGGAGCCGAGCTGACCGAGGGCCCATTTGCCGATGATGCCGGTCCGGTAGCCCGCCTGCTTCAGGGTGCGGCCCAGCGTCGCGGTGTCCGGCAGCAGCGGCAGGTTCGGATACTTGTTGCCCCGCACGCGGGCGTGGCCGGTGTGGTAGCCGGTCTCCAGGCAGCAGCGGGACGGAGCGCAGACGGTGCTGCCGGCGTAGGCCTGGGTGAAGCGGACGCCCTCGGCGGCGAGCCGGTCGATGTTCGGGGTGGCGATGCGCTCCTGGCCGTAACAGCCGCAGTCGCCGTAGCCAAGGTCGTCGGCGAGGATGAGGACGATGTTCGGCTTTGGGGCGGCGGCCCGGCCGGCGAGGGACGCCGAGAGGCCGGCCGCCGTGGTCGAGAAGAATTCGCGCCGTGTCATACCAGCGCCATTCTTCCAACAACCGGCCCCGGGACGCAATCGGGGGGAGCGGCATCCGGCCCGGGTGTTATCCTGAACGAATGAAGTTGTATTCTCCGTTGCCGTTCCGGGCCGCGGCGCCGGTCGTGGTTCTGACCGCCGTTTTTCTCACGGGCGCGGCTGCCTGTGCCCGGGCGGACGAAGCCTCTCACCGGGCCGCCGCCGAGAAGCTGCTCCAAGCCACCGGCGTGGCCGACCAGGTCAAGCTGGCCTACGCCAGCCTGCGGACCTCGATGCTCGAGAACTTCGAGAAGTCCGGCGCTCCCGCCGAGGCGCGCCCCGTCTTCGAGAAGTACGTGGACGACGTCATGGAACTGCTCTCCGGCGCGCTGAGCTGGGAGAACACCAAAGACGACTACGTGACGGTCTTCGCCGCCGCGTTCACCGAGGACGAAATCAACCAGTTGCTCGAGTTCTATGCCACGCCGCTCGGCCAGAAGACGCTGAAACTGCTGCCGGACCTTTACAAGAAAGGGGCTGAGATCGGCCAGGAGCGCTACCGCAAGGTCAAGCCCCAACTCGACGAGCTGACGCGCAAGATGATGGCCGACGTGCAAGCGATTTCCAAGGCCAAGGCTCAGACGCCGAAGCAGTAGAGCCCTTCGAGCTTCAGCGGAAGCCGCGCCGCGGCAAGGGCCGTTCTCCCGGGGTGGAGCCGGGGAAAGTTCACAGGATGGCCGCCGTTTCGGAGATCCGGGACAGCCGGCCAGCCCTGCGGGCGGCGTTTGAGGAACTCCGGCGCGGGAACGGCGGGCCGCAGCCGGCCCTCTTCCCCCGGCAAACGCCGGCGGCCGGCGGGAGCGCCTGGGCACTCGCCCGGCGGGGGAAGGCGTTCTCATCCCGCCCCGGCTTCGGCGAGTCAAGGGGTCCGGAGCGGCTGGCGTTTGGAATCCCGTTGCTTCCGCGGGGGGGCGCCGGCTGGTGGAGCGGTGGACTTTCGGAGCAAGATCTCCGGCTGGAAGACGCACTCGGAGGGACTATCGCCGGCGCACCCGTCCAACTGCTCGAGCAGGATTTCGGCCGCCCGCTCGCCCAGCTCGGAAACCGGCCACGCAATGGTGGTGAGAAACGGCGCCGGGTGCTGGGATCCTTCGATGTTGCCGGCTCCGATCACGGAGACGTCCTCCGGGACTCGGAGACCCGCCTCCCGGCAGGCGTGGACGGCTCCGAAAGCCGAGGGGTCGTTGCTGGCGAAGACCGCCGTGACGCGCCCGCCGCCGGCCAGCAGCTTCCTCATCGCTTCGGCCCCGCCGCTGACTTTGAAGTCCGCCCGTGCGATCCAGGACGAACGCACGCGGATGCCGGCCTCTTTCATCGCCGCCCGGTAGCCTTCGGTGCGGAGCCGGGCGGTGCTGACAGCGGGCCCGGCGATGTGGCCGATGCGGGTGTGCCCCAGCTCGATCAGGTGCCACGTGGCCTTGAAGCCGACCTGGAAGTCGTCTACGACGACGCGGGGACACCAGAGGCTCGGGAAGAAGCGGTCCACCAGCACGAACGGGATCTCCCGCTCCAGGAGATCGGCGAAGAGCTCCGGCGAGTCCTCCGGCTGCTCGGAGGCGACGATCACCCCCTCGACCTGCGCCCCGATCAGGATGTCGATCTCGCGGGCCTCCCGCCGCGCGTCGCCCTTGGAGTGGCACAGCATGAGGCTGTAGCCGTACCTTTCCAGCCCGTCCTGGACCCCGCGGGTGATCTCGGAGAAAAAGATGTGGCTGATGTCCGGAACGACGATGCCGATGATCCGGGAGCGGCGCGTCACCAGGCTGCGCGCCCACCGGTTGGGCCGGTACTTCAGTTCCGCGGCCAGCTCCAGGATCTTTTTCCGGGTGGTTTCCCGAACGCCTGGATATCCCCGGAGCGCCCGGGAGACGGTCATCACCGATACCCCGGCCCGGCGGGCGATGTGTTCCAGGGTCGGTGTCTTGGGCCTCGAATGACTTTCCACGCTCTTCTCCGTCGCCGAAAGGACTCCCTCCAATTCTTGCAGTTTCCCGAGAGTTCGGGAAACCTCCAGCCCGGGATCGGCCGCCCCGGCGCTCTGGTGGTTCGAACGCCGGAACCCTTGGGCGACAGGATGCAGAGCGTCCGGGAGCGGGCCGGCCGTGTCCTTCGGCAAGAGCGCCCAAGCCTAGTGATGCTTGTACCAGCCGACGCGCCGTATGTCAGGCCACGAGGTGGTCTGATGGCACAGATAGCACTGGTCCACGCGGGCGTTGGGCTGCGCAGCTACCTTGACGGAGAGCATTTTGAAGTGCTGCATGTAGTGGCTGGGCGGGGCCTGGTGGCATTGGGCGCAGTCCATGGAGCGGGGCGAGGGATGGCGGAACTCGGGGATGGTCCACGTGTCGGTGGCGTGGCACTGGGCGCAGTCCCGGCCGAAGAGCTTGAAGTGCCGGTCGTCGTTGAGGTGGCACGTGGCGCAGTCGAGGATGCTCTCGAGGGGCGTGATTCGTGGGGCGAGCGCCGACGAACCGGCGGCCTGCGCCGGCTTCAGCCAGCTCAACAGTTGCCGGCGGATCAGGTTGTTTTCACTGTCCGGCGCGGGATCGCTGCCGAGCTGGCGCAGCCCGATCTCGGAAAGAGCCTCGTGGTCCATCACGGTGGGCCGGCGGCCGAGCGCTTGATGTTCGAGGTGGCACTCCTTGCAACTGCTGACGTCGGCGTGAAAGGCGGTGGGCTGGCGCTGGAGCAGGTATTCATTGTTGGCGTGGCAGACGATGCAGTTCTCCGGCTGCACGCCCTTCACCGGCGTGTGGCAAGCGGCGCAATCGTCCTCCAGTGAACGGTGAGCCGCCGACAGCGGGCCCGGGCTGAACAGGCGGAACCAGAAAGCGGAGCCGCCCAGCGGAGTTTCGCGCAGCAAGAAGACCAGCGCCACGAGGATGGCGAAGCCGGCGGCGGCTGGAGTCCATTTCCTCATCTGTCTCACGCTCCTATCCGAACCACCGCAGGCCGAAATAGATCTCCCCCCAGATGTGTAACGCCATCAGCGCGTAGAAAGCGAGGGAAATGACGATGTGGAACTTCAGCCACCGGGTGAAGAGGCGTTTGAAGGTCTGATGGGTCTTCACCGCGTATTCCAGGTCGGCGATGGACTGGGCGAGGGAGACGGCGCGGACGGGGAGCCACATGCCCGCCGGGCCGCCCAATTCCAGGCTGGGCGCCGGCAGCCCGGCACGGAGCACGCCGGGGAGTGAAAAGACGGGGGCCGGGGCCGCCGGCGCGCCCGATCGTCCGGCCAGCGCGGCGACGGTCTCTCGATAGGCCGAGTTCAAGGCCTCCAGCATCTTTTCCTTCTCCTTGATCTCTTTGCTGATCTGGCGCATCAGGTAGCGCCCTACGAAACCGCTCAGCACGACGACGAGCATGAGGGCCGTCATGCCGATGCCCAGGGCGCTCTCGAACTTGTGGCCGGTGTGCAGGATGGCGAGGATGGGGCCGAGGATGCCGGCGTAGATGTGCCAGGCCAGCAGAGTGCGCATGGGGACCCGCCGGGTGACGGCGCGTTTCAGGGGTTTGATTCGCTTGATGACCAGGTAGGCGAGCGGCGCCAGCATCAGCAGCGCGGCCGCGATCCCGAGGACGCCGCCCTCCAGACTGCCGGCGAACCGCGGGGAGCGGTGCACCAGGAAGCCCAGCCACAGCAGCAGCATCAGGGCCACCAGCCCGCTGACGACCAGCCGTTCCCGATCCTTCATCGGTTCGCCCTAAAACGAAGGGTCCGGCTGTTGGAGACGCCTCGCCGGCTTTGCGCCCCCAACCCCGTCCGGTAGAGAATGCGCCTCAAGTTTCGTCACGCCTCCACTGACACGTCGCCGGACGACTTCGCCTGGCAGGCCAGGATGATGTTCTGCGCCTTGTCTTCGGGCTCGAGCGCATCGTCCACTTCCATGGTCACGCTCCCGGAAAGCAACTTCACCTTGCAGCTTCCGCAGGTGCCCGACCGGCAGGAGTTGTCGATTTCCACGCCGATCTCTTCGGCCGCTTCCAGGATGGTCCTGTCCGGCGGGAGAGGAGCGGACTTGCCGGAAGAGACGAAGCTCACGGTGGCTGCGGCGGTTTGGGCCGGCGCGGTTTCTGCCGCAGGCTGGGGTTTCGGCTTCCGCTTGGCCGTGCCGAAGGCCTCGGTCTTGACCTGCTCTTCGGGAACGCCCAGCTCGATGAGCATGGCCTTGACCGCGTCCATCATCCCCGGCGGCCCGCAGATGTGGGCGCGCCGGGAGGCGATGTCGGGCACCGCGGCGGCGATCAGCTCCTTGTTGAAGCGGCCCTTCAGGCCCATCCAGACCGTCCCTTCGCTGCGCGTCATGGTGGCGACGACGTTCAGGTTCGGGTGGCGGCGCTGGAGGTATTCGAGCTCCTCGCGGAAGATGAATTCCCGGGAGGTCCGCGTGGAGTACAGCAGGAAGATCTCTCCCGGCCAGCCGCGGTCAGTGAGATAGCGGATGACGCTCATCATCGGCGTGATGCCGACGCCGCCGGCGATCAGGACGATGCTGTCGTGTTCCGTGCCGTCGAAGGTGAAGCGTCCGGAGGGCGCCGAGATCCTGAGCTCGTCGCCTTCTTGGAGCTTGTCGTGGAGATACCGGGAGACGAGCCCGCGCTCTTCCCGTTTGACGGTGATCTCCAGGTAGTCCCGCTGCGTGGGCGAGGAGGCGATGGTGTAGGATCTCTTCACCGGTTTGCCTTCCGGTTCGACGGTGAGCGTCAAATACTGGCCCGGCAGATAGGTGAACGGAATTTCCCCGCCCTGGGGGTTGACCATCCGGAACGTCTTGACGTCGGGCGTTTCTTGAAAGATCCGGGCGATGCGCAGCGTCCCGGACCACTTGGCGGGCCTGCCGGGGGCCGGCACAGGGGCTGCCGGGGGAGCGGGTCCGGGGGCCGTGGCCGGCGGTGAAGCGGGCGCGTTCGCGGCGGGCGGCGAGGATGCCGAAGCGGCGCCGGCGGGAGGCCGATTCTCTGCCGGCGGGGGCGCCGCTGCAGCTCCTTCGGCCGAGCTGAGATGCTCCAGCAGGGCGGCTGCCCGGCGCATCTTCAGGAAGTACATCCAGATCATCGCGGCGGCGAAGGCGCCGAGCAGGACCATCACAAAGAAATGAAACCAGCCGGGCGTTCCCGCATCCGGCGAGGCGCCAGGAGGACCCAGCAGGTTCATCTCACGCTTGAACCACTGCAGGGCGACGTTGCGGGGCGCCTTGCCCTCGGCGAGGGCGCGGTGGGCCGCCAGACCACTTTCGAACTGGGCCAGCCCTTGCCGCAGGATGGCCGTGGCTTCCTGCATGGCCGCGAAGTCATCGGTGGGCGCCGCTTGCGAGAGCTTTTCCAGCCCCTCGGAGATCAGCGCCGCTCCGGACTTCATCCGCTCGTGAGCCTGGGCCTGGATTTCGCGCCGTTTCTCGAGCGGCAGATCCGGGAGACTCATCAGGGTCGGGTAGAGTTCAGTCGGTTTGGGGACCCCCATTTGCTCCATCATCCGGCCCATCCCCCCGCCTGGTCCGCCGCCCATCGGGCCGCCGCCGGCGCGTCCGGGCGGGCCTGCCGCCGGGCCGCCGGGCCCCGCGGGCGGGGACTCTGCCGAAGCCGGCTGGCTCCCTCCAGGGTGATGTTTGGCGTGTTCGGAAGAAGGGGCCTGGCCCAGCGCTCCAAGGGCGAGTCCGAAGCAGAGGAAGAGCGCCGCCGGCGCGGGCCGGAGGAAGCGAAGTCTCATCGGGCCGTCTCCCGGGTTGCGGGCCGAAGAAGGCGGAGTTGCCTTCCTGGCCGCGTCAAGAAAGCTGGGTTTCGGCCGCACCCTGTCGCCTCCGGCATGATCGTCTTCTCCCGGTTCCTTGCGGCTCGCGATCATTTGGGGGAATCTACGGCCATGAGCCCGAGCAGCCTTTGGCGCTGCGGCCCGGTAAGCACGCCGGCCGCCTCGCCGACGGCGCGGATATAGGCGAATCGCTGGTCTGCGCGGAGCTTCTCGATCTCCGCCAGCTTAGCGCGGATCCCGGCGGCGTCGGGCTGATCGGAGCCCGTCAGCACCCAAAGCTGTTGCTCGAGCTCGTCGATCTTCCGCTGCGCCGTAGCTTGTTCGAGGAGGGCCTTCTCCTTGAGACGATTGAGGGTGAGCCGCTGCTCAGTCGTCAGAGTGATGTGTTCGGGGTGGTCGAGGAAAAACCCGGTGGAACCGACGTGGTAGATGTGGGACGCTCCAGGGATGCCGGGCAGCGCCGAGACCATCGCCGCAGCAGCGGCGCCCATGGGCCCCATCCTGGGTTTCCCCATCATCGCCATCCCGGCTTTTCCCATCTTTCCCGGGCCCATGCCGGCGGCGCCGGAGCCGGCTTTGGGCGGGCCGGTCGGCGCACCCCGCATGTTCCGCATCCCGGGGGAACGCATCTTGCCGCCGGGCGCCGCCTGTTGGCCGGAACTTGCGGCGGCGGCGCGGTGCTCCACCTCCAGCGCGGCCTCGACCCGGGCGATCTTGGCCCGGAGCTCGCCGAGCTCGTCTGCGAGATCGCCGCTGCCGGGAACCGCCGGAGAGACCGGGGCGGAATCCTGGTGAGCCTGGTGTTGCCGCTGACCCCCTTGCTGGGCCGGCGCCGGGCTCATCCACAGCCATGCCGGCGCTGCCAGCGCGAGGAGCTTGATGATCCGCGGCGCGAAACGCCCTCGCGCAAGGATCCTCGATGTCGTCACGTTTCCCCTCCTTCCAGGGAGAACCCCCGCCCGCGTGAGCCAAGCCCCGGGGGTGTCTTCATTATAGGCTTCTTTTTCAGAGAGCCCCTTGGAATTCTTTGAATCGAATGGATTGAAACCCAGGCCCTGCCCCCGTCACTGGCGAGGAGCCGAAGGGTCATGGAACGCAGTGGAGTGGTGGGCTCGAGGCGACTCGAACGCCTGACCTCTACCGTGTCAAGGTAGCGCTCTAACCAACTGAGCTACGAGCCCGCGGTGGTCCGGTTTCTGGGAAAAGTATAGCACAGCCCCGCCGGGCGGCGAGGGCATCGAAGCCCCCGCGGAGACGGTGTGCCGGCAGCGGCGCCGCGGCGGGCAACACATTGCAAGTTCAATGGGTTATCCACGGCCGGGCGACCCAGAAGTAGACCAGCGGCATGGAGAACAGGCTGCCGTCCAGCCGGTCCAGCCAGCCGCCGTGGCCGGGCAGCCAGCGGCCGCTGTCCTTGACGCCGGCGCCGCGCTTGATCGCCGACTCGGCCAGATCGCCCAACTGCCCCGCCACGCTGGCCGCCCCCGCCAGGGCGATCGCCTCCCAGAGCGGGAACTCGGGCAGGAAGCGGTGCAGATAGAAGGCGCCGAAGGCGACCGCGGCGGCGGTGGAAGCCGCGGCCCCCTCCCAGGTCTTCTTGGGGCTCAGCACCGGGGCCAGGCGGCGCTTGCCGAACCGCCGGCCGACGTAATAGGCGGCGGTGTCGCCGGCCCAGTTGACCACCAAAGCGAAGAGCAGCAGGTGGGGGCTGAGGTAGCGAAGCTCGAGGCCGGCGCGCCAGGCGCCGAAGACATAGAGGATGCCGAAGGTGACGGCGGCGGCCCGGGGAAGGATCAGGCGGACGTCGCCGCCCTGCAGAGAGAGGGCGAACAGCGCCAGGGCAACGCCGACGGCCCCGGCAAGGCCGGGGTGGGGAACCAGCAGGATCAGCAGCCCGGCGGCGTAGGCGACGGGTCCGGCGCCCTGGATGCCGTAGCCGCGGAGCAGCCCGGCATACTCGTGAAAGCAGAGGCCGGCCACCAGCACCACGGCGGCCACGGCGGCGGCGGCCGGCGCCAGGAAGATCAGATAGAGGACCGCCGGGATGAGGACCAGAGCGGTGAGGACCCGCTTCATTGCGCCGGCGAGCCCAGGGCCTCGACCAGGGAAGAGTCCGGCTTTCCGCTCCGGGCGCCGGCCAGTCCGCCGAAGCGCCGCTCCCGCTTCTGGTACTCGACGAGGGCCTCGAGCAGGTTGGTCCGGCGGAAGTCGGGCCACAGCGTGGGGGTCACGTAGATCTCGGCATAGGCGATCTGCCACAGCAGGAAGTTGCTCACCCGGAGTTCGCCGGAGGTGCGGATCAGCAGATCCAGCTCCGGCTGCCCCGCGGTGTAGAGGTTGGCGGAGACGAGCTCTTCGTCGATCCGGAAGTCCTTGCCCAGAGCGCCGGCGAGGCGGGCCTTCTCGATGGCGGCGTTGACGGCATCGACGATCTCGGCCCGGCCGCTGTAGTTGATCGCCAGGTTCACCAGCAGGCCGGTGTTGGCCGAAGTCTCGTTCATGGCCGACTCCAGGTCCTCGCGGACCTGGTCCGGGAGCTGGCGGAGCCGCCCGATGGGCCGCATGCGGATGTTGTTCTCCATCAGCGTGGGAAGCTCTTTGCGGATGTAAGTGTGCAACAGCTCCCAGAGGGTTTCCACTTCCGAGCGGGGCCGCTTCCAGTTCTCGGTGGAAAAGGCGTAGAGCGTCAGGACGTCGATACCCAGCCGGGCGCAGGTCTCCACGGTGGAGCGCACGGCTTCGATGCCCGCCTTGTGGCCGGCGACCCGCGGCAGGTTCCTCCGGCTCGCCCATCGTCCGTTGCCGTCCATGATGATGGCGATGTGCCGCGGCAGGCGGCCGGGATCGAGCATCCGGGCGAGGCCCCAGTCCTTCTCCTCCGGTTTCAGGATCTCGAAGAGGGCCTTCATCGAATTGATTCCCTATAGTACACTGCCCGTTTGAGCAGGATCTACCAGGCGGTCTGCGCGGTCAGGGGAGCCGAAAGTCCATGGCATTGATCGTCCGCCCGGCGCGAGGAACCGACACTGATATTATCGCGCGATTCAACCGCGAGATGGCCTCCGAAACCGAGGGTTTGGAGCTGGATCCGGACCAGGTCCGGGCCGGGGTGGAGGCGGTGCTGGCGGACCCGGCCAAGGGTTTCTACCTGGTCGCCGAGCAAGACGGCCGCATCGTCGGACAGCTCATGGTGACCTACGAGTGGAGCGACTGGCGCAACGGGACGTTCTGGTGGATCCAGAGCGTCTACGTCGATCCGGCCCACCGGCGCCGCGGCGTCTTCAAGCGCCTCTACGAGGAGACGCTGCACCGGGCGCGGACCCGGCCGGGCGTTTGCGGGCTCCGGCTCTACGTGGAGGCCGAGAACCGGCGCGCCCAGCGGGCCTACGAACGCCTGGGCATGAAGCTCACCGGTTACCGCCTCTACGAAGTGGACTTCGTTCTGGGGAACCCGGACGGCTGAACTGCTCTGCGCCCGGGCCCCCGGTCATTTGACGGCCACGATCACCGCCTCGCCGCAGTAGCGCGCCAGGCGAGGAAAGCGGTCGAGCAGAAAGCGGTCAGCGGCCTCGAAGGCGGATAGAAAGGTGCGTACGCCCGGGCGGGTGAAGCGGCCGCGGAAGAGGCGCTTGGCCATGGCCAGCAGGTTCATCGGGTAGACCTCGACGCGGCGGAAGCGGCGGCGCAGCATTTCGATTTCCGGGTCGCCGATCAGGATGCCTTCGCCCTGGTCCTCCTCTTCCCCGGCGATCCAGGCGCGAAGGCGCCGGGCGGCGTTCAGCACGGGGTTGTTGCCCAGGGTTTCCGCCAGCACCAGGCGGCCGCCGGGGCGGATGACGCGGGTGAGCTCATCGAGCGCGGGGCCGTACTTGAGCGTGTGGTGCAGCGCGGCGCTGGCGAAGACGAGGTCGAACTCGCCGTCGGCGAAGCAGTCCAGCTTGCTGCCGTCCCGCGCGAGGCCCCGCACCCGGCCGGCTACCCCGCTCGCCTTGGCCCGGCGCAGCCCGAGTTCAATGGCGGCGGGCGAGAGATCGAGCAGGGTGACCCGGGCGCCCTCGGTGGCGAGCAGCACGCCCCACTCGCCGGGTCCGCAGCCGTAGTCCAGGACCTTCTTGCCTTCGAGCGGCTCGCGGGTCAGCTCCTTCCAGACCCGCTGATAGAGGCGGCGCCGCTCCCAAATCGTCTGCGAGGGATCGTCGAGGGCGGCGAGCATGATGCGGCGGTCGATGGCCAGCTCGTGATCGGGGCGGGCCAGGTGCCGGGCGTAGATCCGGTCGTAGAAGGCGCGCTCGCGGTCGGTGGTGGTGCCCATTCTCGACGTCCCCGCCGGCTCCGGCCGGTCTCGAGCGCCGGCCGCCGGCGAAACCTCAGCTCCGGCGCCTGCCCGGGCCGTAGAGTACCCGTCCCGGGCGTTCGCCGGTGATGCGGCCCCGTTCGAGTACCAGTTTGCCATTGACGATGACGTGCTCGACGCCGGCCGGGTACCGATGAGGCTCGAGCCAGGTCGCCGTGTCGAGGACGCGCTCGGGGGAGAAGACGACGATGTCGGCCTTCTTGCCGGGCTGCAGCAGGCCCCGGCCGCCGAGGCCGAGGCGCGCCGCCGGCAGCGAGGTCATCTTGCGGACCGCGTCTTCCAGAGTGAGCACCTTCCACTCGCGGACGTAGCGGCCGAGCACGCGGGGAAAGGTCCCGTAGCTGCGCGGATGGGGGACGCCGCGGCCGAACTCGGGGATGGCGCCGTCGGAGGCGATCATGGTGTGAGGGTAGCGCATGATGCGCCGGACGTCCTCTTCCGAGATGGCGTGGTAGACGGCCGAGCAGCCGCCGGCCTCTTCGATCTCGATCGCCGTCTCGGCGGCGTTCTCGAAGGTGACCTCCCGGCCGCGGGCGCGGGTGACATCGGCGAGGGTCAGGCCGGCCAGCTCCGGGTCGAACTCGCATTCGACGAGGGCGACGTTCTTCGGGTCGCCGCCGCCGCGGTCGAACTTCAGCCTCTCGATGATGCTCTCTTTGATCCTGGCGCGGGTCTCCGGCTCCGCCAGCCGCTCGAGCAGCCTTTCGCGCCCGCCCTCCTGCGCCCATTGGGGGAAGAGGGCGGCGGTGCCGGTGCTGGAGGCGGTGTAAGGGTACTGGTCGATGGTGACGTCCACGCCGCGGCGGCGCGCGGCCTCGACCAGCTCGAGGGTCTTCTCGCTCAGCCCCCAGTTGCCGGGGCCGACGATCTTGTGGTGAGTGAGCTGGGTGGGCAAGCCGCCCTCTTCGCCGATCCGGATGCACTCGCGCACGCTGTCGAGGATGCCGGCGGCTTCGTCGCGCATGTGCGAGCAATGGAAGCCGCCATAGCGGGCGGCGACCCGGGCCAGCTCGACGATCTCCTCGGTGGGCGTAAACGACCCGGGTATGTAAAAAAGACCTGTCGAAATGCCAAAGGCTCCCTCCTCCATGGCCCGGCGGAGGATGTCTTTCATTTTTCGGATCTCTTCCGCCGAGGCTCTACGGTTTACGCGACCGATCACGGCGCGGCGGATGGAGCCCTGGCCGGCGAGCATACCCAGGTTGACCGGGATCGGAGTGGCGGAAATCTTCTCGAGGAACGGCGCCAGCGGCAGGGGGGATCCGCCGTCCTGGCCCCCGATGATGGTGGTGACGCCTTGCCGGACGCAGTTCTCGGCCGCCGGACGCTCGAGGATCACCGACGGGCCGTGGCTGTGAATGTCGATGAAGCCCGGGGCGGCGGCGAGCCCGGGGGCGTCGATGAGGCGCCGGGCGCGGTAACCGGCTTCGAGGGCGCCCACGGCGGCGATTACGTCGCCGGAAACCGCGATGTCCGCGGTGCGGGGCGGCGCGCCGGTCCCGTCCACGACGAGAGCGCCCCGGATGACGATGTCATACGAAGCGGCGGCCCGGGAAGGCTTCGAGAAAGCAAGGGCGGGAAGCGACAAGAAGGCGCGGCGGCGCACGCACGTATTCTATACCGGAATTCGAGGCGGCGGGCTGTGGCGGAATTCCTCGCCGGCGTGTCGTTTTGTCACTTGCGATCCGGCTTCGGCGAGGACGAGATCATCGACAAGAACAGCCCGATGATGAACAACCCAGCGACCAGGCCCGAGATCAACATTGTTCAGACTCCCTGCTCCCAATTTCTACGATGCAATTCGCATGCCAACGGTTCCCTCTATCTCTTTCTGCGCAAAACGCTCACCGGAGAACGCATCGCCGCGGCCCTCTTGTGTATACGCCTGTGTTACGTTGAGGGGCATGCGAGTGGATGTCGCGTTCGGACGTGACGGCCTCACGCTGGAGCTGCCCGGCGGATTCCGCTTCCGCGTCCTGGAGGCGCGCTCGGCAGAGCCTTTGCCGG
>Ga0256839_1004814_pt1 | contig 12902 bp, 14 predicted proteins | sample 354166metaG_FD_185968 | JGI IMG/M metagenome (GOLD analysis project Ga0256839, IMG submission 185968) | Hydrothermal vent microbial communities from Mid Atlantic Ridge, Atlantic Ocean - 354-166 | ecosystem: Environmental > Aquatic > Marine > Hydrothermal vents | place: Atlantic Ocean: Mid...
CAGTATCCGACGGCCGGAGCCTCTTCGTCGGTGGCCGCCGGTTCGACACCTTCCAGCGGCACTCAGCAGGGCTTCTATTCCCCGCGTTATCCGGTCGGCCCGTCGGCTCGAACCGCCAATGCGGCGACCGCATCACCCGGCTATGGTACGAGCGGAAGCGTCGGCTATCCCAGTGCGACTCCCAGCTATCCCGCCGCCTCAACCGGTTTCAACCCGGCTGCCGCCACCGCCGCGCCTGCCACCAACCGTGGCGGCTACGCCCCGGCTACGCCTGCCGCCTACGGGGGCAGCAGTTACCCGTCGACTCCTACCGGTTCGTCAACCGCGCCATCGGGCTATCCGTCGTCCAGCGGTTACGGCACCGGATCGACTTATCCCGCCAGCAGTTCGTTTACTCCTGGCAGCACCGGACGCAGTTCGAGTTTCCCCGCGACGAGCAGCGGAAGCGCCTATCCGCAGCCCTAAGTCCAGTCGCTTGCCGTCCATCACCGCAGACGAAACGCGTTGCGTCGTTATCCGGCGCAACGCGTTTTTTGTTGCAACAGATTGGACTCCGTCGCCTTTCGGTTACCAGCCCATCACCATGTTCGACTCGATGACCTTGCGAGCTCGCTCGAGATCGGTACCCGTTTCGTGCATGTAAAGTCGAATGGCGTGCACCTTGTCCCCCGCCGCTTTGGCCAGACAGTCGCGGGCCACATCACAGGCGTCTCGGGAATCGGCCAGGCCCAAAGCCGCCTTGGAAATGACCCAAGTGTCTCGAGGACGTTTGGTAAGGCGAATGATTTCGTCACTCGGATAGGCACTGGAAACGACGTCGCGAGCAGCAGGTTCGTCGTCGGCCCACGTGATGATGATGTGAGCGTTCGTCTCAACCTCGAACAGCGGCATGATCTGATCTCCACGAGCGACAAAAGGCGCGAGACGGCCACCTGGCGGACGCACAAGAAGGGTGGCCAACGTTTAAAGAATAGTGGGGGGACGCCGTTGTCTTCAAGGTGGGCCCGGCAGCCGCAGCAACGAGCGGGCGTGGAGACGCGGTTCGCCGGGCCGGCCGGTGCAGCCGGCCCAGCGACGCAGTGTGAGGACAACTCAGCCGTCCGTTACAGCCGTCTGCGGACGCTGCTGCTTCAAGGAGTTCAGCCGGCTGGCTTGGCTGCGGATTTCCTCGTAGGTGTGGACGATATCCGACGACAACTCGGCCGTCGGCTGCAGAATCCGCTGCGCTTCCTGGACGATCTCGCTGCGCATCGCCTCGTCGTCCATCTGGCACAGTTCCCGGACCTTCTCCCGGAACTGCTGAATGCTCGTGTGCTGGAGTGCCAGCGATCGGCGGATGCGCTGAGAGACGATCTGGAGCTGGCGAATCAGTTGTTGAGCCTGCTCCATGTCTCGCTGACGCTCCCGCTCGGCTCGGCGGACCTGACTCCGGCCGAAGATGTACCCGATCAGTGCTACGGCAGCCAGCGCCGTGGTGATGGGAAGCCCGATGCCCCACTGAATTGCCGTCGCCGTGACCATCGTCATCCCCTCGATCATCCCCTTGAAAATACTCTCCATCATTGGTTTGCCCCCCGTTCGATTTCGTTTGAGATTTGTAATTTGAGATTTGAGATTTGAGATTTGAGATTTGAGATTCGAGATTTGAGATTCGAGATTTCTAGTCTGAAATCTGAAATCTTGAATCTGAGATTCCTAGCCTGAAGTCTGAAGTCTGAAGTCTGAATCCTGAAGCCTGAAGTCTGAAGTCTGAATCCTGAAGCCTGAAGCCTGAATCCTGAAGCCTGAAGTCGAATGCCGTACCGCTGCCCCGTCCGGGGCGAATCACAAGGGTGAATCGCCGTGTCGTCACAGTGGGTCAATAGTTGGTGCGGGATCCGAACCCTCTCAGGCACAGAATCCCCAGCACCAGCGCCACGCCACTGACAACCAACCACTCGCGATAGCTGAAGTTGGCCATCGAGTTGAGAGCTCGTGCTGACAGCAGGTGAAGTTGGTACTGGATTTGCGACCACATGGCTTTCACCTTCTCGCGCAAGGCCTTCATACTGGGTCGATACTTTCCGACGTTGTGCCAACCGTAGGTCGCCCGGCAAGGCCACGGCGGAGTTGGGAGATGAGAATCGCCGGAAATCCCGGCCCCGCTGGCCGGGATGCACCCGTCTTGCCGAAAAAGCGGGGGATTCGTATCATCGGGTGTTTGCCGTACCGCGTGTCCGATAATGCAGCCGTGCCACGTCGTGCCGAATGACCGGCAGGTTTCCGTCCCCCCCAGTGATCTTGGAGCGACCTAGGGCACCACCCGATCGAGGGAGTCAACAGGAGAACACGAGTCCGATGAAAGAAGGCATTCACCCGAACTACTTTGAGACGAAAGTCACCTGCGGCTGCGGGAATTCGTTCGTGACGGGCGGAACCAAGCCCGAACTGAAGATCGACATTTGCAATCAGTGTCACCCGTTTTACACGGGCAAGCTGAAATACGTCGACACGGCCGGGCGGATCGAGAAATTCCAAAAGAAATTCGCCGCCGGCACCTATGCCAGCTTGCAGACCGCCAAGAAGAAAAAGAAAAGCTGAAGAGGCCCTTCTTGGTCCGAGGGGGCTGTGCGAGGCGGCGGGGCGTGGTTCTTTTCTTTCCGGCCCGCTTACCGATAATTGCTGCGCGGAAGGCCGCGCGTCCAAAGCCCGGTGGCCGCCCGGTCATCCACCTACGGCCGGCAAGTGCCGGACAACCGCGTGGCGTCGGTGAGCCAACATGATGCGAGAGACCTTAGAAGAAAAACTGTCCCGCTACCGAGAATTGGAGCGGCAGATGAGCGACCCGGAGGTGCTGGGGAATTCTCAGCGCCTCGCGGAAGTCGCGCGCGAACACGGCATGCTCGCCCGACTCGCCACCAAGTACCAATCATTCAAGGATCTCAGCGATGAGATTGCCCAAGCCAACCAGATGCTCCAAAGCAGCGATCCTGAAGAGCGGGAGTTGGCGGAGATGGAATTGCCCGAACTGAAGGAGCGCCGGGAGCAGGTCTGGAATGATCTGCTCGATCTGACCGTTGGGGGAGAAGATGCGGCTCGCCGCCGCTGCGTGATGGAAATCCGAGCCGGAACCGGAGGGGACGAGGCGGCCCTGTTCGCTCGAGATCTCTACGAAATGTACCGCCGCTTCGCCGAGTCTCAGGGGTGGAAGGTCGAAGTGATGGGAGCCAGCCCCACCGAACTGGGCGGCTTCAAGGAAATCACACTCGCATTCAACGGCGAGGGAACGTATCGCATGCTGCAGTACGAAAGTGGTGGACATCGAGTGCAGCGTGTGCCGGAGACCGAAGCCCAGGGACGGATCCATACATCGGCGGCGACCGTGGCCGTGCTGCCCGAACCGGAGGACGTGGAAGTCGAGTTGAAACCGGACGATTATCGGAAAGACATCTTCCACGCCAGCGGACCCGGTGGGCAGCACGTCAACAAAACCGCCTCGGCCGTTCGGTTGACCCACTACGAAACGGGGATCGTGGTGTCGATGCAGGACGAAAAGAGCCAGCACAAGAACCTGGCCAAGGCTCTGCGTATCCTCAAATCGCGCATCTATGAGCAACGTCAGCGGCAACAGCACGAGCAACGAGCGGCCGAGCGAAAGTCGCTGGTGGGCAGCGGAGACCGCAGCCAGCGGATTCGCACCTACAACTTTCCGCAAAACCGAGTCACCGACCACCGGATCAACTTGACGCTCTACAAACTGGACCAGATCCTGGCCGGAGACCTGCACCCGATTCTCGACGCGCTGATCGAACACGACCGGCAGCAATACCGCGATGCCATGGGAGCTTTCGACGGCTGATCGGATGGATCTTTCCCCATCGACCCGACCATGAATACTCCCGCCACCAACCGTGATGCGACTTGGACCATCGGCCGGTTGCTGCAGTGGACCACCGAACATTTGGCGAAAAAGGGGGCCGACTCTCCGCGGCTCGACGCCGAAGTTCTCCTGGCCAAGGCACGCGGTTGTACGCGAGTCGATCTCTATACTGCTTTTGAAGAGGTGGCCGACGCGGAACTGCGAGCCTCCTTTCGAGAACTGGTGCGCCGGCGACTGGCGGGAACTCCGGTCGCCTACCTGGTGGGACAACGCGAGTTCTACTCCTTGAGTTTCGAAGTGACTCCCGCCGTGCTGATTCCCCGCCCCGAAACCGAACATGTGGTGCTGCGTCTGTTGGAGCTGGCGAATCCCGATTCCACCGGCCCCGCTCCTCGCGTCCTCGACTTGGGCACCGGCAGCGGCGTCCTGGCGGTCTGCGCGGCCAAGTATCTTCCCAAAGCCGAAGTGGTTGCCGTCGATTGCAGTCGCGAGGCACTCGAGGTGGCGCAGCGAAACGTCGAGCGCCATCAAGTGGAAGATTGCGTCCGCCTGATCCAGAGCGACTGGTTCGAAAGCCTGCAGGAGGAACCGCCGTTCGATTTCATCGTTTCCAATCCGCCGTATGTCAGCGAGCAGGAATTCGCCGAGTTGCCGGTCGACGTCCGCGAACATGAACCAGCCGTGGCACTCGTCAGCGATGAAGACGGCCTGGGGGCCACGCGGCGGATCATCGATGCCTCGCCGGCTCATCTGAAGCCTGGTGGTTGGCTGATTCTGGAAACCAGCCCCATGCTGGCCGACCGAGTGGCCGAGCGGTTTCGGCAGTCGGAGTGTTTCGATCGAGAAGAAATCGGTCGGGATCTCGGTCGCCGGCAGCGAGTGGTCAGCGGGCGGAGGGCGTAAGGACTCGTCCGAAGCAAGGCGTCAGGCAAAGAACTCGCCGACAGCGACTTTCCAACCAGGCACCACGTCGCCCGCATCGAGCACATCTCCACCGCCAAGCAACTGGCAACTCTGCGGATTCCTGTAAGCGTGAACGACCCGAGTTCGAGGGTCGACCACCAGCACCATCTGCACTCCCGATCGCAGCCACATGCGCGCCTTTTCTTCCACGTCGGAAAAGCGATCATTCGGTGATACCACTTCGACAACCAAAGAGGGAGCCACTTCCAGGTAGCCGGTCGGGTCTTCGATGGTGGCCAGAGTCGGCGCGGAAACGAACGCGACATCGGGAGCGCGAACCGTATCGGGATCTCGCGAGATGATAAAGCCGGTTTCCGCGCCGCAAACGGAACCCAGCGAGTTTTTGCGCACATGTTGATCGAGCAACGAGCCGATTCGTAGTGCCACCCTCCCATGCTCGAAGCCGCCCGGCGCCATCATCTGGAGCGTTCCGTTTACAAGTTCGTAGCGGTCCTTGCCATCCGGAAGATTCGCCAGGTCCTCTGCCGTGAGTTTTCGGGCTGCCGAAGATCCTTGCGATGTCCCGGTTGTACTGGATCGAGTCGACATCGTCACAACTTCTGGGATGCGAGAACATTTTCAGGTGCAAGCAATGGACCGGACATTCAGTATAGCCGATGACAACCATGGAAATCGAAATGTTGCTTCGGCCCGCCGCAGCCCCCAATTCCCGTCGTCTTGCTCGCGGCAGGCGGCCTCCTAATCGGCGTGAACCGAGTCCAGCACGGATTTCCAGAGAGGCTTGTACTGAGGATACTCGCTCGCCTTGCAGGCGAACGAGACGGAGTACATCGTTTGCTTGACCGGAAGGAAATACTGGACATTGACGACACGGTGCCGTTGGACCGTAGTCACGGTCCGCACAAAATAGGCGCGCTTGTTGTCGATCTCGGTGAATCCATCTTCCAGTGGCGTGAATTGCGGCGGCAAGGACGAACGGGTTTCCTTTGGTAGATCGTCCAAAGGGGGCTGGCCATCGTAGGGATCGGCCGAAACCGTAAAGTTGGCGGCGAATCCGTCGTCGGTTGGACCTTGGAACGTGAGGATACTCAGAGGGTGCAACACTTGGCGCCAGCCTCCAGGGGGAATCAGCGAAAAAGCGTGACCGTCTGCGAGAACACGGTTCTTGCCCGCGTGCCGGCCTGCCCCGCTTTCCCCGGCATCCTGTTGCTCGTCCTTGTGGACTGCGCGTTGCGACGTCTCGGCCGAGTCGGCCCGAGTCGACTCAGTGCTCGGCGATGTCGAGGGTGGCGCAGCAGAATTCCCCTTGGTTGCGACCTCCTCAGGCGGTTGGCGGAGTACGACGGCCAGTCCGATCAGGGCGAATGCGGCGCCGGCCGAGGCGATGCCAAGGAGGAACTTGCTCTGTGCGGTACTCACGTTTCACCTCGCAGCCGGCTATTCCTCTTCTTCCTCGAGTTTGGCCTTGGCGATGATCTCCTGCTGCACGTTGGGCGGCATCACGTCGTAATGGCTGAACTCCATTGAATAGCTCCCCTGCCCTCCCGTCATGCTGGAGAGGGTTCGGGCGTAGGTGGTTACGGAGCGGAGCGGCACTTCGGCGTGGACGGTCTGCAGATTGCCACCCGCCGAATCACTGCCCAAGACGCGGCCTCCCCGGCCCGACATGTCGCTGTAGACATCCCCCACATAATCCTCGGGAACGGTGACGTCGAGCTTCACGACCGGTTCGAGCAGGCACGGTTTGGCTTCCAGAAATACGTTGCGGAACACCATCGAGCCGGCCGTTTTGAAGGCGGTTTCCGAACTGTCGACGGGATGGTGTTTTCCGAAATGGACTTCTACGCAGACATCCTGGACCTGGTAGCCGGCGATCACGCCCTTGGCCATCCGCTCCTTGAAGCCCTTTTCGACGGCCGGCATGAAGTTGCCGGGGATCACGCCTCCCACGATCGAATCGATCCAGAGGAAGTTGTGTGTTTCGTCGTAGTGGATTTCCTTGAGTTGCGGGAAGCGATCCTTGGTGGCGAACTCCTCGATGTTGGTGCCTCGAGGCAACGGCCACATGCGGATGTGGACCTCGCCGAACTGCCCGCGGCCACCGGTCTGTTTCTTGTGGCGGTAGCTGCCTTCGGCAGGAGCCTGAATGGTTTCCCGGAAGGGGATTTTCGGTTCCTTGGTTTCGACTTCCAGCTTGTCGCGCCGCGACAGACGCTCCTGGATGATCGTCAGGTGCAACTCGCTCATGCCCGTCATCACCAATTCCTTGGTTTGCGGATCTCGATCGAGGCGGAAGGTGGGGTCCTCTTCCACGACTTTGTTGAGGCTGGCCGAGAGTTTGGTTTCGTCCCCGCGACTCTTGGGAGACACCGCCAAGCCGACCATCGGCGTGGGAAACTCGATCGGCGGCAGTTCGAACTCCCCCAGCACCGAGTTGGTGTGAAGGTCGTCCATTTTGGCCACCGCTACGATTTCTCCCGGGCCGGCCGAGTCGATCTGCTCGGTATCGGCTGCCTGCACTCGCAACAGCGGTCCCATCTTCACCGGTTTCCGCGCCGTGGAAACCGGGACCATGTCGTCCTTCTTCAAGGTGCCGCTGTAGATCCGCAGGAAACTCAGCTTCTGCACGAACGGGTCGATGCGGGTCTTGAAGACTCGAGCGACCAAGGGACCGTCGGCATCGGGAGTCACCACCGTCTCTTCCCCGTCCTTCGTGGCTCGGATCGGGTGGCCTGCGGGGGAGACACCGCACAGCGAGACGGCGTCGAGCAGTTCGGTGACGCCGATCGATTTTTTGCCGGAACAGCAAAGGATGGGGATCAACGTTCCGGCCGCGACCGCCTGGCCGATCAGTTTGCCCAGTTCCTCTTCGCTGAGCGATTCGCCTTCGAGGTACCGTTCCATGGCCGCTTCATCGGCTTCCACGATCGATTCGATCAGCGGGTCGTGAATCTCGGCCGGATCGATCAGGGCGCCCGACGTGTCGTCGGGAACGTTGAGCGTGCTGGCCACACCGCGGAATGCTCCACCTTGGCCCAGCGGAACGTTCAACAGCACGCACCGGCTCCCCCACATTTCCTGAATGGAAGCGATCAACGCCGGGAAATCGATGTTGTCGGCGTCCATGCGGTTGATCACGATCATGCGAGCCAGGCCGTGCTTCTCTGCTTCGTCGAACACCCGGCGGGTGTTGACTTCGATGCCGGACTGGGCATTGATCACGATCAGCGCGTTGTCGACTCCGGCCAGAGCGCAAATCGTCTGGCCGATGAAGTCGGGATAACCGGGCGTGTCGAACGCGTGGAAGAACTTGCCCCGGTGGCGGAAATGAGTCAGCGTGGACTCGATGGTGTATTTGTGCTTCTTCTCTTCCGGGTCGAAGTCGCAGATGCTCGTCTCGTCGTCGACGCTCGGGTTGGCATTGACCGTTCCCGTGGCCACCAGCATTTGATCGACCAGTGTGGTTTTTCCGGTCGAACCGTGTCCACAAAGAGCGATGTTGCGAATGTCCGCCACCTTTGCTTTTGCCATCGATGGGTTCCTTCCTGTTCACCTGCCAAATGAAGAAGTGTCCGCGGTTGGGTCGGTAAGCGATCTTGCTAACCCCTGTAGGGAGAGTCGGGGGTGGGAGAGGCCGCTGCCGCTTGCAGCAGCTCCGGAAGCGTCACCGTTCCCTCGTACAGCGCTCGGCCGACGATACAACCGCTGACGCCCGTGGAGCCCAGGGCGACCACGTCGTCCCGTTTGCCGACGCCTCCCGAAGCGATCACCGGCCAGGGTGCCGTCGCCGCCATGGCGGCCATCGCTTTCAAGTTGGGGCCGGCCAACGTTCCGTCGAGCATAATATCCGTGTAGACCACGGCCGCCAAAGGCAAGTCCCGGTACTGTTCCACCAGCGACTCCACCGTTACCTGACTGGGCCGCTCCCATCCGCAGGTGGCCACTAGGCCGTCTCGAGCGTCCAGCCCCAGGACGAGTCTTCCCGGAAACCGCTGCGCCATGTCGCGAAACCAATCCGGAGACTCCACCGCTGCCGTGCCGACCACCACCTGTTGGGCACCGACCTCAAGCCACCGACGGACGGCTGCTTCGTCACGGATGCCGCCCCCCACCTGGCACGGCAGGGCGGTCCGGTCGATGATCGCCGAAATCGCCGCCGCATGGGTCGCCTCGCCTGTGCGAGCCCCATCCAGATCGACCAGATGCAGCCGCTCGGCTCCCAGGCTCTTCCAGTGGTCCGCCATCACCGCAGGATCGTCGCCGTAGACCGTCTCCGCCGCGAAATCGCCTTGCGTCAGACGTACGCACTTTCCACCGCGAAGGTCGATGGCGGGCCAGATATCCATGAATTCAGGGCGTGGTGAAGTTCCGAATGGGCAACCGCTACAAAACTCGGAATATGACAGAGAACGCGGCATTCTGCAAGTAGCGATGCTCGACGCTCGCAGGTAGAATGCGACCTCCCACACTTCCCGATCTCCGTGTCCCCGTGAGACCCCGGTCGATTCTCGACGGGACGGAGGAGAGGAACGTTACAAAATGGAAAACACCAACGTCGTCATCGTCGATTACGGCATGGGGAACTTGCGCAGCGTGCAAAAGGCGCTGGAGCACGTCGGTGCCCATGCCCTGGTTTCATCGGACCCGGCCCGTGTCGCCTCGGCGGATCGCCTGGTGTTGCCCGGCGTAGGAGCTTTTGCGGACGCGATGCACGAACTGCGGCGCCGTGATCTGATCGATCCGCTTCGCGAGTTTCTCCAGACCGATCGCCCCTTCCTGGGGATCTGTCTGGGCCTGCAACTGCTGTTCGACGAAAGCGAAGAGGGAGGAGAAGAAGGGGGAGAGGCTGCGGCCGGCCTGGGGTTCATTTCGGGCCGTGTTGTCCGCTTTCCTCGCTCGGACCAGCACAAAGTCCCGCACATGGGGTGGAATCAAGTCGAGGCTCAACAGCCATCGCCGCTGATGGCGGGGATGGACCAGTCGAGTTGGTTCTACTTCGTCCACTCGTACTACGTCGTGCCGGAGCAGGAGTCGGATGTGTGGCTGACATGTCGGTACATCGTTCCGTTTTGTGCGGCCATTCGGCGTGGCCCCGTTCACGCAACCCAGTTTCACCCGGAAAAGAGCCAGCGCGTGGGGTTGAAGCTGCTGAAGAATTTCATGGCGCTGTAGGTCGGGCTCTTGCCGAGATCCTCTCGACTCGGGTTGGGCGCAAAACGAAAGCGAGACTCGCTGCCGCGCAAGTCTCGCCTCACGTTGTTCTTACCCAATGCGATCGACGGGGACCGCGATTGGCTATTTTTTCTCTTCCTTCTTCGCTTCTTTTTTCTTCAGACCGTCTTTACAGGCCTCGCAGCAGATGAACACGTCCTTGCCGTCGACATTGACCTTGATCGGCACGCCCATCGCTCCGAGCGGTTCATCCGACACGGGGCAGACTTTCTGCTTTTCGGCCAGCGCTCGGTCTTCGGGCGAGAGCTTCGCCAAGTTGGCGGAGATCTTGTCACCGCCCCCGGCATCCCCGTGGTCGTGATCGTGGTCGCCATGGTCATGGTCGCCATGATCGTGATCATGGTCGCCCTCACCGTGGTCGTGACCCGAATGATCCTCGCCGCCACCGGTGGCTGCCGTCGTGTCACCGCTGGTCTCCCCGCCGCCATTGCCCGCCTTGTTGCAGCCGAACGCCAGCACGGCACACAGCACGAGGCTCGCACCCATCCACTTCATCCACTGCATGATCGATTCCTCCCTTGTGGAACATTCACTTGCTTACGGTAGTTTTCCAAAAGATCGTTTCTGCGGGGCACAGCTCACCCAACCCCGTATTTCAGTCTAGCCAGCCCGGTGACTTTGCGATAGCCGGAGGCCGACCTACGAGTGGGCTTTCTCTTCGGTTTCCCCCCGAGTTCGGAACCCGGCTTCGGCAATCACGGCAGCCAACCGACGCTCGTCCACTTTTCCTTGGACAATCGCTTCCCCCGGCTGGAGGCGGACCTGGACCCGCTCGACGCCTTCGGTACTCCGCAGCGCCTGCTCGAGCCGGTTCACACAGGACTGACAGCGCATCCCCTCCACGCCGATCGTCGTCACCGGCTCCTCACCGCCCGCTGTCGCGACGATCGGCCGCCGCAGCCAGCGGCGCTGGAAGTCGCGAACGGTCAACCAGGCGAGCAGCCCCGTCAAGATCGCGGCGGAGGCATGAGCCCACCAAGCCAGGTGTCCGTGGCCGGACGCGGCCGCTGCCGGGATGGAACCGGGATCGACCAACCAGTCGAATACGAGGGCCAGGCCCAGCGATCCCGCGATGATCGTCGCCAAATAGACGCCCAGCGTCCGGCCGCCGAATTCTCGATAGATGGCCCCCACGGTGGCCACATTAGTGGCGGGGCCCGCCATAAGGAACACCAGAGTGGCTCCAGTGGGGAACCCCGAGGCGACCAATGCCGCCCCGATGGGCACCGAGGCGGTGGCACAGACGTATAGCGGCACGGAGATGGCAAGAGCGACCAGGCTTGAACCGAGTGTTCCCCACTGGCTCAGCGATGCCAGCCAACTCGGCGGGATGAGTGTGCCGATGGCCGCCGATACGGCGATGCCGAAGATCAGCCAGAAGCGGATCGAGTCGATGATCTCGACCGAATGGCGGATCATCTCGCGAACCGATCGGCCGTTGCGTCCGAGCGGCGCCTCTGGCGACGCAGCTCCATCGCCGCGGACCTCAAAGGGCTTTTCTGGTACCAGCCGATCGGTCAGCCAGCCTCCCAGCAACCCGGTGACGGCTGCGGCCACCACTTTGAACACGGCGAAGGGCCAGCCGAGAAAAGAAGCGCTCACCAGAATCGAATCGACCCCGGTCTGCGGGGTGCTGATCAGGAATCCTACCGAGGCTCCCCGACTGGCGCCGTCCTTGTGCAGCCCGATTCCCGCGGGGACCACGCCGCACGAGCAAAGCGGCAGAGGCACCCCCAGGGCGACCGCCTTGACGACGCCCCAGGTCCCTCGGAGTCGTCGGTGGATGAAACCGGCGGGCAACAGGCCATGCAGCAAACCGGCGATCAGCGCTCCCAGCAGAAACCAGGGCGAAAGCTTGGCCAATACCAGCCAACATTCCCTGAGGAACTCGCCGATCATCGGCTGAGTCCTCGTTGGTGGGATTCTCCGCGTGCCATTCGTCTCCCGTCTCCCGTCTCTAGTCCAACTTCTTGACACGAATGTTCTTGTAGTAGACGACGCTGTCGGGGTCGTGAGCTTGCAAGGCGAAGGTGCCCTGGTCGAGTTTGCGGGTGAAGTCCTTGCCGGGTTGCTTGCCTTTCGGCTCGGTGTAGTCAACGACGACTTTGTCGTTGACCTTGATGATGATCCGCCGGCCGCGGACGATGATCGTCTCGGTAAACCACTCGTCGTCCTTGGCCGGAGCTTTCAGCACGTTGACCACCCCGTACAGACTGCCGGTGCGTTTGGGATCCCGGTGTGAATTGTTCACTTGCGCCTCGTAACCGTATTTGGGCCACCCTTGGTCCTGATAGCGAGTGTGGAAATAGATCCCCGAATTGCTGCCGGGGGTCGTCTTGACGTCGACCCGCAATTCGAAATTCTTGAACGGCGCCTGGTCGCCTACGTAGAACAGGTGACTGCGAGGGCCGTGGCAGACAAGAACACCGTCTTCGATTTTCCACGAATCCCGGTTCTCGTTGGCCTTCCATCCTTTGAAGGTTTTGCCGTCCCATAGTTGAACCCAACCTGCCTTGCCGCCGACGTCATCGCCGGTGGCCGGGGGTAGAGCTGTGAGAATCGCGCCCATCATCGCTGCCGTCGCCCAGTTTTTCATCGCTGGCTCCTATCTTGTCGGTATGTCTGAAACAGGTGTCCACTGTCCACTTGCATTCGCTGCGTCGCTCCACCCCGCCCCGCTTCGGTCGCGACTTCCGCCGATGCGTCACGGTGTCTCTGTTTGGTTCCAGGATTATTGTGAAAGACGGCTGCCGCAAGGTCAACCAAACGGGAGTCCGGGTCGCTGGCCGACCGTGGCAATCACCGGCAGCTCACCCGGGTGGTTACCGTGTTCCCGGGCGATCGTCGAAGAAGAAGTCTCCCTCGGGTGTGAAACGTAAGGGGCGAT
>Ga0256839_1004815_pt1 | contig 12902 bp, 6 predicted proteins | sample 354166metaG_FD_185968 | JGI IMG/M metagenome (GOLD analysis project Ga0256839, IMG submission 185968) | Hydrothermal vent microbial communities from Mid Atlantic Ridge, Atlantic Ocean - 354-166 | ecosystem: Environmental > Aquatic > Marine > Hydrothermal vents | place: Atlantic Ocean: Mid...
ATTATACGCCGGCACCTCCCCGCTGCCGAGCGTCGGTTGCTGCGGGGTGCTTCTTCAAGGGATGAACACAAACTCCTTCATGTTTAGCACGGCGTGGCACAGCTCGCCCCAGGCTTGCTTGCGCTGGGCAGGATTGTTTTCCGGTGCCGCCTGCTGCAAGAAGGCCAGCATGGCCTGGAGTTCCCCGGGAGTGGGCTCCCGGGCCAGGGCCTGGCGGAACATCCGCTTGATCCGTTCCGCGTCCTCCAGCGGCAGGGCCAGCAGCCGCCCGGCCCACAGCCGGGACTGCTGGAGCACGAAGGGGTCGTTGAGCATCACCAGGGCCTGGGCCGGCACGTTGGAGACGCTTCGCCGGCCCACGGTGGTCATGGGCACCGGGTAGTCGAAGGCCAGGAACATGGGGGTCAAAAAGTTGCGCCGCACGTTGATGTAGAGACTGCGCCAGCCGCAGCCGTCCAGGGGGCCGGACCGCCGGGGCCGCCCCCGGCCTTGCATGAAGGGGGTCAGGTGCGGCAGCACCCCGGGTCCTTCGTTTTTTTGCAGGTCCAGCCGGCCCGAGACGGCCAGGATCGAGTCGCGGATGGCTTCCGCCTCCAGCCGTTGCAGGTTCATCCGGTGCAGCAGCAGGTTTTGCGGGTCTTTTTCTTCCGCCGCCGCGTCGGTTACGGCGCTGGTTTGCCCGAAGGTGGCCGAAAGCACCATCTGCCGAATCAGCCACTTGAGCGACCAGCGGTGGTGAATCAGCTCCGCGGCCAGGTAATCCAGCAGCTCCGGATGCGTGGGCCGGGAGCCCAAACGGCCGAAGTTGTCCACCGAAGCCACCAGCCCCCGGCCGAACAGGTGATGCCACACGCGATTGACCACCACGCGAGCCATCAGGTGGCCGGAGCGATCCAGGGCTCGGTGGGCCATCGCCAGGCGGCCGCTGCCCCCAGACGGAGCCGGCGGCTGGTTCTCCCCGCCCAGGATGCGCGGCAGCCGCCGCGGCTGCACCGGTCCGCGAGCCTTGTGGTTGCCGCGGATAAACACGTATTCATCTACCCCGTTGCCATCGACCATGACCACCACGCGCGGGCCGTAATGGAGCTGGGCCTCCAGGCGGCGTTTTTCCTCGTCCAGCTTGCGCAGCTGGGCCTGGACCTCCGGGGAGAGAGTGAGGGGAGCCGTCGCTTTCCCTCTGGCCGACTCGGCCACCGTCAGCAGCCGGGCTACCTGGAGTCCTTCTTCAGGGGAAAGCTCCCCGGGGGCTTCGGCCCAGCGGGAAAGCAACTCCCAGGCCGCAGGGGCTGGGGGCCGCTTGCTTTGCTGCAGGGGCGGCTGCTTCAACTGCGGCCAGTCGCTCCACACTGCGTCGGCCAGGGCGATGTAGCCGTTGCCATGATCCACCAGCTCCAGGTAGGCGCGCTGGCCCGGCCACTTGCTCAGGTCGATGGCGTACCAGCGAAACTGGTCGTGGCCAAGCTCGATTTTCAAGTGGCCGTAGATCGGATTGCGGATCAACTGGAATCCGGCCAGCACCACCCGCAGCCGCGAGCCGCGCCCGGCCAGGCGCACGTGCAAGTAGGGCTTTTCGATGGTGAAGGTTTGCGAACGCAGCGTCCCTTGCAGCCGCAACGAAACCAGCCCGCTGTGGGCCACCGGCCGGGGAAGCTCCAGGGGCCGGCCATCCTCCCCCAGCCACGGCTCCCATACCGGCCCGGGCCCGAACGCCTCACCCGTAACGAACCACCCTTGCCACCCGGGACGAAGCTCGAAGTAGCCCGGGCGCACACTGCCTGGAGGCAGCGGCGCCTGGAGACTTGGTGGGCTGAGGTTCTTCGCTCGTGCCGGGCTTGCCTTCTTCTGGACCTGCCGTGGCAGCACGTCCCGCAAGGTCTGCACTCGGGCCTGCCGTAGCAACCGCTGGCGGCGCTGTTCCAGTTGCCGCAGCTTTTGGGCCAGGCGTTGTCGCACGCGCTGGTCGCTCAAGGGGAACAGGTGTCTGCGGGAGCTTTGCAGATAACCGCACAGGGCGTAGTACTCTTCCAGGGTGAGCGGGTCGAACTTGTGCTCGTGGCAGCGGGCGCAGCTGAGCGTAAGCGCAAAGAAGGTCTTGCCCAGCACGTCCAGTTGATTGTCCATCCGGTCGGCCTCTTCGGCCCGAACGTCCACCGGCGAGTGCTTCCCCTGGTGCAAAAAGAAGAACGCCGTGCCCAGGATCGACTCGTTGTAGCCGTAGCGGGGATGTCGCCGGGGCCGGGGGAGCAGGTCCCCGGCCACGTGTTCCAGGAAGAACTGGTCGTAGGGCACGTCGGCATTGAAGGCCCGCACCACGTAGTCCCGGTAGGCCCAGGCGCCGGGAATCTCGTAGTCGAACTCATGCCCCATCGTCTCGGCAAAACGCACCAGGTCCAGCCAGTGCCGCGCCCAGCGCTGGCCGAAACTCGGCGAGGCCAGCAGGCGATCGACCACGCGGGCCTTGGCCTCTTCGTCGGGGTTGGCCAGGAACTGCTCCTGTTCTTTCAGCGTGGGCGGCAGCCCGGTCAGCTCCAGTGTGACTCGCCGCAGCCACACGGCAGGCTCGGCCGGCCGGGAAGGGGACAATCCGGCCCGCTCCAGCCGGGCCAGCACGTAGTAGTCCAGCGGTTGCTTGGGCCAGGTGCGGTTTTTCACCTGGGGGAGCTTGCCGGGCCGCAGCGGCTGGAAGGCCCAATGCCGGGCCCGTTCGGCGTAGTCGAACTTGTAAGAGTGGGCCTGCTTGCCCTTGCCGGCACCTGGCTGCTTTTGGCGTGGCGTTTCCGGCCAGGGGGCTCCCCAGCTGATCCAGCGAACGATGGCCTCCACTTGTTCCCGCGGCAGCTTTCCATCCGGGGGCATCTGGTACACGTCCCCGTAGCGGATGGCGTCCACCAGGAAGCCGTCCTCGGGATCCCCGGGCACCACGGCCGGGCCGGAATCGCCCCCTTGGAGCATCGCCTGGCGGGAATCCAGTCGCAGCCCCCCTTCTTGTTTCTTCGGCCCGTGGCACTTCAGGCAGCGGCGCACCAGCACCGGCCGCACTTTCTTCTCGAAGAACTCCAGCTGCTGCTCTTTGGTCGGGGGCGGAACCGGGGCCTGGGCAAGAACCCCCCGGGAAGGCCCCCAACAGGCCAGGACCACAAGGAACACGCTCCAAGCCACAACGGGCGCCATCCGGCGGAAAATCCAGCGGGTGTGTGGCATGGTGGTACTTCCGGCAAGCGGCAGGCAAAACTCGGGGGGAGGCGGGCTTATTGGGGAAGCTGTTTCCAGTTTACCGGCTCGCCTGCGGCAGGTCATCTTGAATCTCCCCGGGAAGCCCACGCTGCTGTCGATGGGACGTTCTGGGAAAGTGACCAGCCGCCGGTGGGGAGCCGGCAGGGCTTCTCCTTCATCCCTTTTGCAAGTGCCGGGCGAACCACGCCCGCGTCAGCTCCCACATCCGCGCAGAAAGAACGTGGCCGGTCTCCGGCTCGATGAAGTAGCTGAAGTTTTCCGCGGCCCCGGCCTCTCGGTACGCCCGGCCGATGCGCTGCATGGCCTGGCGCACTTCGGGCAGGGGGCTGCCGCGGTCCTGCTCGCCGAAGTTCATGTGCAGCGGCCGGGGGGCGATCAGGGCCACCACATCGGGCGTATCGCCAAAGGCGAACAGCCCGGGAATAAAGTTGGGAAAACAATGCAGCAGGTGCGTGCGGTGAATGGCCCGGTAGGTGGGCAGGCAGCAATTGGCCACCAGGCAGCGGATTCGTGGCTCCCAAGGCCCAACAAGCCAGGTGTGCGTCGAGCCCATCGAGTGCCCGTAGCAGCCGATGCGTTTGCTGTCCACCTCGGGCCGGGAGCACAAGTAGTCGATGGCCCGGCGCATGTCCAGGATGTTTTTCCAGGCCAGGCACTTGCCGGCCACCACGTAGCGGAGGAACTCGAACCGCTCGTAGCGGCCGCCTTTGAGGTGCGGGCTTTGCCGCTCCTCGAAGCAGAGGGCGTCCGGGCACAGCACCACGTAGCCCTCCCGGGCCAGGGCCGCCCCGGTGTGGTGCATGGGATTTCCGGCCAGCCCGGCCGGCTCGCTCTTGCCCAGGTGATATTCCCCGTTGTGCTGGTGCCACACGGCCACGGCGGGTGCGGGGCTTTGGGCGCTGACGCCCCGAGGCACTAGCAGCAGCGCAGGCACCCGGTCGCCCGGTTCCACCTCGTAGCTGACCCAGTGCAGGTGATAGTGCTCCTTTTCCTGCGTTTTATGGAGCTTGGGTTTCAGCTCGCACGGCTCGGACCAGGGGCCACCCAGGCACTCCAACAGCCGGTGGCGAAACTCGTGGGGGGACATGGGGCGTTTCTCCTGCGGGGAGCTTTCCGGGGGAGCTGCCGCTGCCGGGGGCAAAGGGGCGGAGCCTGCGACCCAGGCTCCCAACGCCCCGACCAGCGAGCTTTCCAGGAACCGGCGGCGGGGGAGGGAGCCGGCTTGCTCGGGTTGTTTTTTGCCGTGCATGGGATGTTCTCCCGCCTGTGAAAAAGGCAGCGGAAATGCCAAAAGGGAGGGCGTCCTGGCGGCCAAGGCTCGGTTGGGCTTGCCGATAGGATGGCCCACTCCCAGGCACTTTGCAAGCAAACCGGGCCAGATGCGCGGCTTTAGCCGCGGGAGGCTTGGAGGCTTGGGGGTGTTGGGGGCTTGGAGGGATCTGGAGCGTGCGCACGTCAGTGCGGGGAGGAGCAGCATCGGCGTGCGGCTTGCGCCGTGCGGCCTGCGCAAGGTGCTTCCGCACCCGGGCAGGAACAAAACGTGTTTGCGAAAAACAACTCGCCTAGTGAATTTGCTTTGATTCTTGCAACGGCGAGCCGCCAGCTTTTAGCTGGCGGAGAACAGCGAGCCGGGAGCGTAAGCTCCCGGAGAACGGCATGGCCGCCGGCGACTGGGTGCTGCCGCACCAGAGCGAGAATCGGCTCGCAGCGTACGCTGGGGGCTGCCGTACCGAGGCAAGAATAGACGCCGTTTCTTACAACCGGCGAGCTGTCACCTCTGTCGGCCGAGGATACCCCCTGGAAACTCGCCCCAGGGGGTGCTAGTTTTGAGTAGCCTTCCGACTTCGCCCCGCTGTGGGGGAAAGGATGCTCTTTTTCAACCCGGTGTTTTCTCTCCCACTATGAAGGCGCTGAACCAACTCGCGGCGCGCGTGGCCAAGGCGCTTCAAGAACGCTTTCGCCGCATCTTCGACCTGGAATCCACGGGTCGGATCGTCTTCTATAGCGCCGTGGTGGGCGTGGTGGCCGGGCTGGGTGCTTCGGCCTTCTACGTGGCCCTGGAGTACACGCACCACCTGTGCCTGGAAGAGATAGAAGGCTACCGGCCCCCCAAGGCCGGCAGCGAACGCAAAACCGAAGCCGACAACCACTACCAGCTCCCTCAAAACTGGCTCTGGGTGCTGCTGGTGCCCACCGCGGGCGGGCTGGTCTGCGGGCTGCTGGTGTTTTCGCTTGCCCCGGAGGCCGAAGGCCACGGCACCGACGCCATGGTGCGGGCGTTCCATCGCCTGCGAGGCGTGATCCGCGCCCGCGTGCCGGTGATCAAGGCCGTAGCCAGTGTGCTCACCATCGGCACCGGGGGTTCGGCCGGGCGCGAAGGACCTATTGCCCAAATCGGAGCCGGCTTCGGCTCGCTGCTGGCCACGCGGCTGAAACTGAGCGACTTTGAGCGGCGGAACCTGATGCTGGCCGGGGCGGCCGGGGGGATCGGGGCCATTTTCCAGGCCCCCCTGGGCGGGGCGCTTTTCGTCTGCGAAGTGCTCTACAGCACCAATGCCATCGAGTTTTCGGCCCTGGTGCCGGCGGTGATGGCTTCGGTGGTGGCCTATACCGTGTTCAGCTCCATCTTCGGCCACGGGTTTGCCTTCACCCCGATGGAGAAGCTGCACTTTCACGGGTTTTCGGAGATTCCGTTTTATCTGGGCTTTGCGTTGCTTTGCACGGTGGTGGGCTACCTGTACGTGGGCATCTTTTACGGGGCGCGGGACAAGGTGTTCCGGCGGCTGCCGATCCCCAATCACCTCAAGCCCGCCCTGGGCGGTTTTTTGATGGGGCTGCTGGCCCTGTGGCTGCCGCAGGTGATGGCCGGGGGCTACGGCTGGGTGCAACTGGCCCTGGAGGACCACATGGAAATCCAAATGATGCTCATGCTGGCCTTGGCCAAGATCCTGGCCACCAGTTTGACCATCTCCTCGGGCGGCTCCGGCGGCGTGTTCGCCCCTTCGCTGTTCATCGGGGCGATGCTCGGCGGGGCCTACGGCCGGTTGTGCCACGAGTATTTTCCGCAGTACGTTCCCCAGCCGGAGGCGTTCGTGCTGGTGGGCATGGCCGGCTTTTTTGCCGGGGTGGCCAAGGTGCCGCTGACTTCGCTGATCATGGTGGCCGAAATGACCGGCTCCTACGAGCTGATCGTGCCACTGATGCTGGTGAGCATGGTCAGCGTGACGCTGCTCTCCTCGCACGTCACGCTCTACGAGGAGCAGGTGCCCACGCTGATCGACAGCCCGGCCCACCTGGGCGACTTCGTCGTGGACATCCTGGCCCATGTGCGCGTGGCCGACGTCTATCGCCGCGACCGGCCGGTGGACCTGATCCGCGATCGCACCCCGCTGGAAGAAGTGATCCACCGCGTCGCCCATTCCCGCAATTCCTATTTTCCCGTCGTGGATGAGCACGGGGCGCTGGTAGGCATTTTTTCCTTGAGCGACCTGCGGGCGGTGCTGGAGGATGATGCGGTGTACGAGGGGATTGTGGCCATGGACCTGGCTACCTTTCCGGTGCTGACTGTCACCCCCGAGGACGACTTGCACACGGCCCTGCGGCGAATGACGCAAAAGAACATCGACGAACTGCCGGTGGTGGATCCCAAGGAGCCGTCGCGGGTGATCGGCATGCTGCGGCGCAAGGAGGTGATTGCCGCGTACGATCAGCACCTGGCCCGCCTCCGGGCCGGCTTGGCCACTCAAGAGCCGACTCCGCAGGTGGTCGGTCAGCGTTCCTAGCAGCCCGTTGAAAAACGCACTTTGGCGAGCCGCCGGCCTCAGCCGGCGGAGGGCTTGGGGGCTTGGAGGCGTGGAGGCGTGGGGGCTTGGAGAGACGGAGGAGCCCCGCACGTCAGTGCGGGGAGAGACAGTATCGGCTTGCGCCGTGCGGCTTGCGTCTTGCGCCGGAGCTTCCGCTCCGGGGTCTTGGGTCTTGGGTCCTGGGTCTTGCGGTGGTGCTTCCGCACCGGGGTGAGAACAAACGTCAACTTGCACAACCAAGAGCCCCCCGCGTAAGCGGGGGGAGAGACAGTAAAACGGCTTGCGGCTTGCGCCGTGCGCCGGAGCTTCCGCTCCGATGCTGGAACAAGCGTTAATTCTCGCAACGGCGAGCCGCCGGCGTAAGCCGGCGGTTGGCCAGCGTAGCATCGGCCACAAACGGTAGCAACCGCGTGCTCACGCACGCGGCTCGCCAGAAAAAATCAACTCTTTTGCTCTGGGGGCGCTTCGTCTTATGCTGGCACGCTAAACACGTACTTAGCTGACGGAGAAGGTCAACACACTGGTGTTTTCTTGGCTCTCCCCGGGCTGAAGCCCGGGGCTCGCCACTGGTGCTTCCGCACCGGGCAGGAAAAAGCGTGTTTTGTAGAAAACAACGTACCTGGTGGACTTGCTTTGATTCTTGCAACGGCGAGCCGCCGACGTAAGCCGGCGGTTGAGCGGCGTTCCGGGAGCACGAGCTCCCGGAGCAGTCGCATCGGTCCAGCTCCTTCCGACCAAAGCGGAGGCTGCCCAAAAGAAATCCCACCGGGAGGTTTCGGGGCGAGAGATTCCATCCCGGTGGGACAGGGCCGCCACAAGGGGGGAAAGCGGCGGGCAGGGCTAGGCGAACAATTCCTCGACCGCCTCCCCGCCATCGACGATCTTGATCGGCCGCCCGATGGGCGTCATGTACTCGTGATCCGCGTCGATCCGCAGTGCCTTGCAGAAGGTGCGGAACAGGTCGGCCACCCCCACGGGGCGGTCTTCCACGGCAAAGCCCCCGGCATCGGTGCTGCCGATCACCGTGCCGCCGCGGATGCCGGCTCCGGCCAGGGCCACCGAAAACGCTCGCGGCCAGTGATCGCGGCCGCTACGCGGATTGATCCGCGGCGTGCGGCCAAACTCGCCCATCCAGATCACCAGCGTGTTCTCCAGCAAGCCGCGCTGGTCCAGGTCCTCCACCAAGGCGGCAAACGGGCGGTCGATCTGACGGCACAGTTGCGGGGTGCGGCTGAAGTTATCCGCATGCGTGTCCCAGCCGTTGAGGATCACCTCCACAAAGGGCACGCCGTGTTCGATGAGTCTTCGGGCCAGCAGGCAGCCGCGGGCGAACTGCCCCTGCCCGTAGGCTTGCTGCACGGACTGCGGTTCCTGGGACAAGTCGAATGCCCGCATCTGCTCGCTGAGGATCATACGAGCCGTTTTGCGGTAGAGCTTGCGGTGGGCCTGGACCAGTTGCCGGGCCTCCTCGCGGGCGAAGTCCTCTTCAAGCTGGTCCATCAGCTCCAGCCGTCGGCGGAAGCGAGCCGCAGAGGTGGTGATGCGGGCGTTTTCCGGCATCTGGCCCGCTTGCGGCACCGAAAACGGCGAGTAGTCCACGCCCAAAAAGCCCGACCCGGTGATATTCGGACCGCTCCGGCCCACCTGCACAAACGGGGGCAGCTCGCATTGGGGGTTGGGCAACTGCTCGGCCACCACCGCTCCCAGCGAGGGATACTTGACCGTGGGGGTGGGCAGATAGCCGGTGTGCATCAGCGACGTGGCCCGTGGGTGGCTCCCTTCGCGCGAAGTGACCGAGCGGATCACCCCCAGGCGGTGCATCTGCTTGGCCAGCTGGGGCAGGTGCTCGGCCAGCTTCACGCCCGGCACCCGGGTGGAGATGGCCTCCGTGGGGCCGCCGTTACGATGGCCCGGCTTGGGGTCCCAGGTCTCGAACTGGCTGGGTCCTCCTTGCATCCACAACAGGATGCACTGGCGATTGCGTTTTTTCAGCTCGGCGGCGTGTAACGAGAGAAAATCGCTCCAGCCCAACACGCCCCCGGCCAACGCGGCTCCCCCCAGGTAGCGGAACCACTGGCGGCGGTGACAGGTGCCGTCGCGGGTCAGGCGGGCTTGGATCACGGGTTGCCAGGCCATTTTGCAATCTCCTTGGGCTGGGAGTTTCGTTTCGGTTCGCGTGCACCAGGGGCCTCTAGCGGCGGTAGAGGAACTCGGTGCTGTTGATCAACACCCACAGCAGGTCCTCGAACGCCTCGGTCCGGTTGCCCACCCGGCGGATATAGGCCAGGGCCTTGCGTTTTTCGCTTTCGCGGGGCCGCCGGGCCAGGCAGCGCAGGTACAGCTCCTCCACCGCTTGGGCGTCATCGGGGTATTCCCGCAGCAGCCTTTCCAGCATCGAGCCGCTGCGAGCCGTCATGGCCCGCGTGATGGACGAGTTCATCAAGAACAGCGCCTGCGGGATGGAGCCTTCGATCTCCTCCTGGCTGGTGCTGGGATCGAAGCCGAAGATGAGCTGAAATCGCCGCCGGGCGGCCGCCAGACCGTTGAATCGCCGACCCCGCGAGCGAATCGGCTGCAAGTCCACCTGGAGCACTTGCAGCAGCGAAGTGAGCAGCTCGTCGGAGCGGAGACGGGTGGGGCATCCGCGGGCAAAGGGGACCTCTTGCTCCGGCGGAGCGTTCCGCACGGCTTGCTGGTAGGCCTCGGTCAGGCAGATGGTTTCCACCAGCCACTTCAGGTCGTAGTCGGCGTCGATGAAGGCCTGGGCCAACAGCTCCAGCGTCTTGGGAGCCACCGCTTCGCGGTCCGGGCCCATGTCGTCCACCGGCTCGTAGAACCCCCGACCCACCAGCTCGTGCCACATCCGGTTCACCAGCGCCTTGGCAAACCAGGGGTTTTGCTTGGAGGTGATCCAGCGGGCCAGGGCCTGGCGACGCTCTTGGTCGGTGGCGCCCACGGGGAGCGACTGGCCGGTGAGGAAGAACTTGGGCTGCATCAGCTTGCCGCGGGCTTGGGGATTGTCCAGGTCGGGCATGAAGTGTTCCAGCCGCACCCGACGCCCCCGAAGGCGTCGCGGTTGATCCATCGAAAACACCATGAACGACCGCCCTCCGGCCGTGGCCACCGGACGCACCCGGGCCCGGGGAAAGAACGCCGCCAGATGGTGGAACTGTTCCCGTTTCCAGCGGTCGGTGGGATGGTCGTGGCACTGGGCACACTGAATCTGAATGCCCAGGAAAATCCGCGACACCTCCGCGGCCACCGGCTCCGGCTCGCCCAGTTGGGCCATCACCAGGCCCGTGGCCCCTTCCAGATGAATCACCCCGGTGGCGGTCAGAATCTCGGTTACGATGCGGTCCCAGGGCTGGTTGCGATTGAGCCTGTCGGCCATGAAGTCCTCCAGCGCTGCGGCGGCCCGCAACGCCCGCACATCGTTGCTGCGATAAAAGATCACGTCCCGCCAATACCGCCCCCAACGCCGCCCATACTCCGGCGTGGCCAGCAGCTGCCGCACCAGCTCCTGCCGCTTGTGGCTGCCCGGGTCCAAGGCAAACAGCCCCAACTGCTCCACCGTGGGCAGTTGCCCGGCCACATCCAGGCTCACGCGGCGGCAAAATGTCACGTCGTCGCACCGCCCGGCCCGGCTGGCGGCATACTGGGGGAGTTCCTGGGCCAGCTGCTGATCCACGGCCTGGGCCACTTGGGCCGGGTCGGGCTTGGCGGCCCGAAGCGGCTGTTGCAGTCCGCCTGCCAGCAATGCCAGGGCCAGGACCGTACCGGTCATTTGGGGGATCGAGCGGGGCTGCATCCGTTTTTCCTCCTGCTGGAGCACAAAAGGCCACTGCCGCCACCAAAAATACAACCCCAGGGGGCAAGGAAAGTTTCGCCCGGGCGAACAATCCCCCACTTGCCGGGCAGGGTGCTTGTTCGCCGGGAAAGTTTGCCTAAATTGAAATCGTTTCGGGTGTTTCGAGGTTTGCTCCTCCTGTCGCACCGCGTGCCAAAGCATGTCCCCCGAGAGCCCTTCCAGCCCGGAACCCGCTCCGGTTCCTATCTCCCAGCGGTGCTCGGTGTGCGGCTCGCTGCTGGACGAGGAGGACCTGTTTTGCAGCAACTGCGGCACCGAAGCCCCCCGGCGAGAACCGCGCCATCCGCGGCACGCCACGGCCGAGATGATCGGTTTCTCCTGCCAGGGGTGCGGAGCGTCGATGAGCTACAGTGCCCGGGACAAGGCGCTGCGCTGCCCCTTTTGCGGCTCGGTGCAACTGTTGCAACAGCCCCGAAAACGCACCCTGGCCCCCGAGGCCGTGGTGCCGTTTCGGGTCGGCTACCGCCAGGCCCAGCAGGTGTTGGCCCGCTGGCTGGCCCAAGGCTTCTGGCGACCCAGCGACCTGGCCCAGGAAGCCCAACTGGTTAAGATCACCCCGGTATATGTCCCCTACTGGGTGTTCCAGGCCCGCACCCACACCTACTGGACGGCCGACAGTTCGCACACTCCCCCTGGGGCACGGGCCAACTGGTATCCTGTCTTCGGCGAGCACCAGGGGCACTACGAGTCCCTGCTGGTGGGGGCCAGTGGCGTGCTGACCGACGAGGAGATCGGCTCCTTGGTCCCCTTTGACATGAGCCAGGCGGTGGAGCCGGACAAGGTGGACTTCTCCCCTACCGTGGTGGAACAGTTCGCCTTGCCCCGACGGCACGCACGCCCCGTGGCCCGGGAGCTGATCGAACAGCTGGAGTATGAAAGATGCGCCGAGCTGGTTCCGGGCAGCCACCGCAACCTGCAAGTCAACGTGCTGGTCACTGGCATGAGCAGCCGTCCCGTGCTGCTGCCGGTGTGGATCATGGCCTACCGCTACCGGGACCGGGTGTATCGCTTCCTGGTCAACGGGCAAACCGGCAAGGCCACCGGCACGGCCCCCATCTCCTGGTTCAAAGTGACCCTGGCCTTGCTGATCACCGCCCTGGTGATCGTAGTGGTGGGCGGGATCGCCTATCTGATGCAATAGGGAAACCAGGCCGGCTCGCTGGGCACAGCGCGATTCCCAAACAGCATCTCCCCGGCGAGCCCTCGCCCCCGCCGGCGCTTCCCCTCTACGGCTGCTCTCCCGGGGTGGAGCCGAGTGTCGCCAGTTGCCCCTGTTGGGCCATGTCGCGGATCTGTTGCGAGATGTTCATCGAGCAATAGCGCGGCCCGCACATGCTGCAAAAATGGGCGCTTTTGAAATACTCCTGCGGCAGCGTCTCGTCGTGCAGCCGCCGGGCGTGTTCCGGGTCCAAGGCCAGGCGGAACTGCTCGTTCCAGTCGAAGGCAAACCGCGCCCGCGAGAGGGCATCGTCGCGCTGCTGGGCGCCGGGGCGTTTGCGGGCCACATCGGCCGCATGGGCGGCAATGCGATAGGCGATCAGGCCCTGCTTCACATCCTCCGCATCCGGCAGCCCCAGGTGCTCCTTGGGCGTGATGTAGCAAAGCATGGCCACGCCGTACCAGCCGGCCATCGCCGCCCCGATGGCGCTTGCGATGTGGTCGTAGCCGGGGGCGATGTCGGTTACCAGCGGGCCCAGCACGTAAAACGGGGCCTCGTCGCACAACTCTTGCTGCCGCCGGACGTTCATTTCGATCTGGTCCATGGGGATGTGGCCGGGACCTTCGACCATCACCTGGCAGCCCCGCTGGCGAGCCCGCCGGGTCAGCTCGCCCAGCACCTCCAGCTCGGCGAACTGGGCCGCATCCGAGGCGTCAGCAATCGAGCCGGGACGCAGCCCGTCCCCCAGGCTCCAGGTCACGTCGTACTGCCGCATGATGTCGCACAGGTCGTCAAAGTGCGTGTAGAGCGGGTTTTGCTTGCGGTGGGCCATCATCCA
>Ga0256839_1004816_pt1 | contig 12898 bp, 11 predicted proteins | sample 354166metaG_FD_185968 | JGI IMG/M metagenome (GOLD analysis project Ga0256839, IMG submission 185968) | Hydrothermal vent microbial communities from Mid Atlantic Ridge, Atlantic Ocean - 354-166 | ecosystem: Environmental > Aquatic > Marine > Hydrothermal vents | place: Atlantic Ocean: Mid...
TGAGGGCCCCTCTGCGCCTGGATCGGAGCGCGCGCGCACCGGCGGCAAGACCCCGGGCGCGCGTGCGGCTTTGGTGCGCCCGCGGTCACTCGCCGGCGTCGCCCAGGCCGCCACGTGGACCCTGCTGGCCGGGGCCTCGATGTGGGTCCACAACTTCTGGATCCTACCCGGACGATGGCGCGCACCGGTCTCCGGGTGGCTGGTGGCCTTCGTACTGGTGTTGGTGTCGGTGCCGATCTTCAAGCGCTCCACAATCTTGGGCCGCCCCGCGCAAATGCGCGGAGTCGGTCCGGGTGCGGCACTCGTCCTCGGGTTCGTGGGGCTGGCCGCCGTGGGCTTCGTCGTATCGGTGCTGCTGTCTGGCATGATCTTCTTGCTGCAACACCACGTCTTCGGTTTTGCCGAAAACCCGGGTCTCGTCTGGGGCTGGCCATCGTTGCTGGCGCGAACCGAGGTCGGTCCCCAGCCATGGGCCTTTTTTCTCGGCGTCGTGATCGAGGAGGTGCTGTTTCGCGGGATCTGGATGGGGATGCTGCAACGCTCCGGTTGGTCACCCTGGGCCGCGAACCTCGGTCAGGCGGTGCTGTTCGCGGTGTGGCACAGCCTCCTCACTGGTTTGTTTCAACCGCAGATGGTGGTGGGTGGCCTGGCCCTGGGCGCGGTCTGGATGCGCAGGCGATCCCTCGCCGAGGCGATCGGCTTCCACGCCGGCTGGAACCTGGGCGACACCCTGGCTCAACTTGCGCTTTGGGTGCACCTTGGCGTCATGTCACCGAGTGCGATCCGCACCGCCGTAGGATCCATTTTCTCGTGATGGGATCGCACCGCACGTCGTGGGTGCGGCCGGTGGGGTTCGCGGGGGCCACGACGTTCGTCGTGGCGCTGTGCGTGTGGACGCAGAACTTCCGGGTCTTGCGCGGCCGCTGGCAGTCCCCGGTATCGGGCTGGCTCGTGGGGTTCGCGCTGGCGGTGGGAGCGGTGGTCCTCGGGGTACGAACCGGGCGGTTTTCGCGCGAGGACCTGGCGCTCGGACCTGCGCCACACGTTTCGCGCTGCGCTCGCGGATTCGCGGAGAGCCTCGTGTTCGCGCGGGTCGTCATGGCCCTGGGCATCGCGGCGGACATCCTGCTGTGGGATGGCGCCCTCGCCGAGGAGGCGCTACGGGCGTTTCGCCGCGGCCCCTGGAGCTACGTGACGCGCCTGCGCCTCGGCCCGCAGCCGGGGTCCGTGTTCCTCCTGGTCCCGTTCGAGGAGTTGCTCTTTCGCGGACTGTGGCTCGGTGTTGCGTTGCGGCTCGGGGGCTCTCGCCTCGTCGCGAACCTCACCCAAGCGGGCCTGTTTGCCCTGAGGCACAGTCTCTTGACCGGGCAGTTTCAGCCCGAGATGGCGCTGTGGGGCCTGTTGTTCGGCGTGGTCACGCTGCGCAGACGCTCCCTTGCGGAGGCCTTCGGTTTTCACCTGGGCTGGGATTGGGATCTGGGGGTGGCCATCGGTGTCTTTGGCGTGCTGGCGCAGGAGGGGGTCGTGTCCCTCTCGCGACGCACCGACCTTGCACGGCGGCTCCTGTGATCCCGGCGGCGGCCGGCGGCGACGGGGTAGGCGCGTGAGGATCACCTCGGTCGCGTACCTGGCAGAATCAATCGTGTGGAACGAACGTCCAAGCCGCGCGATACGCCATCGGAAGACCGCCGGCCGGCCCGCCGCTCGGTTCAAAACTTCCCGCGCAACCCGATCCCATACGCCCCCGTCCCGACGTCCAGGACGGGCAGGACGGCGAGACCGGCCTTCTCCCGGGCGTCCCATTTCGCCTCACGGATACGACGCACCCCGACCCCCAGCAGGATCCCGCCCCCGACGGCCAGACCCGCGCCGATCCCGAACACCGGCCAGCCGATCGTCGGAAACGCCAACAATGCCACGGGGAGCCCGACCAGGGTCGCCGATGCGGCGCCGAACCCGAGCATCACCCCGCCCCCGACGACCATTTGTTTCCCGGACGCATAGGAAGGGCTCTCGGCGAGGATCTCTCTGTAGACCGCCCGCCTCATGCTCGGTGACCTCGGATACGAAGAGGCGAGGTGAGGTGGGACACCGGGACGCGAGGACCATTCTTTTCTTTTTGTTTCCTCGACACGCGCATCGAGGCTCGCAATCTTTTCCTGGATCTTCTTCTCAATGGCCGCCAATTCCTTGTCCTTGGAAGCCTTCTGCGAGCGGCGCAACTCATCGAGGTAGTAGGAAAGCCCGATCCTTGCGAATTGGAGCCGCTTGACGTTCCCCGTCTGGGCAAAGAGCTTCTCCTCTGCGAGTGCGATGTTGTAGAGCAGCGCGCCCCGCAGCTTCCACGCATCGGTGGGAAGCATCGAGTACGCCTGGTCCCACTGCGAAGAGGCCAGCGCATAGTCGCCGCGCTCGAACTGTTTCTGCCCTTCCTTGTAGAGCCGCAGGGCCTCTTTCTTGACGGGGGAGATCGAAGAAGAACCCTTCTTCCCCCGCGCGGCGGCCGAAGCCTCGGTCGAACTCGACGCGCACACGGTCGCCGCAAGCAACACCGCGACGGCAAGGGCGCAACCGTGCGTTCGTCCGGCGTTCGGCGCGGTTCCAGTCGTCTTGGAGAGGTGTCGATGCATGCGCATTACCGGCCCGTTCAACCCTTCGAGGCATTCCGTTCTGTCACCGATGAACGTGCGACGACGACTGGAGCTTTCCCTGCGGTCGCTGCGACGTCCACGGAACCGTCGTCTTCGCAGACCCGCACCTGGGTCCACCCCCCGCGTTCGGGGCAGGCGCACGGTTCCAGATGGCGGTCGTGACACGTGGCGACGCTGGCACCGCCGGCCGGCGGCCGGTCGCCCAGACAGCCCACGACGACGGCGGGGATCACGAGGACGAAGTACCTTTTCATGATCTAGGGATTGTGGCCGTCGGCGAACGACGAACAACAACTCCGAAGTTCCCCCGGCGGTGCGGGGTTCAGAGGCAGCCGCAGGCTACGAGGTCGAGGCGGGAGGCCTCGCTGCCCGGGGGGGCGTCCCCTTCGGCGTCCAGGCGGACCTCGACCACCTGCAGGTCCGTGACGAGGCCCGGCCGGACCTTGCGCTCGATGGGGCCGGGGACGGACACGCAAGGGGCCGCCGGTTCGCACGGGCCGTCGCCGACGTCGATGCGCGCGCGCAGCGAAAACAGGTACGGGTCGTCCGCGGCGGGGACCTCGGGGGCGGTGTACCGGATCGTGTCGCAGGGCAGGTTCGCGGCGGGCACGACGTGGCAGGCCGGGTCCGTGCAGTCGCCGCAGGCCGGGTCGCAGATCTCGAAGGCGAAGAAGAGGCGGTAGGACGTCTCCGCGCCGCCCGGCCCCGTGCCGGGCAGGTCGCAGGTGTCGTCGTAGGCCGACGGGGTGAGCTTGCCGCTCGGGTAGAAGGGGGCGCCGTCGCGCCCGGCCACGCGCCAGGCGATCTCCACCACCCCCACGTCGGGCTGGCACCCGGCGAGGAGGACGGCGGCGGCCCAGGGGCACGCCGGCCGGGGCGGGCGCCGGGCCGTTCGCGGCGTCGGGACGGGCACGTGGAGAGGGTAGCAACAATGGGCCCCGCGCACCGTTGACCGCGTGGCCGGGGCGGGGCTAGCCTGCCGGGGCCGTGTTCGTACCCACGATCGCTCCAACCGTGCGCCCGCTGCTCGCAAAGGTCGATCTCATCGGGCTGCTCGCCGCCTCCCAGGGCATCGTGCTCGTGGTGGTGATCATCCTGCTGACGCTCATCGCCCTGACCGCGTTCGTCATCTTCTACAAGCTGATCCACATCAGCCAGGCGCAGGCCCAGTCGATCAAGTTCCTCGATCGCTTCTGGGAGAGCAAGCGGCTCGACGAGATCTACAAGGTCGCCGAGACCCTCAAGCAGAGCCCGCTGGCGGCCATGTTCCGCGCCGGGTACGTGGAGCTTAGCAAGGTCAAGAAGCGCCGCGACGCCCAGGGCGGCTCCATGCACGACAAGATGGAGGACTCGGACAACGTGGGCCGCGCCCTCCAGCGGGCGCAGATCAGCGAGCGCACCAAGCTCGAGAACCTCCTGCCCTTCCTCGCCACCACGGGGTCGGCGGCGCCGTTCATCGGCCTGTTCGGCACGGTCTGGGGCATCATGGACGCCTTCTTGAGCATCGCGGCCCAGGGCAAGGCGGACCTTGCGGAAGTCAGCCAGCCCATCGCCGAGGCGCTCGTGACCACCGCGCTGGCGCTGGCCAGCGCCGTGCCGGCCGTGGCCGCCTACAACTACTTCCAGCGCCGGCTCAAGGTGCTGTCGGCGGAGATGCAAAACTTCTCCAACGACTTCATGAACATCGTCAACCGCCACTTCTTCTAGCCGGGCGGTCGTCGCAATCGGGCGCCCATGGCACGCGGATTCGTCAACGACGGCCTGGTCGAAGCCGGGGAGCCGGTTTCGGCGATCAACGTCACCTCGCTGGTGGACGTGATGTTCTGCCTGCTCATCATGTTCATGATCGCCACGCCCCTGATGAGCCCCGAGGGCACGGACGTCAAGCTGCCGCCCGCCCGCGGCGAGAAGATCTCCGAGGAGGAGTTCATGACGAGCGTGGTGTCCATCGACGCCGCGGGCAACGTGTTCCTGGGCACGTTGCCGCTGTCGAAGGACCCCGAGCGCCTGTCCGAGGAGCTGGCGAAGAACGCCAAGCTCTCCGACGCCGGGGTGGTGTTCCTGCAGGCCGATCAGACCGTTCCGTTCGAGCGGGTCGTTGACGTGCTCGTGGCCCTCAAGAACGCCAAGATCGAGGAGGTGGGCTTCATCACCGACCCGAACCCCAAGCGCCTGGCCGCCATGCGGGCGGGGGAGGACCTGCCGTGAGCCGCGACGGCCGCCCGGGGGTGCTTTCGGCCGTGTTCGGGTCGTTTTTGCGCGACTTGCGCGACATGCTCCGAAACCCCCTGGCGTTCTTCGGCGGGGTGGCCGGGACCGTGGTGACCGGGGCGCTGCTGGTGTTTGCGCTGATGGCGCAGGCCCGGGCGGCCGGCGCCGAGGACGACCTGGAGGAGCTGGAGATCGACTTCGTGCCGGGGGCCCTCGTCAAGCTGGGTCAAAAGCCCCCCGAGGAGGAGATCCCCGAGAAGATCATCACGCAGGAGACGCGCGCCGAGGAGGCCACCACGCAGGAGACGGTCACCGAGGAGGAGAAGGTCGACCGCGAAAAACCGCCGGAGAAGCGCGACAAGAAGAAGAACAAGCTGCCCAAGCCCCAGGAGAAGAAGGACAGCAAGCTGCCCACGGCGAAAAACCCCACGCAAAAGAACACGCCGTACGACGATCTTCCCACGGTGGACTACAACATCGGCGACCCCTTCGGCGACCCGGGGGGCTGGGCCAAGATGCGAAAGGACGGCGACCCGTGGGCCACGAGCGTCATGAAGGCGCTCAACAACAACGTAAGCGCCGCCTCCTACGGCGCGCAGGCCCAAAAGGGTGATTTTCGCTTCCAGATCGCCGTGGGCAAGGACGGCAAGGTCTGCAAGGTGCTGCGCAAGGGCGGGAGCCTGCCGCCCCAGATCCAAACGCTCATCGAAAACGACCTGCGGCGCCTGAAGCTCCCGCGGCCCCCGGCCGAGGTGATCAAGAAGATGCGGTCGAACTGCGCCAAGATCCGCTACACCTTCCGCTGGACGGGCGCCGGGGGCGTTCGTTGAGGCGCCACCGGCCGGCGAAGGGCGGGCCGACCAGCCGGTCGTTGCCCTCGGGGAAAAGTCGCGGCACCATCGGGGCGCCCGACGGCAAGGAGAGCACACCCATGTTTCGACACGCCCTGGCCATCGTCTCGTTGTGCGGCGCGTTCGCGGCGTCGGCGTACTGGACCGGCGCCGACGCCGTCGTGTCCGAAGCCTCCGCCCAGGACGCCAAGGACATCGGCGGCAAGTTCCGCCTCATCCGCCTGGCCGTCCCGGCCGGAGACGACGTCGGCGAGATCCTGCGCCGCGACGCGCGCCTGTCGGGCGGCTTCGAGGTGCTCGACCGCAAGGGGATGCCCGCCGCGCTCATCAAGGAAAAGGGCTTCAACAAGGACGGCTGGATCCAGGTGGGCGCTGACGCGGTGATCAAGAACGCCAAGGTCGGCGGCCAGATCCGGTTCCTGCTCTACGATCTCGGCCAGGGCAACCGCCCGGTGCTGTCCAAGGGCTACCCGGCCGGCGACCCGCGCAAGGCGGCGCACAAGTTCATGAACGACGTCATCGCCCACTACACGGGCGTGCCCGGCGTGTTCGGCTCACGCATCGCCTTCGTGCGGACGCGCCGCAACCCGACGGTCACGAAGAACGTCTACACGGCCGAGATGGACGGCGGCAACGTCGCGTCGATCACGAACAACCGCTCGCTGAACATCCTGCCGTCCATCGGGCCCGGCGGCGAGGTGCTCTTTACGAGCTACGCCAAGCGCAACCCGGACCTGTGGATCTCCTCCGGCGGCGCTCCGCGGCGGATCAGCAAGTACCCCGGGTTGAACCTCGGTGGCGTGATGAGCCCCAACGGCGGATCGATCGCCCTGACCCTGTCGAAGGACGGCAACAGCGAGATCTACCTCATCGACCGCGGCGGGAACATCCAGCGCCGCCTGACCAAGAGCCCGGCCATCGACGGCTCGCCGACCTGGAGCCCGGCCGGCAACCGGATCGCCTTCGTCTCGAACCGCGCCGGCACCCCGCAGATCTACGTGATGAGCTCGTCCGGCGGCGGGGCCAAGCGCCTGACCCGCAAGGGCAAGTACAACCAGACCCCCGACTGGAACCCGGGCAACAAGAAGGACCGGGATCTCGCCAACTGGGTGGCCTACGCCGGGCGCGACAACGCCAACCGCTTCGACGTGTTCGCCGTACACGTGCGCACGGGCAAGCTCGTGCGCCTTACGCAAGGCGGCGGGCGCAACGAGGATCCCACGTACTCGCCGGATGGTCGGCTCGTGGCCTATGCCTCCTCGCGCGGGGGGATCTTCGTGGCCACGAAGGACGGCAACAACGCGATCCCGGTGATCCGTGCCGGCACCACGCCGGACTGGGGCCCGCGGGCGTACTGAGCGCGTGCTTCCCGCCCCCATGGAGCCTCCGGCGCCGTCGGCGGTCCTCGACATCGGCACGAACACGGTGCTCTTGCTCGTGGGTCGGCGCGGGCCCGACGGCGCGGTCGAGGTGATCGAGGACCGGGCGCGAATCACCCGGCTCGGGGAGGGCCTCGCCCGCGGCAGCGCCCTGCGGCCGGCCGCGGTCGAACGCACCCTTGCGGCGCTGTCCGACCACGTGGCGCGGGCGCGGGCCCTCGGGGTGCCGGGCGGCCGGATCGTGGCGGCGGCCACCGCGGGCGTGCGGATGGCGACCGACGCCGAAGCCTTCCTGGCCCGGGCGGCCCAGGTGGTGGGGCTGCCGGTGCGGGTGCTCTCGGGCGAGGAGGAGGCGGCGCTGTCGTTCGCCTCCGTGGCGGCAGACGAGCCCGCCGGCCCCCTGCGCGTGCTCGACATCGGCGGCGGATCGACGGAGCTGGCCGTGGGCCGGGACGGGAAGGTTTCATCGGTGGCGTCCTTTCGTTTGGGATCGGTGCACCTGTGGGAGCGCTTCGCAGGGGCCGACCCGCCGGGGCGCGAGGGTTTCGAGGCCATGGCGGCCCACGCGGCCGCCTGCCTGGCGGAGCGCCCGGTCTCACCGCACCCGCGCCTCTCCGCCCTGGCCGGCACGGCCACGACGACCGCCGCGCTCCTGCTCGGTCTTTCGACCTACGACCGCACAAGGGTGGACGGCAGTACCTTCGAGCGCGAGGCAGTGCGCGGCCTCGGGGCGCACCTGGCCGCCATGCCCATCGAAGCCCGGTCCCGGCTTCCCTGCCTGCCAACCGGCCGGGCGGACGTCATCGTCGCCGGGATCGCGATCCTCGTGGCGGCGCTGGATCACTGCGGTGCAAAGACCCTCGTCGTCCGCGACCGCGGCCACCGATACGCCCTGCTGCCCTGAAGCCTTCGATCGCGGCGGCCCCGGGCCCTCGGTCTACCCGGAGGCTGGCCCTGAGCGCACCCGGATGCCCGGCAAACCGGGAAGACCCGCGGGTGGCGTGCGCCGGAAGCCTTGGGAGGCGGCCCGCCGGTCGGCCGGCACCCTCCGAGGCCTGCACCGCCGCCCGCCCGACCGAGGACCGGCCCCCGAGGTGGCGCGCGACAGGACCCGCGGGCCGGCCCCGGACGCACCGCAGCGCCCGGGCCTGCCCGTCGGCCGGTGTTCGGCGTTACCTCCAGTGCTGGCGGGTACGGGGACGGCGACGCACATGCGCACGGGCACCGGCACGGGTACGGGTCCGGGGACGCGCACGGGGCCCGGTACGGGAACGGGGACGCGCACGCACACGGGGCCCGGCACGGGTACGGGTCCGGGGACGCACACGCGCACGGAGACCGGTACGGGAACGGGGACGCGCACGCGCACGGGGCCCGGCACGGGTACGGGTCCGGGGACGCACACGCGCACGGGGCCCGGCACGGGAACGGGGACGCGCACGCGCACGGGGCCCGGCACGGAGCCCGGCACGGGAACGGGAACCGATACAGGGCCGGGGACCCACACGCGCACAGGAACCGGCACGGGGACGGAGACAGGGACGCGCACGGGGGCCGGCACGGGGACTGGGACGCACACGCGCACGGGCACCGGCACCGGCACGGGTGACCGTAGCCGTGTCGGTGGCCGTGGCCGTACCCGTCTGCGTTCCCGTCTGCGTCCCCGTCAGCGTCCCGGCCCCCCGTCCCGAGCGAAGCGCGCGCTCGCGGCCGCACCGAGCCCCGGGGCCTATGGGGTGGTTCGTGTGCGCATCTCCTTGGGGTGCGATGCGCACACGAACCACCCCGCCGGCCCCTCCGAGTCACCCCACCCTCGCCGTCACCACCGCCGAGCGATGCGCGGTCGAGCTTCTTTCCGCCCTTCGAGGACCTGTGCGGGGCGTGGGCGACCTCGCAGACCAGACGCGGCGGGCGGTGGTCAGCGCCGTGCCCAACCTCGTTGAGGGGCTCGCGGCGCGGGGCGGGCGGCGGCGGCAGCTCCTGGAAGTGGCCCACGGGTCGCTCCAGGAGGCCAAGGCGTGCGTGCGGTTGCTGGGGGCGGCGGGGGGGTTGCCGAAGGAGCAGGCGCGGCGATGGTGGCGGGAGCTCGACCGGGCGGGGGCGCTGACCTGGGGGCTCCTTCGGAAGGCTCGGTGACGGCGAATCGGGCCCGGCAGCGGCCGGGTGGATCCGCCGGCCGATGCTTGGCGGTGCCTCCAGCGCTCCGGTGTACGGGGACGAGAACAGGGACGCGTACCGGCACCGGCACGGACACCGCAGCGGCTCGGTGCATCCAGCGCTGGAGCGTACGGGCACGAAAACGGACACGCGCACGGGCACCGGCACGGCCAAGCCGACCGCGGCACCGGGAGGCCGGCCCGGGGGCCGGCGGGTTGCCCCGAGGAACCTCCGAGGGCCGCGGGCGCAGCGCGTCGGACCGCGGGCCAATCCGCAGGCCGAGCTCCTGCCTCCGAGACCTCCGAGAAGCCAGGCGGCCGAGGACCGGCCCGCGGGGCGACACGCGAAAGCCCAAGAGGCCCGGGGCTCGGGGGCCCCTGTGCCGCCCGACCCACCGGCCGGCCGGAGCATCGGGATACCTCGAACGTTCGTGGGTCCGGGTCCGGGTTCGGGGACGGGCACGCGGACGCGCACGGCAACCGGCACGGGGACGGAGACAGGCACGCGCACGGGAACCGGCACGGGGACGGGGGGCGCGCACAGGGACGGGGGGCGCGCACGGGGACGGGGGCGCGTACGGGGACGGGGACGCACGGGCACGGGAACGGAGACAGGGGCTCGTGCGCGTCCTCGGTGCTCCCGTGCGCCCCCGGGGATGGGTCCGTGGCCCACCCGTCGCCGTTCCGCCCACGAAGGGAGGCGGTTCCGGCCTCAGGCCGGCGGCGGGGAAAACCGTGCCGGTTGCGGCTCGCGCGCCCGGTGGGGCGTTTGGGTGGATCTGGGCGCGGGCCAGGCGGCGGGCGCCGCGGTCCAGTCGTAGACTTGGACCGGGGCCAGGCGGCGGGCGCCGCGGTCCAGTCGTACACTTGGACCGGGACCATGCGCCTGCCACCACCCGACGCGCCCGGCGAGACCGTCGTCGACCTCCACTGTCACTCCACCGTGTCGGACGGCAGCGAGGCGCCACGCGCCGTGGCGGCGCGCGCCCGAGCGGCGAACGTGGCGATCTTCGCGCTGACCGACCACGATGCCCTCGACGGGTTCGATGCGACGGTGGGCGCGGCGCCGGCCGTGCTGCGCGGCATCGAGTTGTCCTGCCGCGACCGCGGGCGCTCCGTGCACGTGCTGGGATACGGCCTCGGGCCCGGCCCGGGCCTTTCGGCCCTCCAGGCGCGGCTTGCAGAGATCGCCCGCCGGCGGCGCGAGCGGGTCGTTCGGATCTGCGAGCGCCTTTCGGCCCTGGGGATCGATCTGGACGCGCGCGCGATCCTGGCGCGCAAGACCCACGGCACGGTCGGCCGCCCCGCCGTGGCGCAGGCGCTGGTGGAGGCCGGCGCGGTCTCGAGCGTGCGCGAGGCATTCGACCGGTTCCTGCACGACGGGGGCCCGGCGGACGTGCCCGTGCCGCGTCTTGGGGTCGCCGAGGGGATCGAGCTCCTGCGGGCCGCCGGCGCCGTGTGCAACCTGGCGCACCCGCACGTCTATGACGACGAACATCTCGCGGCCCTGCTCGACGCCCACGCGGGTGGCGGTGGCCTCGGCGGCCTCGAGTGCCACTACGCGCGCTACACCGCGGCCGAGCGCGCCCGGTTCCTGGCCCTCGCGGACCGATACGGCCTGGTGCCCACGGCGGGCTCCGACTTCCACGGCGAGACCGTCCCCGAGGTCTCGGGGGTGGGCGTGGCGATCCCCCGCTCCGCGGCCCGACGCCTCGCCGCCTGGCTCGCCACGTCCGAAGGGGGCGCCGCCGCGCTGCGTGCCGTGGCGTAGGGCCCACGCCGCGCGGGCCCTGCCCGCCGCGCCCCTACTTGGACTCGACGAGCTTGGCGAGGATGAGATCCACGTTCTTCTTGGCGTCGCCGAACAACATGCGCGTGTTGTCCTTGTAGAACAGCGGGTTGTCGATCCCCGCGTAGCCCGAGGCGAGGGAGCGCTTCATCACGATCGTGGTCTTCGCCTTCCAGACCTCGAGCACGGGCATCCCTGCGATGGGGCTTTGTGGATCTTCGAGGGCGGCCGGGTTGACGATGTCGTTGGCGCCGATGACGAGCACCACGTCCGTGGCGGGGAAGTCGTCGTTGATCTCCTCCATCTCCAGGACGATGTCGTAGGGGACGTTCGCCTCGGCCAGCAGCACGTTCATGTGACCGGGCAGGCGCCCCGCGACCGGGTGGATCGCAAAGCGCACCTCGACCCCGCGCTCGCGCAGGATCTTCACCACCTCGGCCAGGCTGTGCTGCGCCTGCGCCACGGCCATGCCGTAGCCGGGGACGATGACGACGTGCTTGGCGTGGGACAAGAGGTCCACGACCTCCTCGACGTTCGTCTCGGTGGCCGTGCCCCCTTCGCCGGCGGCGGTCTTCTTCTGGGGGCCGGCGCCGTCCGTGCCGAAGCCGCCGAGAATCACGCTCACGAAGGAGCGGTTCATGGCCCGGCACATGATGTAGCTGAGGATCGCGCCGCTCGACCCCACGAGCGCCCCCGTGATGATGAGCAGGTCGTTCGACAGCATGAAGCCCGCAGCGGCGGCGGCCCAGCCCGAGTAGCTATTGAGCATGGAGACGACCACCGGCATGTCGGCGCCGCCGATGGCGGCGACCAGGTGGACGCCGAGGACGAAGGAGATCCCCGTCATGATAAGCAGCGGGACGAGCCCCGGCGGCGTGGCCCCGGGCGCGGCGGCCGCGTCGGCGCCGAGGAACTGGACGCCGAGCCCGACGCTGGCGGCCACCATCGCCACGTTGAGGAGGTGCCGCGCCGGCAGCAGGAGCGGCTTGCCGGAGACCAGGCCCCGCAGCTTGGCGAAGGCGAGCACCGACCCGGTGAACGTGATCCCGCCGATGAAGACGCCGACGAAGACCTCCACCAGGTGGATCGTGTGCTCGACGCCGGTCAGGTCGGACGGGGCGAGGTAGCTGCCGACGCCCACGAACACGGCGGCCAGGCCCACGAAGCTGTGCAGGATCGCCACGAGCTCCGGCATGGAGGTCATGGCGACGCGGGCGGCCAGCAGCGCGCCGATGGCGGCCGCGGGAACCATGGCGGCCACCAGGACCCCGTAGCCCGAGACGGCGTCCCCCGCGGCCGTGGCGGCCAGCGCGATCACCATGCCGACGATGCCGTAGAGGTTGCCGCGGCGCGCGGTCTCCTGGCTCGAAAGGCCCCCGAGGGAGAGGATGAACAGGGCGCCGGCGGCGATGTACGCGACGGTGACGAGGCTTTCGGACATGGCGACTCTACTTGCGGAACATCTTGAGCATGCGTTGGGTGACCAGGAATCCACCGGCGATGTTGATCGTGGCGACGAACACCGCCAGCGCCCCGAGGATCGTGACGGGGCTCGTCACGTCGCCGGAGATCTGCAGCATGCCGCCGAGGATGATGATCCCGCTGATCGCGTTCGTGACGCTCATGAGCGGCGTGTGCAGCGCCGGGGTCACGTTCCAGATGACCTGCCAGCCCACGAAGCAGGCGAGCACGAAGACCGTAAGGTGGGACAGGAACGAGGGCGGGGCGCCCAGCCCGATCCCCAAAAGGGCCAGGCCGCTGGCCCACAGCCACCACGTGGAACCGGCCTTCGCCTCCGCCTCGGCCGGGGCGGCCGGCGCCGGTGCAGGCTTGGGGGGCGGCTTCTCCACCGGCTTCTTGG
>Ga0256839_1004817_pt1 | contig 12892 bp, 12 predicted proteins | sample 354166metaG_FD_185968 | JGI IMG/M metagenome (GOLD analysis project Ga0256839, IMG submission 185968) | Hydrothermal vent microbial communities from Mid Atlantic Ridge, Atlantic Ocean - 354-166 | ecosystem: Environmental > Aquatic > Marine > Hydrothermal vents | place: Atlantic Ocean: Mid...
GGTGGAGCGTGTGTTTACCAACGTGTCGGGATACACCGCCAACAGCGCCGCCAGCTTGTCGCGCGGCAAGGGTGAATCCCGCACATCATGCATTTTTGCCTCGGGTAAAGCTTTGCGCGCCTTGCGCACCACATCACAGTTTTTCAGCCCATATATTATCATATTCAATTTCCAATGATTCGGGGACTGCGGTTAACGTACCCTGACGTTTTGCTGAAATTATGGCCATATATAGCTGAATTATTTATAATCCGGCAGGATAACACCGCAAAATCCTTGATTTTCACCAACACTTAGGCGAAAATGAGGGCGTGAGTAAAGTCTTTCACAGTTCCGCTGACGCCTTAATGCAGACTGCCTGAACACTACTGAAGACCGATTTCTGCACCGGAGCCACTGCACAATGCGGGTGGCACATAATTTAAGGAGAAGACGGATGGCAACTGGCACCGTCAAATGGTTTAACGGCACTAAGGGTTATGGCTTCATCGCCCCTGACGACGGCGGCAAAGATGTGTTTGTGCACATTTCAGCTGTTGAGCGCGCAGGCCTGCAAGGGCTGCAAGACAACCAAAAAGTGACATACGAATTGGAAGAAGGCCGCAATGGCCGTGAAGCTGCTTCGGAATTGTCGCTGAACGACTAAGCGCTTGGCGCTATCACAAGCTTGGGGTGGCCGCGGATATATCCGGCGGCCATTTCTATTTGGCGTCAGTCCTCCCCCACCTCCGCCTGTTCAATCTTGGCGTGAAGTTGATCCCACTCCATCATAAAATCCATATTGGCCGAGGAAATAAACGCCGCACACTCCACTTTGCTTGCAGGGCCATAGGCCCGAGCATAAATTGGCAACACCTTTGTGTCCACCGGCTGGGTGAAATAGGTTTCGTCAGGCACATTCAGCGCTGATTTTCGGGCATATACAATATATTCACAGGTATCCGGCTCGGTCGCCTCCATTTCGGCAGGCCGAATACGAATCTCGTGGCCCCCCAGCGCATCGTTTACCAACACCGAAGTTTGACCCTCCGTCGCCATCACAATCGTTTGCAAGCAAAACGGTGAATAGGTTTCATCGCGGCTGTCTTGCGTATAAAACACCATCTCCCAGTCACCAGCCGCGGTTTTTTCCAGCTGGGCATAGTGGTTGGCACAGGGCAAAAACCCGCGCGCGCTCAAACGCACCACCATGCTGCCATCAACCCATTGGGCTTTATAATCAGCGCATCCCAGCATGCGCGTGGTGGTCTTACGTCCCATAATATTTCCCATCCCTTATTCAGCCATTCGGCCTTGGTTTTAAACTTTAATACTCGTTATTCTAAATGCAGTTGACCCTGCGTCCGTGATTTCTATGTGAGTCCCGTTTTGGTGGTAAATTCACAGTGCAAGTGACGCCGCAGAAAAAACGGGCTTGGCCAAGCAGATAATTTGGCGCAGAGTAAAGCCATGGTGAAAAACAACTTGCAAAACCACTGGCAAAGGCATGATTGGCAAACCAGCCCCTTTGCCCCGAAGCTGCGCATTGTGCAGGCCTTGATAGAGGGGAAAACCGCCAGCGGGGCGGGGTTTTCCCGCTATGATGCCTTCAGCCGATGCCTGGGAGAAACCGCTGAAATCATTGCGTTAAACCCGGGTGAGAGCAGCGAAGGTGTGGCCGCGGGGCCAGATATTGCTTTTGCCACAGAGCAGGCCCTGCGCGAGCGTCTGGAGCGCTGGGCGTTGTGGGGCTGGTGGCACGGCCAGCACCAAGCCCGGCCCACAGCCGCCACAGAGATGATACGCGAACTGCGGCAAGGCGCGGTGAATTTGCGCGAAACAAGCACATGGCTTCTTCCTGGTTTTTCTCTTATTCAGGTCGCCATTGCCCGCAGTCATAGCCTTGACGGCACTCAACCTATCCTAGGGTTTGGCGCCAATATTTGCCCGATAAAAGCCACGAAATCTGCGTTGATCGAGCTTGGGTTAATGGAACTGAATCTACTTGAAACACAAGGTATTTTGCACGCCTATTTCGATAGGCTGCGGAAAAACCCCGATAGCTTATTCCCTGCCACATCCCCCCGCATGCTGCTGCCGGCCCCGCAAAGCCCCCCCTTAAAAGAGCGCCTTGCCAAGGTGAATTTTACCCTGCATGACCGCACCCCCGATGGGATAAATCTTGCGGTGGTCAAAGCCGAAATGCCCGATGCGCCAAGCTGGAATGGCACCCTTGGCCCGCTTCTGTAGGGAATTCACATTGAATTCACACATCCCAAGCGAAAGTTACCCAAAGGAGAGTTACCAGTGCCCCATGATTCCGGATTTTTTGAAACTGCGGTAGAAAACAACCAGCCGCTATCCGCGCGCAGCCCTGCCAAAAAGCAGATAATTCCCGAGTTTGCCTTTGATGGCGATCTCTGGCGCGCGGGCTGCAAAGAAAACGCCGTTATTCCCGCTGGATACACCTATTTGGCCCAGCTCATGGGCCACGATCTTGGCAATACCCTAGCCGCAGATGCCGTGCCGTGGACCGCCCACCACGCCGACGAGACCATGCCCAACGCCCGCTATAACCTTATCGAAAACCCGCTCACGCTGGAAACGATATACGGTAAAGGCCCCATGGGCACACACGGGCTTTACCATGCCCGCAACTGCTTGTTCAGGCTTGAAAAAACCGCCACCCTTGCCTTGCGCGTGCGCTACACCCCCGATGAGCCAGCCGAGCCGCTGCTTGCAGATATGCGCAACCGCGCCACCTTGATGCTGCACAAAATGGCCGTGCTCTGGATGCAATATCACAATAAAATCGCCCGTGAAATTATGGCGGCAGATGGCTTTAATGAGGTCAGCCATGCCGAGCACGCCTATTTTTTCGAGGTCTTCACCCGCGCCCGCCAGCGCGTTTTGCGCGCGTGGCACGGCGTGGTTATGCAAGATATCCTGCCAACACTGGCCCACCCCGCCGCCATGGCGCTCAGGGAAACCGACCTGGAAAAGGTGTTTTTGCTCGGTGATATTCCGGTGCTCAACGGCATCATGCGCGCCTTTCACGCGCTGCCGCTCAAGCGCTATCGCTTAAGTTCGGGCGGAGATTTCCCCTTTGGCCAATTGCGCGAAGGCGAAGTTGGCGAGCTGCGCAACTGGCGCATAGACTGGGCACAGTTTTTTGGCCCTGAAGCCCGCAATAAAACCGGTTTCAGCGCCAGTTATTCGGCGCTGTTCACTATGCTTTCGGGTCGCTCGATCATGGAGGCTGACCTAAAATCCGCCATCATCGCCCTGCCCTATGATCAGGTGCACGCCAAAGTGCTCAGCGCCCACGCCACGCTGCCAAGCGCGCTTAAGCGCGATATTTCGGCAGGGGAGCTGGAGCGGTTGTTCAATAAAAAGGCTGCTGACATTGGTGTGCAAGGCGTGCCTGCCGGTGCTTTCACCCAAATCCCGCTGTTCCTTCTGCTGATGCTGGAAGCGCAGTTTTATGGCGAAAACGGCGGGCTTGGCCCCTTTGGCTCTGGCCTGCTGCGGCGGTTTTTAACCCATAAAATAAACAGCATTAGCACAGGAAGCGCGGACCGTTCTGCGCCCGTCCATGCCTCCATTCTAGAAATTATTAACTATGTCGAAAACACATAAAAGGGGATCCTTATGACTGATCAAGAGTATATCATTGTTGGCCGCGACGTTGGCGAAGCCAAATTTCACCTTGTGGGCGATAATATCCTGCCCGCCCAGGATAACCCCGGCGGCACCCCGCTGGATGTGGTTTATGTTGGCAAGCTGATCGGCGAAATGTCAGAGCGCACGGGGGCAGACCGCAAAGCCTCGGATGAAGAAATTAACCTCATGCGGCTCTGCATGCGCGCGGATTCTCTGCCCGCCGGCGAGCTTGATGAAATGACCGAAAACGCTATCATCGAGAACACCGAGATCAAGGTGGTTTTTGATACCCGCATTCCGGGCGATTGCATCCATAACGACACAAACACCCGCGTTATTGTTGTACCTGCAGATGGCACACTGAAAACGGGGCTGGACCAGCTGGAAATGCCGGCGGTTGGCAAACCGTTTGAGCCGCCGCTCACCTATCCGATTGATAAAAATCTGATGCTCTCCTGGATGCTGGAAGGCATTATCGAGCAGGTGGTCAATGTGGAAAGCCCCGAAGATTTGGAGGCCATGAGCTGGCATCAGATCCGCAAGCATTTTGCCGACGAGATCGAGGCCCAGCTAACCAAAGAAGCCGACGAGGACAAGGTGAGCCAAATTGCAGCCTTCCACCGCGCGGTCGGGATTTATATGACCAATATGTGCCGATAATCTGCGGCCCCACAAGCGGGGTTCAGGCGCTGTAATTCAGCGCCTGACCAACCGTTATTCGCAAGGCTGTGCGCACGCTTTCGTCCCGCAGCGGGAAGCAGGCTGCATACCAGTCCAGCACCTCGCCATCCTTTGGCGCGTCTGGCAAAGACCATTGCTTTTTCACTATGCCGATATAGTTTTTTATCCGCTGCTGCGCCTCGGCCATTTGGCCAAGCTGGCACAGCGCCGCTGCATGCCAGCCACCGGCCGCCGTTGTCATAGAATCCCCTGCCTGCGCACATTGCTCTGCCGCGCGGGCAAAGTCGCCCCCCAGATAATTCACAGCCGCCATATAGACGAGATGAAAGGGCTGCATCGCCCCCGGCGCGCTCAGCATCCGGCCACATATCTCGCGCGCAGGCTCATGCCTGCCGGCAAAAGCATACCCCAGCGCGCAGGAGGCCAGCGTCAGGCTGTTGGAGCTGTTCAGGTGCAGCGCCTGCTCGAAGTGGAACTCAGCCAGCTCGAATTCGGCCTTATGGCAATAGCACCAACCCAGCACACGGTGGGCGCGGGTGTCGAGCGGGTCCAGCGAGATCGCCTCCAGCGCATGGTGCAGCGCGCGCTGCTTTTCGGCTTCGGTTTGCCGGGTGCCGGGCAGCAAAATATGGCGCACATTCAAGGCCCCTGCCAGCTCGGCATGGGCGGGGCCAAAACGGGGCGCATCTATCGTGATGTCGCCCAGAATTTGTATCGCTTCGCCCTCGGTTTCGGGCGACCAGCGGTCGATCAGCACTTGCGAGCGCAGCCAACGGTCATAAATGCGCGCTTCTTGCGCCGGAGCCTGGTTGCCCCCCGCGCCGATCGACAGCGCGGTAGCAATATTGCCCAGCTGGGTGCGCACCTTTTCATCCCAGTTTTCCTGCGGCGCCGGAATCATCTCGGCCCAAAGCAGATTATTGGAGCCGGGGTTGGAAATTTCGATATGCAGCGGCGCATTGGGCATTTGCGGTAACAGCCGGATTTTCACGACAAGGTCCACCGCTTCAAGCCGCTCGCAATCCGCAATTTCCCACTCCCGAAAGCGCGAAAGCCGCATGCGGAAATCCAGAAACAGCACATTGAGCAGGCTTTGCGCCTCGGGGGCCAAATCCGCCTCGTTTTGCATCTGCACCAGAATTTTAGGCGGGGTATCCGCAGCCACCTCTTGCGCGGGCAGGGCTTCCCCCATTTTGATACTGGCCAACAGGTCTATCGTTTCTGGCGACGGCTCCTGGTCAAAATTCTGGTCAAGATGCTCGAACAGGGTGTTATAGGCCTCGATCGCGCGGTTGGCCTGCTGGTTGGCCCAAAAGTGCCGCATAAGAAAACGGGTGGCCATCTCGTTGGACGGCTCCAGCACCTGCGCCAGCCTGGCCGCCTGCACATCCTGATCGCCGCCGGAATATCGGGCTTCCAGCACCTCGGCGATGGCCTGCATTGCTTGCGCTTTGCGGATAGAAAGCCAGCTGTCAAACGCCTCCGAAATACCCAGAAGCAGCTCGAATTCCTGCTGATAATGCGCCAGCTCCTGCTCAGTATCTTCGCCCCATGGCGGAGTGGCAAGCAAAGTGCAAATGCGGGCATCTATCGGCTGGTTGTTATCACAATTCAGCCGCATGTGGCCACGCCGCGTTTCCAGAGATAGGCCCGCGGTATCGACAAACACCAGCCGGATTTGCCGGACGGTTTGCCGCAAGCTGGCCATGGCTTTTGTGTGCGGATAATCGCCCCAAAACACATCGGCTATTTTCTCGCTGCGGTGGTCCTGTGCCGGCGCGTGGAGCAAAAAAAACAGCAAGGCGCGGGCTTTTCTAAATCGAATCGACCTGACCAGCGAAAGCTTGTGAAACACTCCAGACATTAAACCGAAACCTCAATTAACCCACAGTGTAATTGCATGCACTTTTCACACCCTGAAATCAAACTTCTTTTCAATCCCGCATGCATTTGAGCTATATAGCCACCAGTGCCCGAATTATTCAACTGACCTGTAATATTTATGACACGGTTCTTGCGTTTTCTAGATACCAACCTTTAATAAAGATTAATGACAAGAAAGGTCATGCAAGGGGCTGGAATGGTGCAAAAATTAACACGTCGCTCATTTTTGCAGCTCGGGGTTGGCGCTGTCGCCATAAGCGTGCTGCCCGTTGGCGGTTGGGCAAACACGGGCGCGCGCGCAGGCCATGCCAGCCAAAGGATTGACGGTTTTGCCAAAGTTACGGGGCAAAAAGTGTTTGCCCGAGATTTCAGTGCCATCGATATGGGCTGGGTTGGGCCGCAATGGTATGCCCTATTTGCCCGTGCGCTTTCCACCAAGCAAACCTTTGAAAGTCTTGATCTTTCTTCTTTGCATGCGCACGCCAGGCCCACAAAAATAATCTATGGAGACGAGCTGCACGCCACCGCCCGCACCCCGCGCCTGAAGGGGCGGCGGGATTTGCACCTTGATAACAAGGCAGGGTTTGACCAGCCCGGCAGCTTTATTTTTGATCTAGTGGTCCAGCGCGGCCATGCGCCGGATTTTCTTGGTCAGGCCGTGGCCATGATGCTGTTTGACAGCGTGGAGGGCTTCCGCGCCGCCCGCCTCGCCATGCAGTTTCAGGATGCCAAGTTTCAGGTCTACGGCGGCACCGTTGCCCCGCCGCCCGCAAGGGCGTTTGACCCCACCACTTGGTTTGTTCGCTATGATCAACCCAGCGCGGATTTCTCATATGCGCAAGCTAAATCCAGCTTTTATGATACCAACGCCCCGTTTTTCGCGGGCCAAATCAACACCTATCTCGAAAGCACACCAGAGCTGATCCAGCATCGTTTTAGCGCCGATATGCAGGCGATGGACCCGATGTTTATGGAACCGGAAGCGGGGCTGGTTTGGGATGATAACGGCCATTTGCGGCTGGTGCTCGGCACCCAGTCGCCGGATGGGGATATCAAAGATATTGCCGCCATGTATGACAGCCCCGACGCGCCCGTCAAGCTCAGTGAAATTACCCTCAAAAGCTGCTATCCCGGCGGCGGGTTTGGCGGGCGGGATTCCTCGCCGTTTTCGCTGATGCTGGCCTTGACCGCGCCCTTCTCCGATGGCAACCCCGTGCGGCTGGAATATGACCGGTTCGAGCAATTCCGTGTGGGCCTCAAGCGCCATGCCTGCACTCTGAACGGGCGGGTGGCCGTAACACCTGACCAAAAAATTATGGTTAACCAGATGGATTTCACCTTTGATGGCGGCGGGCGCAAAAACCTGTCGCCCTATGTGGGCCAGCTGGCGGCGCTGTGCGCGAGCGGGGCTTACGATATTCCGATGGCTAATGTGCATGCCAAGGCCATACATTCCGAAAATATTTCAGGCGGCTCCCAGCGCGGCTTTGGCGGGCCGCAGGCCTATTTTGCCATAGAAACCGCGCTGGATGATATTTGCGCCAAGCAAAACTGGGACCCGTTCGAGCTGCGCCTCAACAACATTCTGGTGAAGGGGGGCCGCACGGTTTCGGGCGGCGAAGTGGCGCAAAACCTGCGGCTTGCCGAGATGCTGGGCATCGCACGAACCCACCCTGTCTGGGCCAATCGTGCGGCCATCAAGGCCCGTTACGGGGCCGATGGGATGGTTTATGGCACCGGCATGGCGATGTCGCTTCAGGCTTACGGCACCTCGGGGGACGGCGTGGTGGCTGCGGTGGAAATGGACCGTGAGGGCAACATTAGCGTGGCCTCCGACGGGGTGGATATGGGCAATGGCTCGGCCACCACCCTTGCCACGGTTGTGGGCAAAATCCTTGGTCGCAATGCCGGCCGCATTACCATGGGCGGCTACCGGCTTTTTGGCGAAACCGGATTAAGCGACACTTACGGCGGCTCGTGGGACGACCCGAAATGGACCGCCAAAGGTGTTGGCTCCTCCTCGGCCTGCCTCACGGGGCTGCACCAGGTGCATGTTGCCGAGCAAGCGGCCAAGGCCCTGTTTATGATGGCTTTTTTGCCACAGGCGCAAGTGGCATGGGCGCTGGAAAGCCTGACCCCCGCTCAGACCGCATGGGTGGATGGCTTTCTGACCTATCTGCCCGGTGGCAAGCCCCCGCTGGCCCAAGCAGAGCTTGCCAAATGGAATTTTGCCAATAACGGGGTATCCGGCGTGCTGGCGCACGGGTTTATGCAAGGCACATGGGCCTCGGGCGAATACGATATTTTCGGGCCCCGGCGGCTGGAGATTGACGGGCTTTCGGTGAAATCCGGCCTTGGCGCAGGCTGGACAATGATCCCGCGGCAAAACACCATGGCACCAAAGGGCAACCCCCGCGCAGGGCGCTATGCCTTTGCGCCTGCGGTGAACCTGATCGGCCTGATGGTGGACCCGTCCTCTGGCCATGTGCAGGTTGAACATTCGGTCACGGTGCTGAATGCGGGCCGCATTCATGTGGAACCACTGGTAAGCGGGCAGGCACAAGGCGGGCTTTCCATGGCACTGGGATGGGCGCTGCTGGAAGACATGCCGCCGGGCATGAATGGCCCCGCAAATGGCACATGGAACCTGAACACATACCATGTGCCGCGGGCCCGCGACCTGCCGCTGAACAATGGCTATGTCGAAGGCAAGCGCAGCCAGGAGCTGATTTTGCTGCCGGATAAGGGCGACGCCCCCGGGCGCGGCATTGCCGAGGCGGTGATGGTCTCTATCGCCCCGGCAATTTCCAATGCCTTGCGCAATGCTACCGGCGTGCGCTTTACATCCCTGCCGATCACACCGGCCAAAATTCTTGAGGGGCTGGCATGAGCTTTTCGCTGACTATAAACGGCACGGTCTACGAGGTGGATGAGGCGAAATCCGGCATGAAACTTCTGGATTTTCTGCATGATGTGCCAAACCTGACCGGCACCAAGCTGTGCTGTGGTATCGGCATTTGCCGCGCCTGCACGGTGGCGGTGCAAAAGGCAGGCAACGGTTTTACCGAGCCGATGATCGCCTGCTCAACGCCTTTGGCCCTGCTCAAAGGCGCGCGCATTACCACGATTGAAGGCGTGGCCGATGGCGATCGGCTCTCCGCCATCCAGCAGGCTTTTCTGGACCATTTCGCCTTTCAGTGCGGCTATTGCGCGCCCGGCTTTGTGATGGCCTCGGAGGCCTTTCTGAGCTGGCTGCAAACCGCGAACGTGACCAAAGCCGAGCTTGACGCCCTGATCGAGAACGCCATTGGTGACCACATTTGCCGCTGCACCGGATATATCCGCTATTTCGAGGCGCTCAAAGCGGTTGCCACTAAAATGCTGGAGGCCAAACCATGAAAAAGCTCCTGATCCTGCTGGCGCTGGCCAGCCCCGCCACGGCACAAACCGATTTCGAAACCTACGCCGCTATATGTGCCGCGCAGGTTGCCGAAATCCCGCCAATAAACTGCGGCGATGGGGTGTTGATTCCGATCACGGTCAATGGCCAAACACCAACTCAATACACCAAGGATATGACCTGCGACCGCCCCGGCCTTTTGCCCAACGGCGAGGGGTCTGACGGCCAATGCGTGCCCGGCTCCCGCGTGCTTGATCTCTCGACCGGGGCGATCCAGATCACCGCCATGTGCCGGCAAAAAAACATCCGCTCGCCGTTTGATGCGCTGGTATTTAACGAGATCGACGTGATCGCCCATAACCCCGCCACGGGTGCCACCTGCTGGTTTCAGGCCGAGGCCCCCGCAGGCACCAGCATTAATGGCCAGCTTGTGCCCTCGCCCAACGCCCCCGGCGCAGCGGATTTCTGGAACCCCATTGAAGATGTGGTGCAGGCCGATTGTGGCGGTTGCCATGATAATGACCCGATTATGTATTCGGATTTTATCGGGCAGGTTTGGGATGAAATTGCCACCAACCCGCTGGGGCAATATTTTCATATCGCGCCTGAAATGGGCTTTGGCGACTGGCCAACTCTGGCCTTTCAGCCACGCGACAACACCTGCCTCGCTTGCCACCGCATTGGCGTGCAATCCACCTGCGGGTTTTTGCTCGAGCAGGCCACGGGCCTGGCCCCCGTGGTGGGCGCAATTGCCCGGGCCAGCCGCTTTCCTGACAACACCACCATGCCACCCTTGCACGGGCAAACCCAAGCGGCCTGGAACACCCTTTTCCAACGCTCGGTTGAGGAACTGCAAAGCTGCTGCGACAACCCCGAACAGGCGATTTGCAACCTGACGCCGATTTCAGGAATGCGGGAGTAAGTGGCAGGCAGGCCCCGTTCACGCCATCGGCAAACCTTTACCTTAGCACCTGAAAATCATAGCGAATGTTTTTTATTTCTAAACTCACTCAATGATTGAACCGTGACTATTATCCTAGGACAGTAGTCATGGTAGACACATGATTATTTGTTTACATTCTGATACTTACAGGAATAATGGGAGGCTATGATTCCGAGGCTTCACATGCCGGCCAATATCAGGAAAATTCAAACGGTCCGGCGGAATCATCCAGCGTAAAGGCATGTGTTATCATCAGCCCGTCCGCATTATACATGTGCCACAAAAAGGCCGGCGGCGAGCGCAGAAAACTGGAAGCCCTGTCGGAATTCGGGCTCCAGTTCAGCCGCATCCCCAAGCTTGGCGCGCTGCACACAAGGCATCCCTGCCACAAGGCTTGCGCAAAAAGGTGGATATGGCCACACAAAATTCGCTCGATATGGCTATGTTCCGCCACCACCTTGGCCAGTAAATCCGCGCCTTCCAGCGGGGGGTTGTCGGTCTCGCTTACCGCAAACTTTACTGGTGGATGGTGCATGAAAATCACCGTAGGCTTGGAAGACACCGCCAGTTCTGCCGCCAGCCACGCCGCGCGTTCAAGGCAAATACGACCATTGGAAACATCCGGATCGCTGCTATCGAGCGCCAAAATGCGTAGGTGCGGGAAATCCAGCGCATAGCTCAAATGGCCCACCTCCTTCGCGGGCAGCGCATCCACCGGAAAGCCTTGTTGCAGCGCGCCACGGTCATCATGGTTACCGGGAGTTACATAAAACGGCGCGTCCAGATTAGCCAAAATCTCCGCCGCCCGTTTCACCTCATCCAACCGGCACTCATTGGAAATATCTCCGCTTACCAGCACAATATCCGGCTTTAATCCGTTGATATGCGCCACCACCTTCGTCAGGTTTTCCGCCATCGGCACCACGCCAAGGGTTTTGCCCTTGGCCGCGATATGCAAATCGCTGATCTGCGCAATTTTCATCTACCAGCTACCAACGTTTTCCATGCTCGCCCACGGCTCCTGTGGTGGCAGATTTTCGCCGTTTTGCAGCAGCTCTATCGAAATATTATCGGGTGAGCGCACAAAGGCCATGTGCCCGTCGCGCGGTGGGCGGTTAATAACCACTCCCGCATCCGCCAGCTTTTGGCAGGTGGCGTAAATATCGTCCACACCGTATGCAAGATGGCCAAAATGGCGGCTATCCGAGGGCAAGCCTTCATCACCATCCCAGTTATACGTCAGCTCCAGCGGGGCCTCGTGCTGGCCCGGAGGGGCGAGAAATATCAGGGTAAACCGTCCCTTTTCACTCTCGTGCCGCTTGGTTTCTTCCAGCCCCAACAGATCGCAATAAAAATGCATCGAGGCCTCAAGGTTTTTTACCCGCACCATTGTATGAAGATATGTAAGCGCCATGGATTTCCCCTTTGAAATGAATTAACAAATCTAACTATGGCCGAATCCGGTCAAATCGAAAAGAGGTATTTTCATGCGCGGCGAGTTTGCGGTTTTGTTTGCGATCATGAGCATGTTTGGCGACGGAATTCAGGGCGAAGGCTGGAACGTGCGGCGTGCCGATGTTTCCAATCAGGCGGTTATTTCCACCGGTGCCGTGGTGTATAATAATGAATTCTGGGGGCGAGAGCTGCGGGTAACCCGCACCTTCGATAAGTGGAAACGATTTAACCCTGTGATAGATTTTTCGGTCACCGAAAAAGGCGGCGCGTGGCTGGGCTACGGGCTTTACCAGCAGTTTGATCTGAATATCAATAATACCCCGCTTTTTGTCGGCTTCAGTTTTGCCCCGGGAATATATGCGCAAGGCGGAGACGTGGACCTCGGCTTTCCCATCGAGTTCCGCTCGGGCGTGGAAGTGGGCGTGCGCTTTGAGCGAGGCTGGCAGCTGTCGCTCTCTTATGACCACCGCTCCAACGGCGATATTTCAGCCAGAAATCCCGGGATGGAAACCCTCCAGCTGCGGATATCCAAAAGCTTTAACTAAGCGTTAGCGCATAACCCACATGGCAAGCGCCCCGAGCGCCAGCCCAAGCCCGAGCGAACGCAGGCTGAACCAGCTTTTTTCAGGGGTCGGTGCTTCTGGCGTGGCCGCGCGCAATAGCGCCGTTTCGGCCAGCCGCGGCAGGTGCGGGCCAAAGCGGCTTAGCACCTTGGCGGTGGCGATCAGATCTTGCGCCATGGCCTTGGGGCCGAGCGAATCCTTGATGTAATTTGACACCACGGTATGGGAGCCTTCCCACATGTTCATGTCAGGGTTGATCGTGCGCGCCACACCCTCAACCACCACCATGGTGCGCTGAAGCAAAATAAGCTCGGTGCGGGTTTC
>Ga0256839_1004818_pt1 | contig 12890 bp, 11 predicted proteins | sample 354166metaG_FD_185968 | JGI IMG/M metagenome (GOLD analysis project Ga0256839, IMG submission 185968) | Hydrothermal vent microbial communities from Mid Atlantic Ridge, Atlantic Ocean - 354-166 | ecosystem: Environmental > Aquatic > Marine > Hydrothermal vents | place: Atlantic Ocean: Mid...
CGGTTGGAAGGCCACGTACTAGCTGCCTTCTCATATTTAGGTGGCCACTCATGGTGTCTCCACTCTTCAGGACGCGGTAGTTTACCTTTTGGTCGACATAGTCTTTTCTTGCATATTCCGTGAGGTCAACATTTCTGGGCTCGAGGCTAGCACCTTTGGTCGGGTTGCAACCGAAGATACTCATTATCAACAATATCAAGGGAAACATCTATAGGAAGACCGTGGTTTTGTATTATCTTTCCAGCTTTATCTCTAATGGAGACATTCAATTCGGCGAACGTAGCAGGGCGAAGCCGTTTGTATTCTGGGTGGCTAAAGTTGACAGTTCTTATGTCCCCGAAGGAGTGGTCACCAACGCCTACGGTGGATAGGAGCGTGGAGGGGTTTCCGTCAACGGTATTTTCGGTCGTGCTTATCTCATCCAGGTGGACCCAAAGCACCTGCCTTTTTGCGAAGTTTATTGGCCTATCGCCTACGTACACGCCGGTAGTGAGCCAGGTTCCGCCAAGGCCGTCATCAAGGCCTAGAAGTTCTAGCAGGCCGTCGGATAGTAGGATTTCCATCCCAGGGGAGACCGTTAGGGTGATTAAACCGTTCACTTTGTTCACCTCCAGCGTGTGGTTTGGAGTTGCATTGGCCTCATTTAGTAGTTTTTTAAGCCTGTCGAACCAATACAGGCCAGGTTCTATATCTAGGGTTTCTTCAGTCCCACCTGCACTTCTCCATGAAAACGTTTCGCCTTGTTCAATGTTGTACCACCCCACCGCAAAGGTGATAGACCGAAGGCCGATATATAGGCGGCCTTCGCAGTTATCTATACACCGCTGTAGGCGAGTCGCCTCCCCCCTTTGAACATCTGAAATAGTATGAGACATGGTGTAGTGAATATGGCTTCTGATCCGTTTAAGTTCAACAGCAATGCCAAGTATAAGCCCGGGTCGCAAAAGGACTGGGCCCGCGAGCTTGGCAATCCTTCAAAAGGAAGGATCCAGGTTAAGTACAATGACCCGAATGCTTGGTTTGAAGCGGATTACCCTGATGTTTTTGAAAAATACAAATTGCCACGTGTCAATACAAAAGAAATGATGAAAACATGGAATACTAACCAGATGCAGTTTTGGCAGAACCAACTCAACTTCGCCGTCTGGTGTGCCACAACAGGCTGTGGGGTTTCGTATGAGGACCATCTTTTCTCAAGAAATTACTTTGTGAGGTCATTCTATCGTTTCCACCTGTATTACCAAGTGCGGTGCATTCTGATAGATATGCATGTCAAGCAACCCCAGGACGAAGGTTGGGATGCTATGAATAACTCATACAGTACAAGGGCCTATGAGAAGATTTGCAACGAATTCGGAGTCTCTCACAATACTAACTGGAGGGTCGATGCTGTCAACAATGGGCTTGGGGAGGTATACTTCCACCCGACACACTACGGCCATCTGATCCCAATCGACTCTGGTGGGCATTGGAAGGAAGATGGAATGTCGTTCAAAAATAAAAAAGGGCATCTCACCGTGAATTACCTGGAGCAGGACTTTGACGAAGCAGACAAGGCTTGGAGGACGTTCATAATGGCAAAGTCGAAAGGATTCACCAAGGCTGGGGTTATTAGGATTGATGACAGCATTAGGACGTACGTGTGGGCCATCCTCTCCGCCCAAGTCCAGACCCACGCAAATATTATAGGCAAAGGACCAGCCTTAGATGCGCAGAAGCAGTTCCTGGTGATCATCGAGAATGACGTCTCGAATAAAGTTGGTATCCCCTCGTCTATAGCCCGCTACCAGAAGGACCTGGATAAAGCAAGTTCTGTGATCAACTTCTCCTTTGGGGTTGGCCTCTACATGGCCCCCAGCGACATGTTACTCCGCATAGGCAGAATTAAGGGGTACAACAACCTGGTTGTAATCGCCACGGATGACCAGCCCGTAGGCCTTCATGAAGACCTGAACAAGACAGAAGCGCCAGAAAATGCCGAAAATGAAACAGGAGAAGAGGGGATTGCCAAACCAGGCCCTGAACCCGTGCGTAATCCAGTGGCAAGGCATTATGTGGCTACGCGAATCAGAAACACAGACCATGAGGACGAAAAAATAGCCTTGGTGGTTGCAGGGGTTGCGGCAGGCTTAGTCGCGTTTTGGTTTCTCCATTAGAAACTCTCGTGCAGCCATAAGAAGAAGCCCTCCAATCGCTACAACAACGGCCCACAAATTTTGGGCCAGCCATCCAGCGGTTTTCGAGAGAAGGGTAAGAACCCAGGAGACAATTGAGCCGATAATTCCCGGAAGGGCGGCGGCCGCTTTGCCGGCAAGTTTTGCCAGGACTCGGCCAAGGCTCTGAAGTGTCTTTTTTACCCACTCCTTCACTCCTCCTTTGTCGCCAGGCTTCGGGGGGGCTGGGGGCTGGGTGGATCCTCCTCCTCCAAATCCTGTTAGAGCAAGCACTAGAGTGCTGATGGTCATGCCAATCGCGGTGAGGATAGACACTATTGTTATCCCCTGCTCGCGAAATAGGGTTCGTATGCGCTCGGCGAGGGTCGTGTCCTTATAAAGAACGTGCCTGATTGTCTCGCGAATGCGGTTTACCTGGGTTCTGAGGTCGGCTCTGTTGATTGAAATTGCATCAAGGCGTGCGTCCCTTTCTTCCTCCAAATCGCTAATAAATTTTAAAATTCTTTTCTTTGAATCCTCGCTAATCCCCTCTGTTTCCAGTTTTTGATACTCATAGGCAATATGGTCTTTTAACTCTGTTAACTTGGATAGGTTACTAACTAGCTCCCCTCGAATTCCTTGCAGAGCTTTGTCAAGCCCACGTAGTTCACGAAGATTAAATGAAGTTTCAACAGTTCCACCACCTAGCTCAGTTTCTAATTCCTCTACGATGTTTACGGCGTCGCCAGCGCTGGTTACGGCGTCGTCAGCGCCGGAAGCAACAATTTTCATCTCGGTTTCATCACTTAGTTTTTTATCTGCGTCCCCCAACTCATTGACGGTTTTGGTTAGGGCCGAAACTTGATCAGGCGTAATCTCTGGGTTGTCAATCTCAGGCTCGGTTTTGCCGCCTTGGGACCTCCAATCAGGGAAACCAAGTTCATATCGTATTGCGTGTGCTCCACCTGCCTTTCTGGCTATAGTGCTTAAAGCCAATGGTTCGCCAGTTTTCGAGTTAATGATATCGAGATCTGGGTATTCCTTCAGGCGCAGAGTTCCATTAACATACTCAAAACTGTTGTAGTCCCTAGGAAGGTTAGGATATATACCCTTTCTCTCCCATTGTTTATAGAAATCATCTACCGCCGAGCGGGTAACTCTGTCCCGCTGTGTAAAATCTGTTGTTGGTACCCCGGTATCAAAGCCGGTGCTGGTACCAGGCTGAACCGGGGGAGTATATTCGTCAATGATTTTTTCAACATCTTGGTCAGCTAAGGTGTTGTCTGGCAGCCGGCCGGCACCTTCTTCAATTTCTGGTCTACCAAGGTCGAAATCAGCCATCTTGTTCTTCTATTAAAGCTAGGATGTTATCGTTCAATACATTACCATGGCCTCGAGTGCATATGGACGCAAGCTTGACCCGTACCGCCGTCTCCGGGAACCCTTGGGGGTTAAGGCAGCACGGCAGTCGGTCGTCGTGACCAACAACCCTTCGACGATCGGACCTAACCAGCAGCTGCTTGTTCGGTTCCCTAATCTGGGGGTCAATGACGTGATAGTCCCAGGGTCCGCGAGGCTGGCGTTCACCGTCACGCTGACCTCAACCGATGTGAATCGAACATTGGTCCAGAACATCGGGCGCGCCGTTGTGAAGAAGCTCACGATCAAGATCAGCGGCCAAGAGGTCATGACCGTAAATAACAGCGACGTCTACTACTGCTACCAGGACCTTTGGAAAACTGCCTGGGAGAGGGAGAACGCCCACTATCAGGGGATCGACACAACAACCGACAGGAACGCAACCAAGCTGCGAGTCGGCGCCGGGGACGGGGACCGGACTGTCGTGGCCGACCAGGCAATCTCGACCGCGTATGGAAACCGGTTCTACATCCCTCTGGATTTCGAGCTGCTCGAGTCTCACATGCCATTCTACCAGTCGGCGCTTGGAGACCGTCTAGAATACGAGCTAACTTTCAATGATAACAGCCGAGTAATCCTGTCCAACGATGACAGCGCAAGCTACGTCCTCGAGAATATCAGCCTTGAGTATGAAAAGGTCACCTGCACGGAGCTAGCCAGGATGATCAGTCAGCAGTACGCTTGCCGCCTTGCTATACTGTACGACTGGGTCCTGTGCCACCGAAAGATCGTCTACGACAAGAGCGACACCCTGTGGAACATCAACCTGAACGTCCCGGCGCGTTCCATGAAGGGAATACTCATGCTCTTCGAGGACCCGGAGGTAGGATTCGCGCGCGACACCGAAGCTTTCTACAACCCGAAAATTACCAAGGTGGATGTCACGGTCGAAGGAGTTCCGAACCAGCTGTACAGCCAGGGCCTTCGCGCGTACCAGCAGTGGGGAGAGGCAAAGAAGTTCTTCTCTGGCGGGTACAAGCGGCACCCGGGGGTGGCCATGGTCGCGAAAGACCTCGCCCTGGCAGACGTCTCCCTGCCCGAGTACCTGACCTCAAAATACGCCCTGTGGCTGGACATGAGGTCCACGGAAGACGACAAGCTCCACGGCACGGGGCGCCGCATTGAGAACACCAGCGAGGGAGTCACGCTCCAGATCGCGAAAACAGCAGAAGCCGCCGGTGTGCTGAACATTTACTTGTTCGTCATCATGGATGCCCAGCTTAACATTGAGAATGGCCGATTCGTCTCCGCTATCCGATAACGTCTCACTTCCCACCGAGCCGCACTCTGCCATAATCTGCGGGCAGACCGGCTGTGGTAAAACAGAGTTTATATTGGATCTTCTTGAGGGACCCTATAAAGGTGTTTTCAGCCGCATATTTATCTTATGCCCCACAATAAAGCATAACACCGCCTACAAGAACCGCAAATGGGTTTTAACTGACAAAAACGTCTACGCCTTCGACCCTGGCAATAGGCTGCACGAATGGCTGCGATTACTGTACAACTATTTTCAGGGGGAGCCAACCCTGTACATTATTGACGACTGCAGTGCCGACAAAGCGCTAAAAAAGAAAAACGAGGCCCTCTCCATGCTCGCATTCTCTGGCCGCCACGCGCTGCAGTCTGTATGGGTCTGCACCCAGAGGTACAACTCAGTCCTCAAAGACCTGCGCTCGCAGACCCAGTGGGTCGCCTTATTCCACTGCAAGGACCGCGACTCTTTCGAAGAATGCCTGGCGGAAAACGATATTATACCCACGGGGGAGGAGAGGACGGCTGTTAAGCAAAAACTAGCAGAAAAGAAGCATTCTAAGCTGCTGTTGAAGACTACTCAGCCGGCTGCATACCAGCTGCTTAGCTAGCTGCTTAACTGGTCTACTAATCATGTGGCTATTTTTGATGCAGGCACTTTGCACAGGCATATCTCTGGCCACACTTTTGTTTCTCTTATGGGCCACCCGCGAATATATTAGAGCTAGAAAGCATATCAATAATATTATACGCGGGTTATATGCGCCTCTGCGCCAACTAGGCCCCAAAATGGAAATGGATGATCTAATAGACGAGCTGCTAGACGAAGAAATTAATACGGCCCCACGTAAGCCGGCAGAAAAACGTCTAGAGCCAGCGGCTCCGGCGGCAGTAAAACAGCCAGAGTGCGCTAACTCCGTATCAGAAACACAGCGCGAGAGGCTGGCCACGATCGTCGCAGGGGGGCAGTCAAAGCAGTACCTAGGGAAGGAATTGTGCGTGGAAGAAATCGAGTCTCTGAACGACGAAGAAATAAATAAGCTATATGCCCGCTATGAGGCAAAGCTTGGCGCCGCAATGACAAAAACTCTTGGGAGGGCCATCCTACAACTATACACAACTGCGGCCAGTAGATTTCTGCCAATTCCACCAGAGAACCGGCCTCTCCTAATAGATGATCTGGAGTCTGACCCATTCGTCAACCACGCGTTGAACAGTTCTGCTTGTGAGCTATACTACCGTTACGGCAAGTTCTTAGCACCGGTAACAGCCGTGCTTACCACTATAAAGTACTGCCAATTTGGACACCAATGCCCTATCACGTATGAAGATGATGGAGGAGAACAAGGTGACGACAAATGTGGAGCCACAAGCCCCGGAGCCTGGGAAGGCAGAGGAGCCAAAGGCGGAGGGCCCCAAGGCTGCGCCTGTTAAGCAGAAGAACCCCCAAAAAGTTGCCGCGGGGCGAGCCGGAGCCGCCTCCAGAAAAGCAAAACAGGAGCGCCTCGAAGAAAAGCTCAGGAAGGCCACAGAGCTCCAGGTGGGTGCTGCTGATACCCCGCCAGAAGCCCCCTCCACTCCACCAACCTCGCCTTCAGCTGGCACATCGCTCTATGGCGGCTCTAAAATGGCTTGGGCCATAGGGCTGGCCGCTGTGCTTGGGCTGGCCTACTTTGCTGCCCAAACCCCAGTAAAACCACCAACGCCTCCGCCGGCAGCGCCTGCTCCAGAAATACCCAAGCCTGTTAAGCAATTGAAGGTTACGCATGACCCCTTTCATATGGAATAACACGATGAGTTCTCCAGCGACTGACGGTAAGGAGCTAGTTAATGCGCTGTATCACGGCGCCGTAGTTAGTGGCCTTGCCATTGGCTACTCCCGGTTTGGGAGAATGGCACTTGGTGGCCAACCTACTAAGCTAGATTACACCCCACGCGATATCGGTATGATACTTGTGGACGTAACCCTCGCCCTGGCGACCAAAGACATGCTAATTAAACGGGGGATAATCCCTTCTGATATTATGAAGTAATGGCAACTATTGCGTTACTAGTTGGCGGAGCTATTGTTAACGCACTTGCTTTCAGCGGATCTAATTACCTCTTCTCTACGTTAAGGGGCCACGAAACCGATAAGGAACAGAAACGCCATGACTTGGCAACAGAGCAGACTCAAGAGGCCCAGGCGGCATGGAATAGACGGCAAACCGAACGACTTAACTGGGTAAACGAGCAACTTCGCCGCAAAAGCGTTGCAGAGCAGAACTTTCGCGATATAGATGCGGCGTTCGATGAATATGCCCGAGTAACAGGAAAAACCCTCCCTCCAGACCCCTATCCCCAACTTTCTGACTTCTACACTCCTAGCGATGACCAAAAAGAGCGCGAGCTCATCTTCGTAGCCCTTGGAATGGCAGCCATTGGGTTTGCGTCGTACGAAATTTACAAATATGAAAAAAGAAAATAAGTACCCCCTATAACAGTTATTTGAAAACAAACGTATTTTCCGCTACCTGTATAACCAGTACAGATGGGTATTCCTGAAGATCTTTACTTCGCCTTGATTGAGGTAGGAATATGCGCCCGCCGCTGCAAGATCCCCGGTTCTCTGGCGAAGGTCATGTTCGAAACCGCGCATGACTTACTAGATATTTGCCGGCAAGACGAAAAAACCGCAACAATCTTCGCGTCGCATGTACTTTCATGTAAGACAAACCTCTGGACCACCACCGGGCAGTTGCCTGAGCCTGTGGCCTCTGCTTGTTTTAAATTGCTAAAACTACTTGGATACCTTGCGTCTCTTGAACCGCGCGATAATGGGCCACCGCCTGGAGGCAAAGCTGGCGAGGATCTATTACAGCCCCAGGGGCTATTGGAAGGGAGTCTCGGCCATCAAGCATCTGGCGTCAGCGGCCAGGGTTTCTCAAGATATTTCTAGGGACTGGCTGAAAAAACAAGCAATCTGGCAGATCTATCTGCCTGCTCCACGGCATATACCGAGGCCTAGGTTTGATGTAAGAGTTCCGAACGAGGTCCACCAGGCCGACCTTCTCTTTCTTCCTCACGACCGAGTTGGGCGGCGGACCTACAAGTACGCCCTCACCGTAGTTGATGTTGCCTCGAGGTATAAGGAGGCCCAGCCTATGCCCAGTAAAAGCGCATCCGAGGTTGCAGATGCCCTGTCCCGCATATACAAACGGGGGCCCCTGAAATGGCCTAAGATTATGCAGGTTGACCCTGGGCGCGAATTTATGGGATCGGCGGGCCAGCTTCTAGCGAAACACGGGGTTTCTGTTAGGCGCGGCCGTGCTGGCATTCACAGGGACCAGGGGATTGTAGAACGTTTCAACCGCACCTTAGCCGAACGGCTATTCGGGCACCAGCAGGCACAAGAACTTGCGAGCATGAGACCAGATGGATCGGGTGAGAGGTCTCGGGAGTGGGTGAGGAGGCTCCCAGCGGTTATTGCCGCCATAAACGGCGAGGCGACAAGGCTTACTGACATGCGGCCTAGAGATGCGATAAAGAAAGCACAGGTTCCGCCAAGTTCCCTTTCGGTGGTTCCTGGCCGCCCGGTTGGCCTAGATGAAGTAAAGCTCCCCTCCGGCGTTGGTGTTCGTTTTCTTTATCAGCCCGGGGAGCTTGAAGGAGGGCAGCGCAGGAGAGCCACTGACGCCATATGGTCTCTTAAGGTGTACAGGCCCGGCCGATCTGTCACCAAGCCCGGAGAGCCCGTGCTCTACTATCTGCAGGGCGATGACGCCCCACGGCGTGGATTCGTCCGAGAGGAGCTACTGGTTGTGCCATCTGTAACACAACTGCCGCCTGATGGGATTCTCAGCCGCCACTGAGTAACTCGTCAATGTAAGCGTCCATCCCGGATTGAGCGTGGTTTATATTTTTGTTTCCGTAGGCATACGTATCTACACCATTTTCGGCTATCCAGCGCTTGGAGTCGAAGGGGGACAGCGAGACCTTGTTCAGGTGCATCCCGTATATCTGGTGACCCTCCGACCTGAGAGCGTCCATTCCGTGGTGGAAGGTCTTCTTCGCGAACAGGGCCTCTTTGTACTGCTCGTGCCTGATTCGCTTCTTCACGACGTTCTTTTTTACGCCCTTCGCCTTCTTGATTCCGGCCCCGGAGGCTTCGAGGATGGAGTACATCTTTGGCCTCAGTCCCACGTACTCCGCGATAGGGCGCCCCGCGCACTCGTCCTTCATCTTGCCCAGGACCTTCTTGTTTGCATTGCTGTGCAGATAGTGGCCTTGCGGGAAGTCGGAGGTGTCGTAGAGGTGTGAGTTCTTCGCCATGTCTCGGTATACGTCCTCCGTTTGGATTTCCAGGAGCAGGCTGTCGGTGTCGGTGTAGAGTAGATCCACGCGGTCGCCGTACTGGGGCTTAAGCTGGTTGTAATAGAAGTCGTACATCAGGCTTTTCGAGAGGTCGAGGATGCTCATCCCCACGTAGACGGGGCGGTTCAGGACCAGCCTTTCCTTGTGCATTAGTATCCCGGCCAGGTCGTCGCTAAATATGTCCGCCCGAGCGAAAGACGGGCTTGCAATCAGGCGGCGAATCTTGTCTTCCTCGTGGGCGCGCACCAGCTTGACGTCCACACGCTTGCGTAGGTTCTCCATTGTCTTTCCGAAGACCGCGTTATTCATCAACTTGTAGAGGTCCTTTTCGAACCCGCTGGTCGCGGCCTTCCGCAGCTCGGTATTCATCCGGATGTACGGCTCCATCCAGGGGCTTTGCTTGAACCGCAGAGCGCGGTGGACCTTCTTCAGCCGCATTCCGAGCGAGAGGTAGAGCTGGAGGTTCCGGTAGTGGAGCACGTAGCGCTCCTTGTCTCGCAGGTTGGGTACCAGTTTTTCAACCTCCGCGCCGCTCTGAAGCCCTAGCTGGTAGTCAGACATCCATTCTTTCTGCACGACCATTCGTTCGGGGGCAAGCGGGTACGCGTTGTGTTCGTCATGAAGCTCTTCCGGGTACTCCAGGTCTACCTCTAGGATGTAACCCTCTGGACCGTCGGCCGGGAGATTTTCTACCGAGGTGGATAGTCTACCACAGTCTTTTACCCATTGGAAGCCGCCAGTTGGGAGGGGCTGGCTCATTGCCCACCCGTAGAGGTTGTTGGCGTCGAGGTAGAGGATGTGGCTAGTTGGCTTCCCAGGATCGTAGCCCTCGACCGCCGGGTTGTTCGCCTTGGCATAACGCCGTGAAACCATGGAAATACCCCCTCGCATTCCTTTTTCGATGAATAGGTGCTGGTCGTAATCCGTGAGCAATTCCAGCGCTACTCCTGTTTTCTTGAGGAGGGCGTCCCAAGACAGGCCAGGGCTCGTGTAGTAGTGGGCGGGATCCAAGCCGTATTGTTTCATGCACGTCTTCCGGAAGTTTTCGAAGACATCAGCCAGGAGCAGGACGTCTGTCCGGCAGTAGAGGTCCGTGTAGTCTCCCAGGGTGCGGCACCCGAAGGTCTCCCAGACTTGCTTGGCGTGGCTGTAATCACCGTCGCTGATGTTCTCGTCTGTGAGCTTGGAGTAGAAGGCCTCCTTGGCGGGGAGCGCGGTTTCCTTGAATCGTCCCCAAGAGTCCATGTACTCGTAGGGGTAGACGCCTTTGCGGAGCAGTAGCTTTCGTTTTTCGCCGTCCGGCTCGTAGCGGGCTGTTATATGGAACGCCTCCTCCCCACAGGCGGAAACCAGCTTGTCCAGCGAGGCCTGCAGGAACTGGGCGCTGTCGATGAAGCGGAGCTGCCCAAGCGAGAAGCTGATATACTTCTCCGTGTTGTTTGGGATGCACGTTATCTTCCCCTCGGCCTTCGCGATTGCTTGCATTAGCAGGTGGCTGTCGTACCCCTTCAGGTTGTGGAAGACCACCGGGATGATTGTAGTTTTTGGGTCCAGCCGCAACTTTAGGTTGCAAGCGCTGTGAGCCGCTCCCCTGAACTGCCCCGTGATGTGGCAGTGGTCGCGCACCGAGTCGCCCCCTAGGGGGTTCCCGCAGACGTGGCACGAGGTTGCGGTGTTGTATGCCTCCAAATCCTCTTGGGTCATTCTCATGATGTGTTTGTTGGATATGGCGCCCTTGATCTTATTCTCCTCCTCCGCAAGCGCCCGCAAGAAGTGCTCTGCCGCGCCGGGCCCACGGTACTCGACTGGATTTTCTGTATGGCCGTCATACCGCACCACAATGTAGCTGTAGCTGCACGCCTCGTGGTGTTGAGTCTTCTGGGTATTGCTTTTTTCGGGGTCGAGCACCGGCCCTTCGACTTTTGTGGTAAGCGCCTCAAAGTCCGCGTATATGACGAATGGAACTGGGAGCTGTTTGTGGTGGTTCTGGAAGGTGAGGATGTTCTTCCCCTCCTCCGGCATGTCCACCCTGACAGCCGTCTGCCCGATTCCCTGGCATTCCAGTTTGTGTGCCTCCAGAAGATCCTCCGCAGAGTAGCCATGAAGGCAGCGCTCGCAGAAGTGCTTCTTATCCCTGTGCTTGCTCTGGTCGTACAGAAGCCGGCTGAGAGACTTGACCCATGTGTAATGGTACTTGCCGGCCTTTTCAATCAATAGCAGGTTTATCCTCGGAACATGCGCGGGCTGGTCGCTTACATGGTGGACTATCACGCCCTTGTTCCACCCAAATACGTTTATAGCCAGGTTGTTTTGCCGCTCTACCTTGGGTACCTGTGAGACAGGCGTGGGAGCGTCTATTCCCGTGAAGTCAAGTCCATCTTCAGTAGGATATTTGGCTGTCCTCTCTGGGTGCACAGTCACTTGGAAGAGGGCGGCCCGAAGCGCCCACCGCAGGCAGTCGTCGTCCTTGTTTTTCACATTAACCACCGCTTTCTTCGAACTTACAGACGCGGGAAGATAAATGTAAGAACCACCCCTCAGAGGCTGGTACCTAGCAATGTCCAGCCAGAGTGTTTCCACCCGGTCAAATATCCACCCAGAGCCCCTGTTAGTCCACTTTTCAAGAATCTCTAGAATACGCGGGAAAGCCCTGTGAAGCGCCTCTGTAATCCCGTCTTCATTCAGAACCGCCTCCTGTTTATTCCGGACAACAGGATCCGTGTACTCCTCGCTTCCGTCAGTTTGGGGCTTCCAAAGCTGCGACTTTAGGGCTAGCTGGAATTTCACGCCGTTCAGATCCTTAATCTCTTCCACAAGCTTTTCGCGGATTATTGGCTCCGCCTTGTTAAGGAACTCCTTCGGATCTGCTTCCGCCGGGTGGTCTTCCGGAACAACCATCTGCCACCCCCTCAAGAAGTTTCCTATCACCCATGGAGTCCGCCAGAAGCGCAGTTTTCCTATATTCTTCTCATACTCATCTGCCAAGAACTGTTCTAGGCCCTCATCCTCGAGATCAGCCAATATCTCATCTATGTACTCATCCAAGCCAGGATCCGTGGGATCAGGCATATCTGCCAATATCTCGTCTATGTACTCATCCATACTTGCCATGCCACGGTTATTAAACACATGGTTCGCAATTCTCTAAATGGAAATTTCAAGAACGACGTTAAACATTTTTCGTGACTAACGTATGACTCTTAATTTCACAAACAGCAGCTTCCAGAAATTATTTATCAACGATACCCAATTGTTTGTACTTCTTTACCAATTCTGAGATTATTTGCCTGAGCTCTCCTACAATAACTCTCTGCTTGTTTCTCCATATTTTTTGGCGGGCATAGTCCACACCGCAACCTTGACACAAGGCCAAAGATGTTTTTACCCCTTTCCCGCATTTTGTGCAAGGGATCGTACCTCCACCCCTTCTTATCAGGTAGTTGTGCATGCTGCAGTATTCCCCCATACAGCTCTTGCCGCACAACTCCGTTTTCCCGATTTTTAGCCACACGCACTTATTTGCACCCCTCATTTTTGTGTTAGATACATAAGAACAACCATTTCTTTAATTGATTTTCCATACACCCCTCGTGCGAGTGTGCTAGCCCGGCTCCACCTCACCCAATTCTGCATACCAACTAGTGCGATTTTATGACTCAGTGTTATGCCTGGGGGCCTTGGTTTGCTCTGGGAAGGGTGTCCCAGAACCCC
>Ga0256839_1004819_pt1 | contig 12888 bp, 11 predicted proteins | sample 354166metaG_FD_185968 | JGI IMG/M metagenome (GOLD analysis project Ga0256839, IMG submission 185968) | Hydrothermal vent microbial communities from Mid Atlantic Ridge, Atlantic Ocean - 354-166 | ecosystem: Environmental > Aquatic > Marine > Hydrothermal vents | place: Atlantic Ocean: Mid...
CCTAAATAGTCGGACATAATTATAGTTAGAAATCTGTAATAAAATCACTAAAATTATGTCTTATGGAAAAGCGAACGTTTAGTAAAGAACAAAAACTGGCCATATTAAAGGAGGCCTCCGAACAAGGTGTCAGCGCAGTATTGGCCTTATCGCACACTAAAAAGCTAACCGTACCCCCAACACCACATTACGCATCACCCTTTCTTCTACCAGTTTATTATCTGTGGCCCACCAAAAATTCGCGTTTTCGGCCGTAGTTGTCATCTCCTGCACCTGGTAGGCCAGATAAAAACTGAATTTATCTATCCGCATCCCCAGCCCCGGGCGGAGAAACCAGCCGCCTGCGGTAGTTATATCCTCATAATTGACCGAGGTGTTCCTGGCCAATGACCAACCGGCATCAACAAAATAAATAGCCGATAGCCGGGCTTCCTTAAAACTACCGGCAATATGGGCATACAGGGGCAATAGCAAAAAGCTACTGGCCATCGTGGGCTCTACCCCTATACCGAGGCTTAACCCCGGGTAAAACCGGTAATTGGCCGTAACACCCAGGCCCACACCAAAACGGTTGTTGTAATAGGCATAGCCGTAACTGTCGTAAACCGAGCGGCCAAAGAGCAAATTGGTGATCCCCTCAAAATAGAACCCACGAGGCATACCATATGGGGGGGCATAGGAAAAATCCTTATGTTTGATTGAGGCAATTTTGTCATAATTGACCGTAGCCGTTTCCTCCCCGGGAAGCCTTATACGGATGTATTTCCCCGGCACATTCTCCACAATAACTACCTGTAATTCAGTGCCGTCTTTGAGTTTTATCTTACTTTTAAAGGTTACTTCCTGCTGGGCCTGCAAGCCCAGGGCCGCCACCCATAAAATCAATATCGTGGCGCCAAGTTTTTTCAATTGGTTACCGGAATCAGGCTCAACATCCGAATATCTTCCAGGTTGGTATAATCAAACTGATAAAGGCCATCGCTGCCAGTTAAAATCAAGATACCCTGGTTGGGGATCACATCGTAGGCATTAAAGCCTTGCAGGTGCTGGAGCAGGTTACGATCAATCCTGGCCACATCACTAACGTCAAACACTTTCAGGCCGGCATCCCCTTCGGCAATAAACAATATGTTTCCATCCAGCCCCAGGCCATAAGGGCTGGCCATCGGGTAGCTGTACAACAAGGTGGCGTTGGCCACATCCGAAACATCAATTACATCAAGCTGGTTGACAAAAGCCGTACCACAGGTGTTATTGCCATCCTCTGAGCGTAAGGTAACAAAGGCATAATTTTCGTTGGCCACCACCGGGTCGCAGGTGGTTATATGTTGCACCTCCGACATGTATTCCGGCATTGCGGGGTTATCAATATTATACACGACCATTCCCCAACGGGAGCCGATAAACAGGTTGTTCTTAAAGGGGTAGATGGTTTCTATGCCCCATCCCAGGTCAATGTCATTAACATCGGCCGGGTTTTCCGGTGAAACCAGGTCGAAAACATGCATCATGTAATCATCTACGGCATAAAGATAGCTGCCCACAATGGTAAAGCGCGACATGGAGCCCCCTATGCCGGCTAAGGGGGCAGTACCCAGGTTGCTGCCCCCACTATTGGCAGCCTCCGCCTGCACAGCCAATACATTATCGGCCATAAAGATATAGTCCGGTGTGCTGGCGGAGCACTCCCGGGTAACTTCTATGGTCTCCAGTTCGGCAAAGCCGGTAACTACCTGGTCACCCACTGCCCCCACACCCAACTGGCTATTATAGTTAGGAAAAACATCCCTGAGACGGCTGGTGAAGGTAATATTTTGCGGGTTGGCCAGGTTAAAAACCAGCAGGTCAACATAGCTGTCGGCATACAGCAACCCACCCTTCACGGCCATATCGTAATTACCGGGGATATTGATAAACCCCAGGGCTACCGGATTGGCCGGATCGGCATTGTTAAAAACATGAATACCTACGCCCGGCTCGCCAAGCAACAGGTAATCGCCATAACTGTATATCTTACCCTGGCCGGCACGTGGCTGCGGGGGCAAAACCTCTACCTGGGCACGCAGGGTAGTCATCGACTCAAATACCGGTTGATACGTAGTATAGGTAAGGGTGGTGTTACAGGTATCGGTACATCCCGAGAGCAACAACAGGACGGCCAGTACGGCCACTACGATACCGAGGTATAAAAAGGCCGCTCTGACGGCAGGATGCTGGGTAAGCCTGGTTTTCATACTTGCTTAAGTTAGGGTTGTGTGCCTGTTAGACACCACCACCTCCCTGATGGTTGGAACCACGGCTTAAAGATACTAACGAAGCTGGTAAAAAAGCACCATTCCCATCGTAAATGATGCCGGGTAGTAGGTTCTGGTTTGGTCTATGGCGGTAACCCCCCTGCGCCAGCCGGTTTCAAAGGCCAGGGCATACTGGTTGGTGATATCGTAGCTGACATCAAGGTTGAGCAGCCCGGCCAATACCACGGGGTTGTAGCCTAACGAAGACGGTTTGAAGTTTGAGGTACCAAAGCCTTCGGCACTGACGGTATGGGCCAGCATAAAGTCGGCACTTATCCCTGCCCCGGCCCTTAACTTAACCTTTTTATCAATAATCGGGTATTTAACCAACAGCGGCACGTTAAGGTAATTATTGGTTACCCTATACTCGTAGGGCTCACGCAACAGCACCGCCCCCGGCACTACAGGGTCGTAGGCGCTGAGGGGCTGATACCCCTTGCCGGCATCAAACACCAGGTTGCTGGTACCGGTAGCCCGTTGCAACAAGAACCCTATACCGGTTTGCAACAGCCAGCGTTTGCCGAGGGGCAGGGCCACCCCTCCGCCCACATAGTACGTGGTGCCGGGGTTTTCCTGCCGGCTGGCAGCCACCACACTAAAGTCAGCGCTGCCCCGGCCTGCTACCATGTCCATTGCTTCCAGGCCACCTGCAGCAACCAGGCCGCCACCGTTGTTGAGGCTGCCTGCGCCCCCATTGGCCGAGACCATCATCGTACGGTTGGTTTTGGCCGGTGGCAGGTAGAATGGAATCAGGTAATAGTCATCCACACTAGCCAGCCGGGTGTGGCCCTGCAGGTCAATATCGGCCAAGCCCAGGCCACTTACCGGCACCACGGCAGCCTTGGCGGGGGTAACGGTCGCCTTTTTACGCGTACCGGCCTCTCGCCCGGCCTGGCCTGCAACCGCTTTTTTTGCCTGTACCGGCTGCCCGGTTGCCAGCCGTTGCGGGGGCCCAACCCGGCCGCTGGTTATTGCCTGTGGCTGTACAACAGCCGGGCCTGTGGCCGGGGGCACAGGGGCCTGGCTAATTTCTTGCCGGGCCCCGGGCCGGGCCGCAAACGAAGCATCGCCAAGGGTAAGCGGAAAGGCAAAGGCAATGGTTACCGTTGCCGCTATCAACAGCAAAGTAAGCCAGCCATTGCGGCCTTGGTCATCATTCAGGTGGCGGGTAATGTTCTCCCACAAACCGGCCGGGGGCTCCACCCGGGCGCCCGCCAGTGCATCCTGCCATTGTTGTTCGTATTCCCCTCTCATATTACCTTTAATTTACTGTTTTTCTCTTCTGCCATAATACGCTGCCGCAACAACCCTTTGGCCCGGGCATACTGGCTTTTTGAGGTACCCTCGCTGATGTTAAGCAAGGCGGCTATCTCCTTGTGGGTATAACCTTCCAGGGCATAGAGGTTAAACACCGACCGGCAGCCGGCCGGCAAGCGGGTGATAAAGCCAATCAACTCCTCGAAGCCAAAATTATGCAGGGGCAGCACCGCGGTCTCAGCTTCCAGCACATGCTCGCTATGCCAATTATAATTTTGATGCTCCCTGCGCAACATAGTTAAGGCCGTGTTAATTACAATGCGGGTAAGCCACGTTTTTAACGCTGACTGCCGGTTAAAAGCGGCAAGGTTTTTGAAAGCCTTGATAAATGCTTCCTGCACTACATCCTCTGCAGCCGGCCGGGTTTTCATATAGCGCAAGGCAATGGCCAGCAACTCAGCAGCATAAAGGTCATAGACCTCCCTATAGGCTGTACGATCCCCATCGCAGCACTTTTGAATCAACGCATGTTCATAAAGGCTTGCCGGCATGCCGTGGTTGTTACGCAGGTATTAGACACCAAATCATTCCCATGGGTTGGAAAGGGCAGTTAACCTACGCTAAATCGGGGTCTAAGTACCTGATGAAATTAATTTACGTCATTATTCACGATCTTCGTAAATAGTTTGGGTTAATTTACTCATTTTCGTACTAACATGGTAGTCAAATGAAAACATTTTTTACGTTTGTTGTGATTAGCCTGGGTTGTTTATCCGTGGCCCGGGGCCAGGGTAACTTGCAATACCGCGATTGGGTCTATGATGATTTTATCAAAACCGTACAGCTCTATCCCAATTCCCCGCAACCGGCCGCCCAGATGGCCAGCCCCGTAATCAGCCTCAACAGCCGCCAGCAATTGCTGCTGGAGTTTGATGAACTTTTTAACGAAGCCTATAATTACCGGGCCAAAATAATTCATTGCAATGCCAACTGGCAGCCTTCGGACCTATCGCCCCTGCAATATTTACAAGAGTATAATGAATATGAAATAGACGAGATAGATTACTCTTTCGGCACCCTTACCCCCTACGTGCATTATAAGTTCCTTCTGCCCAGGCCCACGCTGCCGGGCAATTACCTGCTGGTGGTATATGCAGCCAATAATGAAGAGGATATCATCATCAGCCGCAGGTTTATGGTTTACGAACAACGGGTGGCATTTACGGATAAGTACGAGATCATCCGCAGGGCACCCTACTCCCTAACCAAACAGCAATTGCAATTTGACATAAACTACCAGGGCATGGAGTTACTTAACCCGATGGACTATGTATCGGTAAATATTCTGCAGAACCAGCGTTGGGACAATGCCAAACTCAACCTTAAGCCCACAGCCATACGCGAAGCCCAACATATTTTGGAATATAACCACTTTACCAACGAAAACGCCTTTGATGCCGGCAATGAGTTTCGTTATTTCGATATCCGCTCGCTCAAATATTTCGGCTTTCATGTGCGGACGGCCCGTTTTCAAAAAGATAAAATTTTTGCCTGGTTGGAAACGGATAACCCCCGGGCAGGCCTGGCCTATACCCTGGAACAAAATAATATGGGCCAGTTCTACATCGAAAACATCGAACGTAAAATCCCCGACATCGAGAATGACTACGCCCGGGTAACCTTCACGCTGGCGGCTGAACAATATGCCGAAGATGTTTTTATCTCGGGCAGGTTTACCGACTGGCGTAAGGACAGCTCTACCCGCATGCGGTACAATAAAACCACAGGGGTTTATGAGGCCACCTATATTCTAAAGCAAGGCCACTACGATTACCAGTATGTACTGGCCTCGCCAAAAATGGCGAATACTATCGAAGGCAATAAACGTGAAACCCGCAACCTTTACGAGATATTTGTTTATTACCGCTCGCCTAAACTGCAAGCCGATATCCTGATTGGCTATTATAAGTTTGTATATGCTTTAAATTAACCCTTACAACCCCGGAATTTCGTAGGGTTCTACCCGGTTGTTGGGGTCTTCGTTGGCCAGGTCTATCATGCCAAAGCCTTTGTGCGGCATGGCCCCCAGGCCATCAAGGAAAATAACCTCTTTAAGCTCCGGAGCGGCATAAAAGTAGAAAGGGAAAGTATAGCCCCGTACTTCAAATTTCACATCCTGGTCGTAAATGGGGTACACCCGCGAGAATTTCTTGTTGTTTTGCAGCAATTTATCAATATAATCCCTTTCCGGCACAATCTGAAATTTATTGAAAGAAGCCAGCCTACCGGCATCAAACAAGCCCAGGGCTTCAACATGCTGCATGGCCAGGTCATAGAGTTTATCAGAAAACTCATCCTCATCGGGGCTGATGAAATCGGTAACACTGTTATCGGTAAGGCTGGGGCCACTGAGCAGGACTGGCGATAAGCAGATAAATTTATCGTATTCACCGGCATTGGGTAACCGTTCAAGCTCAACCCTTTCCGGGGTTAAAATCAAACTGCCTACCTCTACACGCGGCATTTTAAACATATTCAGCAGCAGGTAATTAAGAAAACCGGTGTTTCTTGATGAAACAATAAGCGTTACCCGGCTGGAACAGTAATGCAACCCTTTGCGGCTGCTTTTGGTCTGTCCTTTGAGGCCCGAAAAATTAAAGCCGTTAAACGACAGGTAATCCATATTGCCGCCTACCATCACTACCGCTTTCAGCATCTGGGCTAAAAGATATTGGTGATGAAAGGGAACGAATGCCCCCCTGTTTTTTAAAATAAATATTATTCTAACCCTCAATTTGCTATTGGTCAGTTAAAAAATAATTCCAAACATAACCTGGGTGGTTGCCTAACAACCCAATAATTGTATAAAATTAAGATTTTTCATCAACTATCAAAATTTTTCCCGGGATTAGGCCGGCATTTTTTTTGGTTCAACGTTTACACATTAAACCTGAAATGCATCACATCGCCATCTTTTACTACGTAATCCTTACCCTCGATGGCCATCTTCCCTGCCTCTTTGCAGCCTTGCTCGGTCTTATATTTTTGATAATCAGGCAGCTTAATCACCTCGGCCTTGATAAACCCCTTTTCAAAATCGGTATGGATGACCCCGGCCGCCCTGGGGGCCTTCCAGCCACGCTCAATGGTCCAGGCCCGCACTTCCTGTTCCCCGGCCGTAAAATAGGTGATCAGGTTAAGCAATTCATACGAGGCCTTAATTAACTTGCTCAACCCCGATTCCTGCAGGCCGTATTCCTGCAAAAACATTTCCCTTTCTTCTTTGCTTTCCAGTTCGGCTATCTGGGCTTCTATGGAGGCCGAAATAATAATCAGCCGGGCCTCTTCATCTTTAATAGCCTCCCGCAGGGCATCTACATGGCGGTTGCCCCGGTGGATATCCTCCTCACCTACATTGGCCACATAAATTACCGGTTTGGCGGTAAGTAACAGCAAATCGGCATAGGCTTTTAGCTGCTCTTCGGTATGGTTGAGTACCCGCGCATTTTTGCCGTCTTGCAGGGCCGCCAGCACCTCTTCTAAAACACCCATAAAAGCTTTGGCCCCGGCATCTCCGGCCTTGGCCACTTTAGCCAGCTTTTGCAGCTTTTTTTCAACCGAATCAATATCGCGTTGCTGCAACTCATAGTCTATCACATCTTTATCAAACACGGGGTCGATAGTGCCGGCCACATGCACTACATTATCATCCTCGAAGCAGCGTACCACATGAATAATGGCATCAACCTCCCGGATATTGGCCAGAAACTTATTGCCCAGGCCCTCGCCTTTGCTGGCGCCTTTTACCAGGCCGGCAATATCCACAAATTCTATGGTGGCAGGTATCACCCGCTGCGGGTGCACCAGTTCTTCCAGGATATGCAGGCGTTCATCCGGCACCGTAACTATCCCAACGTTGGGCTCGATGGTACAAAACGGAAAGTTTGCCGCCTCTGCCTTATTGTTTGACAGGGCATTGAAAAGAGTTGATTTACCTACGTTGGGCAAGCCAACAATACCGCATTTCAGGGCCATTTAGTAACTGTTATGGTGTAGTAAAAAGTTGCGTTAGCTACCGGCTAATAGCCACCTTAGCCAACCGGGGGGCAAATATACTAATTAGTTATGGTGAATTACCACGGCCGGCCATAGGGAACTGCTTACCGGCTGCGCAGAAAAGAAGATGTTCCCTTTTCGTTCAGTCCCACTTAAGCTCGCTTTCCAGGGCGGAGCCATTGCCGGTAGTGGTGCCTGGCTCTTCCGGGCGATCGAACTGCTCAAAATCAACCTCGGGCAAAAGCTCCTCTTTTACATGGTTGATGGTAGCATTCAGGGCATTGAAAAACTTGTTGAAATCTTCTTTGTAAAGAAAGATTTTATGCTTTTCGTATGTGTAACCATCCTCTTTGTATTTGCGCTTACTTTCGGTGATGGTCAGGTAATAGTCGTTTGACCGGGTAGCCTTGATGTCAAAAAAATAGGTTCTCTTGCCCGCACGCACGCGTTCAGAATAGATTTCCCTTCTGTCATTGTCCTTATTCTCTTCCACAATCCTTTAGGTTTCGGTTATCTTCAATCGGTTAAAATCCCTTCTAAATAGAGCAATAGATTTGACTATTGCAAGCAGAAAAGCCTAAAATTTGCCCATTTTTTTGTTAGCACAACAGTTTTAACCAAAAATAGTATTATTCGTTATAAATGCTCCTTACTATTGTATTCATGAAACTGGATTTAAGGTCGGTACGGGAGCAGCAGCTCAATATTGATTTTCTGGCCAAAAAGCTGGTAGAAGGATTTATCACCGGCTTGCATAAATCGCCTTACCACGGGTTTTCAGTAGAATTTGCCGAACACCGGCTGTACAATACCGGGGAAAGTACCCGCCACATCGACTGGAAAGTTTTTGCCAAAACCGACCGCCTGTACACCAAGCGTTACGAAGAAGAAACCAACCTGCGCTGCCATATTCTTATTGATGCTTCGTCTTCTATGCGCTATCCGGCCAAAACCCAGGAGAAACTGCAGTTTGCCGTTTATGCCAGCGCTGCCCTGAGTTGGTTGCTGCACCGCCAGCGTGATGCGGTAGGCATTACCACCTTTGCCGACAGGATATTGTCCCGGTCAGCGGTAAAATCCACCCAAAGCCATATCCACAAGCTGTTTATCATGCTGGAAGCTTTGCTGCAGAACGGGCAAAAGCAGGAAACCACCAATATTCCCGGGGTGTTGCATGAGATTGCCAATACCATTCACAAGCGCTCGCTGGTGGTGGTGTTCAGCGATATGTTTGCCCGCACCGAAGAGCATGACGACCTGTTCTCCGGCCTGATGCACCTGCGGCACAATAAACACGAGGTTATCCTCTTTCATGTGGTGGACCACCGCACCGAGCTTGACTTCAACTTTGACGACCGGCCACACCTTTTTATTGACCTGGAAAGTGGTGATAAAATAAAACTGCAGCCTTCCCAAATCAAGCAAAGTTTCCGCAGCAAAGCCAGGGCAGAACTTAACTATCTACGCCATAAATGCGGGCAGTTGGAAATTGATTTTGTGGAAGCCGATGTCAGCGATGACTTCAACCATATATTCAATTCCTACCTGATAAAAAGGGCCAAAATGCATTAGCCCGCCTCCTACTCACCATGCAGCCGGGCTTTTTTGGCCAGCAGTTCTTCTTCGGTTTCTACGTGGTCTTCATCGGGCAGGCAGCAATCTACCGGGCACACGGCAGCGCATTGCGGCTCTTCGTGAAAGCCCTGGCACTCGGTACATTTATCGGTAACAATATAATAGAACTCATCGGAAACGGGCGCCTGCTCGGAATCATCCGTAAGGGCGGTGCCATCGCTCCAGCGCCACGCAACACCGGCTTCATAAATAGCATTATTGGGGCATTCGGGCTCGCAGGCACCGCAGTTTATACATTCATCGGTAATGATAATGGCCATAGTACGTGGTTTTATGTTTGTGCATGATAACTTTGCCTAAATTAAAAACAATATCTCAGCCTGCCAACAGCCTTATGACAATTGAAGCGCGAATAAACGGTTTTGCCGCCCTGGGCGAAAAGCTGGGGGAGCTTACCACCGGCCACCATGCGGAACTATTTTTGCAGGCGGCTGCACAAAACCCCTGGTTTACCGCAGAGAATATCCTGCGCGCCCTGGAGGGGGTCCGGCACTTCCTCATCAGAGAGACCCTGGACCAATGGCTCAGCCGCTATTCACTGCCACGGCAGCCCAAAAGGGTTGGCCTGGTCATGGCCGGCAATATCCCCCTGGTAGGCTTTCATGATTTTATGGCCGTGCTGTTATGCGGCCATACAGCCGTGATCAAAATGAGTTCGCAAGACCGGGTGCTGCCGGAAAAAATTGCTGCCATGCTGGTGGCGATAAACCCCGCGTTCGGGGCGCAGATTAATTTTGTCGATACCCTGCCCGGAGTGGATGCCGTAATTGCCACCGGCAGCGATAACTCGGCCCGGTATTTTAAAAAGTACTTCCGGGATATCCCCCACATTATCCGCCAGAACCGCACCTCGGTGGCTGTTCTTGACGGCTCTGAATCCTTGGCTGAGTTGCAAGGGCTGGGCGAAGATATGTTTAGTTTTTTTGGCCTCGGCTGCCGCAATGTGGCTAAGGTTTACCTTCCTGCCGGCTACGACCTGGCTAAACTCCCGGACGCCCTGCAGGACTTTGCCGGCATTGCCAACCACCCCAAGTATTTTAATAATTACGAATACAACAAAGCCATCTACCTGGTAAACCAAGTGCCGCATCTCGATACCGGCTTCGCCCTGTTCAAAGAAGATCAGGCCATTGTTTCGCCCCTGGCCGTGGTGTATTACCAAACCTATGAAAGCCTGCCGCAATTAGCCGGAATGCTGCAACTACATGAAAACAAACTACAATGCATCGTCAGCAAGGTTGATCCGGGGCTGCCTACAGTACCATTTGGCAAGGCACAACGCCCGGCCATTGACGATTATGCCGACAATATTGATACCATGGCTTTTCTTACCCGCCTGTAAGCCATAAGGTCAGTTGGCATTCGGGCCATTATTGCGCCATACCTCCACATTGCCGCGGTAAACCTGGCCACCCATCTTAATGGTATAGAAGTACACCCCTTCCGGCAGGTTATCAGCCCGCCAGTTATTCTGATAATTGTTTGACTCAAACACTTTTACCCCCCAACGGTTGGTGATCACTATTTTGGTATTCGGCTCAATGTTCAGCACTTTAAAGTACTCATTGTAGCCATCATCATTCGGGGTGAATACATTGGGAATAAAGACATCGGTTTCTAAGCCTATAGCCTGGTCTATGGGCAGGATACAGCCGTTGGCATCCCGTACCAGCACAACATAGTTACCGGCCGGCAATAAGGTGAAGGTGTAAGCATAAGCACCCAGCCGGTCTTCTTCAAGGGCCACCCAATCATAGATCACATTACCGGCATCATCTTCCAGACCCACAGCATACGGTGGGTTGTCACTGAAAATATTCAACACTTCTATCGCCCCGATATCTTGTTCAGGGTAGGTATTGCGCACCAGGCCAATATCGGCCGATACACCTTCCAGCACTACATCCACCTGCACTCCGGGGCTTTCCCCGCAGCCCTCATTTTGCGTTACATAAAAAGAGGTAGTGCCAATCACCTGCATATCAATATCGGTACCCTCCACAGGGGTAAAGCTGTTGCCGGTAGCCACCACATTGGTCAGGGCGGCATCGGCATACCAGGTAATGCCGGCACCGGGGGTGGTTAGGGTAGGTGGCGGGGCGTAGGTGCAGCCGGTATAGCGGGTTTGGTCAGGCACCGGAGGCTGGCTGGTAGAGTTAACCGTAACCGTAACCACTGCCGTAGCCGATTCACCTGTACAGGCCCCGGTGCCGTCAACCTGATACGTAAAGTTAAACGTACCATCGCCACTAACCGCAGGGTCAAACAGGCTGCCGGTAAGGGCCCCGGAATTATCGTCATCTGTCCAGGTACCGCCCGTGTCCGGGGTGCCGCCTAACCGGGTAAACAAATCAAGGGCTGCATCCGAAGCGCAGACAGCAACACTACTACCGGTACCGGCATCCGGCTGGGGGATAATGTTAACCACATAGCTGGCATCGGCACTTACCAGGCAGCCGATATCCTGGGTATAGGTAAAAGTTGTACTGCCCGGGGTGGTGATATTCAACTCCGCAGCCGTAGGGGTAAACGTATCACCGGTACCCACCAGGTTGGCCGGTACCGAAGGACCAAGATACCAGTTAACCGTAGCCCCCGCCACCGGGGAGGCGGTCAGGGTCGGCAGGGCCGCATTCTGGCAAACATCGATGGCCTCATCCGGCAAAGCCGGCAAGCTGGCATATACGGTAATGGTTTGCGTACTGGCGGCCACACAGCTTGTAGGTGCCGCCCCGGTTACGGTAACCGTCAAATCGCCTCCGGCAACGCCCCAGTCAACCGTAATGGAATTAGTGCCTGCCCCCGAAGAGATTATGCCATCGCCTCCGGTAATCCCCCATACGTAGGCTGCTTCACCGGCCGGCACCGTATAGGTTTCGGTGGTGTTGGCACACACGGCCACCGGCCCGGAAATGGTAGCGGAGGGTGGTGCAACCACAGTAACGGTAACCGACTGACTGGACGTAATATTACAATTTCCTTCAAACCTAACGTAGTAGGTTGTCGTGGCCGCAGGGGCCGGTAAACTCAGGTTATTGCCATTGCCCACATTATTCGTAAAGCCCGCATCGTCATACCACTGGGCCGTAGCCCCCGTGCCCAGGCTGCCGCCACTATAGCTTAAGGTGATGTTCGCAGGGGCCGCATTATCACAATAGTTCGTATTGTCGGCCGTGGCGCTGGTGGGCGCAGCGCTCGCATTGTCCACCGTTATCGTCACGCTCTGCGCAGCCGTGGTGTTGCACGTACCCTCAAAACGTACATAATACGTGGTCGTTACATTGGGGGCCGGGGTAATCAGCAGGTTATTGCCGCTGCCCACACTGCTCGTAAAGGCCGCATCGTCATACCACTCGGCCGTGGCCCCCGTGCCCAGGCTGCCGCCACTGTAGCTTAAAGTGATGTCCCCGGGAACTGCATCATCACAATAGTTCGTATTGTCGGCCGTGGCGCTGGTGGGCGCAGCGCTCGCATTGTCCACCGTTATCGTCACACTCCGGGCCGGGGTTACCCCACAGGTTCCTTCAAACCTAACGTAGTAGGTTGTCGTGGCCGCAGGGGCCGGTAAACTCAGGTTATTGCCATTGCCCACATTATTCGTAAAGCCCGCATCGTCATACCACTGGGCCGTAGCCCCCGTGCCCAG
>Ga0256839_1004820_pt1 | contig 12888 bp, 8 predicted proteins | sample 354166metaG_FD_185968 | JGI IMG/M metagenome (GOLD analysis project Ga0256839, IMG submission 185968) | Hydrothermal vent microbial communities from Mid Atlantic Ridge, Atlantic Ocean - 354-166 | ecosystem: Environmental > Aquatic > Marine > Hydrothermal vents | place: Atlantic Ocean: Mid...
CTCTGCCATTTGCGCAGAAAGCTGGAGAGACAACAGGTACTTATCTTTAAAGTTAAAGCTAAGGAATGGAATAGCAATGTCTTTATTTATGATAAGTCAGGTTTCTAAACCAAACATATAGACAAAATCTATTTTAATATAAAAACTATCGATTTTTATTATAACGAAAATACCTTTACCTTTGCACTATTCTTATAAATATAAAAACAACTATTGTTATGAAAAATCTAATCGGAATTGATAGCCAAAAGGCAATTGTACTTAGCCAAATGTTAAATGAATTACTAGCAGATTATCAGTTATTTTATCAAAATTTAAGAGGTCTGCATTGGAATATAAAAGGGCGTGAATTCTTTGAACTCCACGTGAAATTTGAAGAATTTTATAATGATGCTGTCATTAAAGTAGATGAAATAGCAGAACGCATCCTGACGCTGGATGGAGAACCATTGCACACTTTTACGGACTATCTGAAAGTATCTAAAATCAAAGAAGAAAAAAGTATTAGCAACGGACAAAGGGGAGTCGAAATCATCGTTTCTAATTTTTCTATTTTAATTGCAAAAGAAAGGGCGATCTTAAATTTAGCAGCAGAAGCAGATGATGAAGGAACAGTAAGCCTAATGAGTGATTATATTTCAGAAACAGAGAAAACCCTCTGGATGTTAAATGCGTATCTCAAATAGAAGTTAAATAATTAACTTTTGTTTTTTATTAAAAAACAATAACGATACCTATGCTTAAATTTGAACTATCAATCAACCCAATCGCTTTAGTTAGTATAAAGCTTATTATAAGAATTTAAGCACGGTATTACAGACTACTACTTGCACCTGGCCTCGGCTGGGTGCTTTTTTTTGTAAAACAAGCTCTTTTTTACAATACATCCTTCCATTTCTTTTTGGCAGCAGCAGCCTGCAGCCAACGTTCTAAATTGAAAAGAGAATAATAATGAAGGATGGGATCAAAGGGTTCTTCTCCAATTTCAAACAACGTTTTTGCTGCTTTTTCATTAACTAAATAAGGCTTCCTGCTTAAGTCTGAAAAAAGCTGGAGATGGATATTATAAAGATTGGAATAAGCCAGCTCTTTTCTTTGCTTTAAAGCACTTTTAAACCGTAGCGTTTTTTGGTACAATTGATTGTATTCTCTACTTTCCCACAAAAGACAAAGTTCTAATAAATGAATGCTATACCTAAGTGGTTTTTCCTGTATTTTTTGTTGTTTAAGAGATTGCAACAATTCAGCAGCGTGTTGATAATGCTCGTTAATCAACTGCGTTGTAGCCAAAATAACTAAAATTTGTGTCGTTGTTCTAATGCCTTGCAGTTGATACCTTTCTATATAATAAATACATTGCTGATCCAGTTTTTTTAAGATTGGGGCCCATTGATGGTGCAAATAATAAGCTTGTAACTGAGCCCATAAAAAGTAAATATAATGTGGTGAATACTGCGGAAAAGCAGCAATATGTTTTTTAGCTTTAAAAGACAAAACATTTACCTGTTCTATGTCTGGAAGGCTTAAATTAGGGTTCACAGCCTGCTGAAGTGCCTGTAAATAACTTAATGGTAGCTCTTTTTGCAAATGCTGCTCCTGCTCAAAAACAGCCAAAACATCCTGCCGAATAGCCATAGACTCTTGTTCTTTTCCTAGAAGCTCATAACAACCAGCAACACTTTGATACCAAAAAATAAAATTACTGAAATCTAGATATTCAGCCTTCATGTTATACAATTTCCCGAGTAGTTTATTGATGACATTATGGCGTTCAGGCATAAAGGGTGTCCATGCTCTTAATTCTACCCGTATGCTTGAAAGAGCTTGTTTTTGTGCTAGTTTTTTTTGAAATAAAGAGAGCTGTTCGTAATGCTTCTTAGACTGCCTGTCAGTGATGTCAGGTTCTAAATATTGTATTTCGTGTAACCGTTCTGTGATCTCATATTGATATAATGTCAGGCCATATTGCTTACTTATTTTAGCTAGGCTTTTTAATTTTTTTGTAGCCCTTTTATACTGTTCTCTTTCCAGCAATAAATCTACTTCTTCTAAACCCAGCCGAATACTTGACTTTAGATTTTTTTTGCCTTGCTGTGCAATAAGACTTTTGATGATTAACTCATAAAGTTGAGCTTTAATCACTTTAAAAAGAGAAGCTTTTACCTTTAAAACCTCTTTAGCTTCATTGTCATTAAAATAGATCTGATTATTTAATATATCAAACAAATCTGTATGTTGTCCGCCCTCCGATGCAAAATGGGTTTTATAATACCGCTTCTCGGCCGGAGACATACTCTTAATCAACTCCCATAGATGTGCATTAGGCGTATTCATACTAAATTTTAATTTTTATACAAAGTTAAACAATTAACTTTTAAAAACAAAAATCGATAAAATTGAACCCCAACAACCATTAAAAGAATCAATGGAAACAAAAAACACACAAAAAGTGAGTACAAAACCCAACCCTCTCCGTCTTATAAGAAAACTGAAGAAAAATACAATGGGAGCATCCCCTACATACAGAGCAGAAGACTTACTGACAGACGACCGTTTTCTAGAATGGATACATTCTAACAAACAGCAACACGATAAATACTGGCAAGACCGATTATATGACGAACCATCTCTACGCACCGCTTTTGACCAAGCTACTCAAATAGCACAGGCACTTAGCGTAAAGAAAAAAGTAATCAACACTTCAAACGCATTAGCTAAACTAGAAGCTAAAATAAATTCCCCTACCAAACCAACACCACAGCCACTACAAATAAAATGGTCAAATTATCTAAAAATAGCAGCCACAATAGTACTCTTACTAAGTTTGAGCTGGTCTTTTTGGCCACAAAAACAATCTTTCCAAACAGCTTTCGGAGAACTGCAAATCGTCACTCTTCCCGATGCAACAGAGGTAACATTACGGGCCAATTCCAAATTATGGTGGAATGGCGATTGGAAAAAAAGTAAAAAAAGAATCGTATATTTGGAGGGCGAAGCCTATTTTGATGTACGCCCAACTAAAGAATTGAAAAACAAACGTCCTTTTGTCGTAAAAGCAATGCCTTTAGAAGTAGAAGTATTGGGTACGGAATTCAATATTGTCAATCGTCCGAACAGAACAAACATTGTTTTAGTAGAAGGAAAAGTAGCCGTCATCACTGGTGACCAGCAACAACAATTAAAACCACAGCAACAATACGCTTGGAATACCACAGAGAAAAGTGGAACAATACAAACTGTCAATACTGAATTATTTACAGATTGGCAACAACACATCTGGCACTTTAACAACACGTCCCTAGCAGAAGTAGCCCTATTGCTTGAACAGCATTTTGGAAAAAAAGTCTTTTTTCATAATCCCTTATTGAAAGACCAAAAACTAAATGGTACAGCGCCGTCCTCGTCCTTAGAGACTTTACTGAACGGTATTGCATCATCCCTGAATATTTCAATTACGAATCAGAGTGATCGTATTATTATTGGTAATTAAGCGTTCGTCGCCCTGACTCGTCCTGCGGCTGCTAGTCGTAGAGCAAGTCAGGGCGACAAACGCAAAACAACAATTAATGCTTCAATTGGCAACATATCTGTTTCCATTGCATTGGCTGCGCATAGTAGTCACTGCCCTTGGGTGCTTACTTGTTTCGATATCATTATCGGGGCAAGAACAGCGTGTTTTGTCTATGGAAGAAGGCTTAAAACACTTGGAAGAACGTTTTAATTGCTCCTTTTTATATGAAAGTGCAGTCATCAAAGGACAACAGGTTCAAAAAAAAACATTGGAAAATAATTGGACTTTAAGTGCTGCTCTTCACCAAATTGAATTAGAAACATCACTGGAATTTAATAAAATTGAAGATCATTTTTGGGTCATCCAACCCAAACACCCTTATGGCCGGATTCAGGGTTTTATTTATGATGACAAGGGCGATCCTCTCGTTGGAGCGTCCGTTTTTGATCCTTTGAGTGAACGCGGTGCAGCTACAAACATAGAGGGATTTTTTGATTTTTGGATTCCCGCAGGAGATATTCATCTACAAGTCAGTTATATTGGTTTTCAAACAAAGGACATCAATATTTGGTTACCTTTTGGCCAAAAAGCAACAACTAATATTACACTTTCTCCTAGTATTAATCTAACAGAAATTATTGTCTGGAGCGGTACAGAGGTTTCTTTAGCGTCTATCGCCCCAACAGCCTTAACAGAAAGAGTGGCAGAGGAAGATGTTAAGAATTTAGGAGCAAATGAAATAGGTTCATTATTACAGTTTTCAGCACCATCCTTTCATACTACTTATCAAACCAATAGTGATGGTACCGATCATATTGATCCTGCCAGTTTACGCGGTTTAGGCCCCGATCAAATGCTGGTATTGGTCAATGGAAAACGCCGACATCATGCTGCGCTGGTCAATGTGAATAGCACGATAGGGCGAGGTAGTGTTTCTACTGACCTGAATGCCATTCCGATATCTGCAATCAAAAGTATAGAGATTTTAGCCGATGGTGCTACTGCTCAATATGGTGCAGATGCCATCGCAGGTGTCATCAATTTAGTGCTAAAAGACAGTCTTGCCGATAATGATATAAAGATTTTCACTGGTATAACACGAGAAGGAGATGGTTTTAGCCTGGGCCTCAATGGTTATCATCAAATTTATAATAATAAAAAGGGCTATCTCGACCTTGCATGGCGTATTGACAGGCGTACTGCTGTCAACCGATCAGGTAATTACCAAGGCAGTATTTTTGGTGATGACAGAGATGCAGATCCGCTTATGCGTACTTCTTTTTTTGAACAAACCCCCTTCGATGATCAACGGGTGATGCTAGTAGGTAGTGCCAATATTCAAAATTATGGCTTTCATTTTAATCAGGAATGGTCAACCAAAAAAGAATGGCGTTTTTATCAGTTTGGTGGTATCAATTTACGCTTTGGCCAATCAGGCGGTTTTTACCGTTTTCCTTATCAAAAAAGAAAGCAATCGGGTTTGTATAGTATGGGCTTTTCGCCACAAATAAAACCCCGTATCCTCGACTATTCCTGGGTTATCGGTATGGGAAAACACTGGAATCAATGGAAAATAGATATCAGCCAAAATATAGGCGCGAATAGTGTCAACTTTTATATTGAAGAATCAAATAACGCCTCTATGGGCCTGGCATCCCCCACCTCCGCTCATGGAGGCCAACTTCAATATGGACAAATTATATGGCAATTAGATGCTCTGCGTCATAATCTCGATAAAACCAACACCTGGCGAATGGGCGTATCCTGGCGCAATGAATTATTCAAACAATCAACAGGTGATGAATGGAGTTGGAAAAATTATGGTGAACTAACCGACGACAACCAACCAAGAGAGGCTGGTATTCAGGTTTTCCCAGGCTTTCGGCCTGCCAATACCGTTAGAGCATGGCGGCCATCATGGGCAGCATACCTTGGTTTAGATAAAACGATTAATGAATACTGGACACCTTCCGTGGCTATACGCTGGGAGTATTGGCCTGAAAGCGGGCAACATCTCCTTGGTAAACTAGGACTCAAGTACAAACCCATTGACCAACTGCAATTTCGTTTTGCGATCAATACGGCTTTGCGCTCTGCATCCTTGCCACAGCGATATTTCAGCAGCCAAAGTCTTCAATTTGTACCTGAGGGGAATAAATTAGTAGGCAAACAAATCGCCCAGTTAAATGGAAAACATCCGTTGTTAAATGAATTAGGCGTAGCAAATTTACAGCCTGAAAAATCCTATAATTTTTCAATAGGTGGCGAGTGGAGGTGTGCAGAAAAAACCAATATTAATATCAGTTTATATCATATTAATATTCAGAATAGGATTATTCTAGGTAGCCGTATCAATGGACAGGACAGTCCACTTATTGCAGAGGCACTAGAAGGCACAGAATTGGCATCTGTTCAGTTCTTTACCAATGCATTGAATACCCAAAGTAGCGGATTAGACATTAGTGCAAAACATCATTGGCAAATAGGGAAGAACCAGTTTAATTTACGTTTGGCAAGCAGTTTTAATCAAACGAAAGTCAAAAACATTGATTTACCCAACAAAATAGAGACCTTGTCAGGCAAAATTTTCAATAGAGAAGATAAAGCCAGATTAGAAAAAGCACAACCAGCAGGTAAGATTATCACACAACTGCAATGGACTAAAAAAAGATGGAATACAGCACTTCAAATGACTCGTTTTGGCGAAGTTACCTACCTTCACCCTAATGATGGCGAAGAGGAAAACTGGGTATACAACAGTTTTTCAAACCAAATAGAATCAAGGGATCAAATTTTTACCGCTAAATGGACAACAGACTTATCAGGCCATTTACAAATTGGTAAAAAATGTTCTTTGGGCTTATATGGTCGCAATATTTTTAATATTTATCCCGACAAGCACCAGCATAGTGCCAATACAAACAATGGCATTTTCGTTTATAGCCGTTATGTTCAGCAATTTGGTGTTTGGGGAGCTAACTATATGGTTGAATTTAAAATGACTATATAAATAAAGTACTTGGTACTTGGTACAATGTATCAAATACCAAGTACGTAATGAAATTTATTGTTCATAAAACTTTACACAATGAGAAATTTTTTACTTTTATTATTAACGGTTGGTTTGATGACCAGCTTAAGCGCGCAAAAAGGAACCATTAGTGGTACCGTGAGTGACGGAAGCGAAACACTTATCGGAGCATCCATTACAGTTGTAGGTACAAGCACGGGTACTATAACTGATTTTGATGGCAATTATTCCTTGTCTTTAGATGCAGGCGACTATGTTTTGGAGGTTAGCTATACGGGCTATGACCCAATACAGGCCAATGTTGCTGTTACTGCTGGCGGAAAAACCACAAAAGACTTTACGCTTTCACAGGGAGTTACTTTTGATGCTGTAGTGGTAACAGGTACACGCTCCAATCCTCGTACAGCACTTCAATCTACTGTTCCTATCGATAACTTTAAAAGCGAAGAAATCGAACGCCAGGGCAATGGTGATTTAACAGAAACACTGAGAAATTTGGTTCCTTCTTACACAGCCACTCCTCTTACAGGTGATGGTGCTGCTTTCGTACGACCAACCTCTATGCGTGGCCTTCCACCTGATGAGTTATTGGTTCTTGTTAACTCGAAACGACGCCACCGTTCCGCTTTAATATCGCACTTTGGTGCTGCGATGAACGTAGGCGCACACGCTTCTGATGTTGGTCAAATTCCTAGTATTGCACTCAAAAACATAGAGGTTTTACGGGATGGTGCTGCGGCACAGTATGGTTCTGATGCCATCGCAGGTGTAATGAACTTTATGTTAAAAGATGCTTCTGAAGGTATTGAAGTACAAACACAGGTTGGTAAATGGTTCGGCAATGACAAACACGAAAACAATGGTGGCGAAACAGACTATAAAGTTGCTATCAACTTCGGGCTTCCTTTAACAGACAAAGGTTTCATCAATATCAGCGCGGAATACACGATGAACCCAGAACTTTCTCGTGGCCAGCAACACGCAGCTGCTGTGGACGTACCTGGTGCACTAAGTCCTGCAATGAACTGGGGTCGTCCAGAAAGTAGTGGCTTGCGTACAATGTGGAATGCAGGTATTGAATTGAGTGATAAATTAGAATTTTACTCTTTCGGTAATTTTGCTGATACTTATGGTAACTATAGCTTCTTTTACCGTGCGCCAGGCAAAAGTGGTGTGTTAGAGCAAATGCCTTTAGATCCTAAAGATCCATCAAAAGGAAACTTCTGCTGGTGTGATGTATATCCTGCTGGTTTCACCCCTCGTCTAGAAGGTTTCCAAACAGACCTTAGTGGTGTAGTTGGGCTAAAAGGTGAACTAGGTAAAGGTTTTATGTATGACCTGAGTACTTCTTTTGGTTCTAGTAGAATCGACTATGTACTTAATGGTTCATTGAATGCTTCCTGGGGGCCTTACTCGCAGTCTGTTTTCCGTCCAGGTGATTTGAAACAGGCAGACAATAACTTCAACCTGGATTTATCAAAAGAACTTGCTGATAATTTTAATTTGGCAGCTGGTTTTGAACAACGCAGAGAAACGTATACTATGTTTGTCGGTGACGACCAATCATGGAGAGCTGGACCATGGTCAGGGATTTCACAACAGGTGAATCCTGAAACAGGTGAAAACTATGGAGAACCAGGAACTGCATCAAATGGTTTCGCAGGAACAAACCTAGAGTCTGCTGGGGAGTTCGTCAGTGACAACTGGGCTGTTTATCTTGATGCAGAATGGGATATTTCGGAGGCTTTGTTGATACAGGCAGCCATTAGGCATGAAGATTTTAAACTATTCGGAACAACGGACAACTACAAAGTAGCTGGTCGCTGGACTGTTGGTCAAAGGTTGACTTTACGTGGGGCTTACTCAACAGGTTTCAGAGCACCTACTGCTGGCCAGGCCAATGTAACAACGATTACCACTTCATTTGATGGTGTAACAGGTATGCAGGTTCAGGAAGGAACTGTGCGTCCTACCAACCCATTGGCTGTAAGCCTGGGTGGCAAAGCACTTGTACCTGAAACATCTGTTAATATCAGTTTTGGATTAGCGTCAAGGTTGAGCAGTTCAATGAGTCTTACAGCAGATGTTTACAGAGTTAATGTGGATGATCGAATCATTAAAACAAGAAGTTTAGCTGTTGAAGGAGACCCTAACTTCTCAGAACTAGCATTTTATTCAAATGCATTAAATACAGAAACGCAAGGTTTAGATGTAGTTTTATCATGGAGAAATAGTTTAACCAACTTTAGCTTTGCTTATAACTACAACGAAACTAAAGTACTGAGCCAGACGCAAGTGGATGGTAAGAATCCAGTATCAGAATCGACAGTTTTTAATATTGAAAACAACTTACCAAAACACCGTGTCAGTGCTTCATTGACGCGTTCTTTTTCTGATCGTTTTTCTGCGACTGTGCGTGCCAACTACTATGGTAGCACTATCGACGAAAGAGGAGATCGTGAAGAGGTAGACCCAGCAACGCTTGTTGATTTAACACTTAATTTTGCGGCAAGTGACAACCTTAATATCGTTCTTGGAGGAAACAATATTTTCAATGTTTATCCTACGGAGATTGCGACTCGTTTATCTCAGGGTATGCCTTATCCTCGTCGTACGCCAATTGGCTATTTGGGAGGAATGACTTACCTGCGTTTGACTTACAAACTGTAAGCCTTTCAAACGGACAAACTGATCATGACTTTATACATAATCATGATCCCAACTTCAAAATGGTTTAACCATGGGCTGCCAGCAATGCTGGCAGCTTTTTTTGTGCCTATCAACTTCACTCGGCACATAATTGTTCAGGAGCAATAGCCCTTATCAACGCACGCGCCAAAACAAGATTCCCATCAATCATTTCACAGCCCTGAAAATCCAATTCATTCGCGGCAAGCGGCAATTCGGTACAAGCTAAAAGGATCGCATCCACGTCTTGTTCAATAAAACGACTGATTTGAGTATGAATCAATTCCTCGGCAGGAGCTAATAAACGACCATGTAGTTTAATGCCCCAGTTAGGGTCATAAATCGCGCGATGAACAGCTTCCCGCCCTTCCTTATCAGGAAAAACAAGAGACACAGAAGAACTTTGGAAAGTATCTTGATAAATGTTCGTTTTGTAAGTTCCTAATGTAGAAAGTACGCCAATGGTGCCATTTGGGTATTTTTTTTCAGCAATTTTCCTCACCTCTTCAGGTAAATGCAATAGCAACATTGCCTTATTCTGTCTATCAACAGCCTCCTTCAACACATCAAATATTACAGGAGAATGAAAAGTATTACAAGCAATACCAACCACATCCATTGGATATTGATTGAGTTTTTGGGCTAATACTTTCGCTGGATTTATAGCAGTTTTTCCTAATATAAATTCAGTCCTGTCTGGCAGTCCCTGGCTTAATGAAAGGCAGACTACATTTAAGTGTTCCTGATCATTGTGTGCCAATGTATTTTGATATAATTTCTTATTGACATCAAGCCCAGCAAAAGGGCCCATGCCGCCAATGATACCGATTGTTTTATATTTTTTTTGATTCATTTTTTAAAAATTTAGGCTTAAAAGTAGGAAAACATCCATATCTTAGAGCGGAAAAACTTAAAACCATATAGGAAAATGACTACTATTGAGCAAATAAAAAGACTAATTAGCAATGGTGAGACAGAAAAAGCACTCGCCTTATTATTAGAATACGCTAAAGAGAAAGGCGGTGATACAGAGCAGCAGGCTTTGCTGCTTTCTGGCCAATTTAAGCAATGGAAACGTAGTAATGTTATTGGTGTTGAACAATCTAAAAGCGATCTAAGACGCATTGAATTTGGAATCCTTCAAGCATTGGAAGGGCAGCAGATAAGTTCCTCTGTAAAGGCTAATATGGGTACTCCTTCACCCCAAAAATCTATGATCCCTATTATCGCTATCGCTTTTGGTGTTATAGGTATTGTTATTGCCGCTTGGTCTTTTATGAATAAAGAATCATCAGATCATGAGCATACAACAAACCATGAATCAGTCCCAACCGAACTTAAAAACAAACCAAAAGAAGAGGGTTCTACCTTAATACCTGCCACAACTCCAAAAAAGAAAAATCAGCCAAAAGTTGTTCCGCCTGTTGATAATATGACACCTGCTTTTAAATATAAGACAGTAGACCTAGCGGGAAAAACATGGATGGCTGAAAACCTTAATGAAAATGTAAGCAACTCACTTTGCTTTCAGGATGATACTTATAATTGCAGCATAGAAGGACGGCTTTACACCTGGGCTTCTGCTCAAAAAGCCTGTGCTGCATTAGGCAATGGCTGGCGATTACCTACAGGGGACGATTGGAAACAACTAACCCGAATGTATGGCGGTGCTTATGCCGATTTAAATTATAATGGTAAAAATGCTTATCAGCAACTGTCCAAAGGAGGCAGTACTGGTTTTAATGGTTCTTTTGGCGGGAAACGTATCTTTTTTCAAGACCAACAGACATTTTATTATTATGATTTTGGTACTATCGGTTATTATTGGGCGGATGAAGTCAAAAGGGATGACCCTGCGCAGGCAAGAATGTTTACTTTCCGATCTTCTGATAATATGCTGCTCTATGAAAGCATTCCTAATACAGATTTTATTTCTTGTAGATGTGTGAAATAACGGTTCTTTTTTTGACCCTTAATCTCCAAACGAAATCCCAATCGTTCGGGCAGCATGGACTAAATAATGGTCAGGAGATACATTTTTATTTTCTTTAATCGCTTCTGACAAAAGAACACTGACAAAAGCATTGTTTCGGAATGAAACCATTTCTCCAAACTGCCCATTTTGGACTAACTCAAAAGCTTTTACCCCCATCGTTGTCGCTAATAGCCGATCAAACGCAATGGGGGTTCCCCCCCTTTGAATATGGCCAAGAACAGTGGTTCGAATTTGCGCCTCACAGCCAAGTTCCTCTAATGCAAAGCGAAGACTATTTCCCACACCACCTAATTTAATATGTGTATCACCAGCATCGGTTGCAGCCTGGCCAACTACCTCCCCTCCTACTTGTTTAGCTCCTTCTGCAATGACAATATTCATAAAACCTTTTCCTTTTTTATACCTGGTAGCGATTTTTTTGGCAATTCTTTCTACACTATAAGGAATTTCAGGAATCAGGCAAACTTCGGCCCCACCAGCAACAGCAGTATGCAAAGCGATCCATCCAGCGTCACGTCCCATCACTTCCATAATCATGACTCTGTGATGACTTTCTGCGGTAGTCACCAGTTTATCAAAACAATCGGTAGCTATCTGTACTGCAGTAGAAAAACCAAACGTGTAATCTGTAGCTCCTAAATCGTTATCAATTGTTTTAGGAACACCAATAATGGGGCATCCTTTTTCAAAAAGAGCCTGGGATATGCGCTGACTACCATCTCCACCGATATTAATCATAGCATCAAAGCCCAAATGCTTGATCTTATCCACTAATTCCTGCGATCTATCCACTAAAATCGTTGTACCATCCGCTTGTTTCACAGGATACTCCAAGGGATTTCCTTTATTAGTTGTTTTCAGAATTGTCCCTCCTTTTACGTGTATACCCGCCACTTTTTCAGAAGTTAGTTTAATCAAATCAGCAGGCTCACTTATCAAGCCTTTAAACGCTTCTTTGCTGCCCCAAACTTCCCATTCTGCTGATCGTTTGGCTGCTTTCACGACAGCACGGATAACAGCATTTAATCCTGGGCAATCTCCACCTCCTGTGGCTATTAATAATTTTTTCATGCTGCAAGGTAAGTACAATTTCAATTTCAAGACGCAATTTCAATTTCAAAATTCAAATTCAAAATTCAGTTTAAAACCGCTCAATCCGCCAAATCAGCATTCCTATTATGCACAAGCAGCATTTCAATCTTAAGTACAAACCTCAATCTCAAGCCCAGCGTAAAGACGCGTTAACGTATTGCCGTATCTTTACGTTTAGGATTAATCTAACACAAGTTCAAATTCAAAAGTCAGTTAAACCCGCTCAATCCGCCAAATCAGCGTTCCTATCATGCACAAGCAGCATTTCAATCTTAAGTACAATTTCAAAAAACCCATCCTCTTCCGATCAATCCGCGTCTGCCTCTGCCGACTCAGGCAGATTTACTCCCCACTCTACCAACATTCAAGTTCGAAGAACGTAGAATGAATATTCATTTTTCTAATCAAGATGATTACCTTTGCACCTTATGGCAAGAATACTAGCAATAGATTATGGCACCAAGCGTACAGGGCTGGCAGTAACAGACCCTTTACAGATCATAGCTTCTGGTTTAGAAACCGTTGCAACACATCAATTATTGGTATATTTGCAGAAATATTTGGACGCAG
>Ga0256839_1004821_pt1 | contig 12887 bp, 18 predicted proteins | sample 354166metaG_FD_185968 | JGI IMG/M metagenome (GOLD analysis project Ga0256839, IMG submission 185968) | Hydrothermal vent microbial communities from Mid Atlantic Ridge, Atlantic Ocean - 354-166 | ecosystem: Environmental > Aquatic > Marine > Hydrothermal vents | place: Atlantic Ocean: Mid...
GTGCGCGACCGTGTGGTCGAGGCCTATCAGGAAATTCTGCGGATGCCTGTGTAAATGACCCAGGAAGTTCTTATGGATGTGCTGCGCGAAGCATTGTGGCTGGCGCTGGTGGTTTCAACCCCGGTGCTGGCGGTTGCGTTGCTTGTTGGCCTTGCGATCGGCTTGTTTCAGGCCCTGACATCCGTGCAGGAACTTACCCTGACTTTTGTTCCCAAACTGGGGGCAATCTTAATTGCATTCTGGATGTCGATGGATTTTTCCGGCCAGCTTTTGGTCAGTTTTTTCCACACCCAGATTGTTGCCAGAATAGCAGGAGGATAATATGGAAACCGCTGGATATGTAAGCCTGACCCGACAGGCCGGATTATGGAAAGAAATGCAGACCGTGGCGAATAATATCGCCAATCTTTCCACCACCGGATACCGCCGCGAAGGCGTGGTATTTGCCGAAATGATCAAAGCCCTGCCAACCGAGGGTGGCAATATTGCCATGACAGCCGCGCGGGCGCGGTTTTCCGACCCGTCCCAAGGCGGGCTGACCCAAACCCAGAACCCGTTTGACATGGCCATACAGGGGCGCGGTTATTTTATGCTGGAAACACCGGATGGCAATCGGCTGACCCGCGCCGGTGCCTTTGTGATGAACACCGCCGGTGAATTGGTAAACCCTGATGGGTTGCGGGTGCTTGACCTTGGCGGCGCGCCAATTTTTGTGCCCCCTGATGCAGAACAAATCGCGGTGGCCCAGGACGGGACAGTGTCGGCCAACGGGCGGCCATTAGCCCAGATCGGCATTTTTGATGTCGAAGATCCGAACGCCATGCTGCGTCAGTCCGGCACCGTGTTTGACCCGGGCGAAGAACCGATTCCTGTGGATGATCCCGTGGTTTTGCAGGGTTTTGTCGAAGGTTCCAACGTAAACCCCGTCACTGAAATTGCCCGTATGATCCAGGTGCAGCGCATTTACGAGCTGGGCCAGAAATTTCTTGATAACGAACATGAACGCATCCGCAACGTAACCCGAACCCTTGGTCAACGTGCCTGATAGGAGAATATTATGAACGCTCTGAAAATCGCCGCCACCGGTATGGACGCCCAGCAAATGCGGGTCGAAGTCATCGCCAATAATTTGGCCAATATGAACACCACTGCCTATAATGCACGGCGCGCCGAATTTGCCGATTTGCAGTATCAGCAGGTGCAACAGGCCGGCACGATCAGCGCCTCGACAGGTGCGATGCTGCCGGTTGGTGTGCAGCTTGGTATGGGCGTGCGCCCTGCGGCTGTGATGATGAATGTGCAGCAAGGCGCGCTGGCGCTGACCGGTGGTGATCTTGATATAGCAATTGAGGGGCGCGGTTATATCGAGGTGGCGCTGCCCTCGGGCATTTCGGGGTTTACCCGTGACGGTGCCTTGAAAATGACCGGCGATGGCCAGATTGTTACGGCTGAGGGCTTTGCGATTGTGCCCGATATAACCATTCCCGATGGCACACGGTCGATTTCCATCAATGCCGAGGGCGAGGTTTACGCCTATTTCAACGACCAAGTAGAGGCCGAATTACTGGGCCAGATCACCCTTGCCAGTTTCACCAACGAGGCCGGGCTGGAGGCGATGGGCAGCAATGTCTATATTGAAACCGCAGCTTCGGGAGCGGCGCAGGTCGGTGCTGCGGGCACGGATGGGCGCGGCACGTTCAGGCAGGGCTATCTTGAAGGATCATCCGTGGATGCGGTGCGCGAAATCACGCAATTGATCGAGGCCCAGCGTGGCTATGAGCTGAACGCCAAAGTTATCACCGCCGCTGACCAGATGCTTGGCGCAACCACGCAGATTCGCTGATGAAAACGCTGGTTTTTATATTCTGGTGTCTGGCGGGGCCGCTGGTGGCGCAAACGGTTGTGGCGGCACAAGCCATCCGCAGCCAGACGATTATTACCGGTGAAATGGTGGGGCTGTTGCCCGATCAAACGCTTGGCGCATTTACGGATATGGCGGCAACAATCGGGCTGGAAGCACGGGTTAATATCTACCCCGGCCGCCCGATTATGCTGTCCGAACTGGGCCGGCCGGCCATTTTGGAACGTAACCAGCAGGTAGTTATGGTGTTTATCAGTGGCGGTCTTAGCATCACATCCGAGGGCCGCGTGCTGGACCGCGCCGGCATTGGCGAACGAGTGCGGGTGATGAACCTTGCATCAAAATCAATTGTTTTTGGCACGGTCACCGCAGATGGCCGGATTGAAGTGGGATCATGATGAATAAAATACTATCTATTTTAATGCTTTTTGTGCTTTCGGGCTGTTTGGGCCGGTTAGATGATATTGGCCGCGCACCTGCGTTTACTGATATGGACGGGGGCGTAACGGCGGGCATTTCCCCGCAACGGGCGGCGATGGCATCGCAACCGCCAACCATGCGCCGTGAATTTTATGAACAAGGGTCGTTGTGGCGTTCCGGCCCGACATCTTTATTCGGGGATCGCCGTGCTGCGCGGCTGGGTGACATTTTAACGGTGATTATTGATATTAACGACAAAGCCCAGTTGCAAAACTCCACCACACGATCCCGCTCTGCTGGGGAAGATCTGGCAATTGCTGAGTTGTTGGGCCTGCCAAACCTGCTGGAAACCGAAATTTTTGGCGACGGTAATCTTGACCCTGCGATCGCCATGAGCTCATCCTCGGTCACCGATGGTTCTGGCACTGTGCGGCGCAATGAAACCGTCATGCTGCGCATTGCCGCCACGGTGGTCGAGGTTTTGCCAAATGGCCATCTGGTGGTGCGCGGCACGCAAGAAGTGCGGGTGAATTATGAATTGCGCGACCTGCAAGTCGCCGGAATTATCCGGCCCGAGGATATTTCGCGCCAAAACACCATCAGTTACGACAAAATGGCAGGCGCGCGCATTTTGTATGGCGGGCGGGGGCAAATATCGGATGCACAACAGCCGCGTTACGGCCAACAAATTTTCGAAGTTCTGGCACCATTCTAGGGGAAAATCATGGGAAAGCTTATTCCGGTAATTTTAATACTGCTGGGTGCAGGTGGCGGGGTTGGCGCAGGCCTGATGCTGCGCCCCGCCGCAGAGGTTGTAACCGCCGAGGCTGAAACCCCGGCAAAAGAGGGGCAGAATGCGGGGTATTCCGATGAATCCGCCCCGGAAAATGATGGATATAATACCGAAGGTGCCGCTGGCGAAGATGAATATAGCGGCGATAAAGACAAAGGCGGTTATGATGCAATTGAATATATTGCGCTCCGGCGTCAGATGATTGTGCCTTTGGTCGAGGGGGATCGGGTTGGCGCATTGATGGTTCTGTCGTTGTCCATCCAGGCAACTGGCGGCAATATAGAACTGATTTATGAGCGCGAACCAAAACTGCGGGATGAATTTTTACAAGTACTGTTCCGGCACGCGAATACTGGCGGGTTCGATGGCGCATTTACATCGGGCGAAGCCATGTCGGACCTGAAATCCGCGCTGGGTGCCGCCGCGCGGGAGGTATTGGGAGAAGTCTCGCAGCAAGTATTGGTGACAGAAATCCTGCGGCAGGAAATTTGAGCCTTATTCGTCAATAAGCCCAAGTTCCAGCAAGCTGGTTTCCAGCGCATCAAAGCTTTGGGGCGAAAAATGCCCGAATCCCTGCAACCACTGGCTGCTGGCGCTTAGACCTTCGGGTTCCAGCCGGCATATTTTTTCGCGACCCTGTTTGATTTGGCAAATTAACCCCGCACGTTCCAGAATATGCAAATGCTTGGAAACCATCGCCATGCTTATTGCATAAGGTTCCGCCACTTGTTTGACGGTTTGGTCACCCTCCAGTAATTGCGCCAGAATGGCACGGCGGGTAGGGTCGGACAGGGCCGAAAACAGGGTATCAAGCAAATTTTCAGCATTATCAACCATTCGGTTGACTATCATTTTGATGCAGCAAAGGTCAACCATGCGGTTAAGTTTAATTGCAGGGGATTCGAAAAGTTTTTTTGGAACTGCCCTATGTCAAGGTGTTGCATGGTGGAATAGCAACGCTTTATCAAGTGGTTATGATGATTTTGGCGCTTGGTTGAATTTCTTGACACCCCTTTGCTGGCCCCATATGTTGCGCTCGAATGCTTAAGGGCATTCCGTTTAACGTTTTTGGGGGCAAAGGCATCATGTCTGACGATCTTGACCCGAAAAAGCTGGCACAGCTGGGCGATAAAATCGCTGCAGCAACAGGGCCAAAGGAACGGAAAGCCCATACAAGTGAAAAGTTCACCGGTGCCAGTCAGGCTTGGCAGATGGTAATAGAATTGACAGTCGGTATGGGTATCGGCGTGTTGATCGGATTTGGTCTGGACTATTTAACAGGGCTCCAACCCCTGTTTACGGTAATATTTTCGTTGTTGGGGTTCGGGGCCGGGGTGCGTGTTATGATGCAAACCGCCAAAGCCCAGCAAGATGCAAATGAGGCGAGAGCCTTGCGACAGAAAACCGGCGAGAAATCGCCAAACAAGAGGTAAGAAAATTGGCAGAAGATGTCGTAAAAGAATCTCCTTTTAACATCCATCCGATGGATCAATTCGTTACCAAGCCCTTGTTCGGGGATGCTGATGTAAATATCAACGAGGTGATGGCTACCCTTCAGTGGTATACCCCGACCAATGTAACGCTTTGGTCCGGTCTTACTGTGTTGGTTATTGCGGTTCTGTTTATTTTCGGCACCCGTGGCCGCGCCATTGTGCCAACCCGCACCCAATCGGTTGTTGAAATTATCTATGGTTTTATCCGTAGCATGATCGTTGATATTGCCGGCGAAGACGGTTTGAAATTCTTCCCTTATATCATGACGCTATTCCTGTTTATCCTGTTTGCCAATGTTCTGGGCCTGTTACCCATGAGCTTTACCGTAACATCGCAAATCGCGGTCACCGGTGTTCTGGCCATGGCGGTATTTTTAGCGGTTACCGTGATTGGCTTTATCAGACACGGTTTCGGATTTCTAAAGCTGTTCTGGGTTGCCGAGGCGCCGTTGGCGCTACGCCCCATTCTGGCATTTGTTGAAATCATCTCGTATTTTGTCCGCCCGGTCAGCCATTCTATCCGGCTTGCAGGCAACATGATGGCCGGCCATGCGGTGATCAAGGTTTTTGCCGGTTTTGCCGGCGCGCTTGGTGTCGGATCGGTTGTGCCGATTTTGGCCATCACCGCGGTCTACGGGCTAGAGATGCTGGTGGTTACCATCCAGGCATATGTATTTACGGTTCTGACAATTGTTTACCTGAAAGATGCGCTGCATCCCGGGCATTAAACAAAGCAGAAATTTATTCCAGCCATTCTTACGAAGGAGAAACAAAATGGCAATTGAAGGTGATATCGCACAAATGGGCGCACTGATCGGTGCGGGCCTTGCAACCATCGGCATGGGTGGCGCAGCCATCGGTGTGGGTAATGTTGTGGGCAGCTTCCTGTCGGGTGCATTGCGCAATCCTGCCGCCGCTGGCGGTCAGACTGCAACCATGTTCATCGGTATTGCGTTTGCAGAAGCACTGGGGATTTTCTCGTTCCTTGTTGCCTTGCTGCTGATGTACGCACAATAAGCTATTTGATCAGGTGGCCCGAAACGGGCCACCATTAGATTGAAGGGGGTGCCAATGCGCACCCCGATAGCTTACGGAGAAGGCCATGGCCAATCATATCGAAAACGGCGCAGCGGAATCCGTTGCCGAGGCAGGGCAGGAGGTCGCTCAGGTAACCCAGGAGGTTACCCGGGCTGCCGAAGTTCTTTCCAAATACTACGAGGGTATGCCTCAGCTGGATCTAAACGCGTTTCCCAACCAGATTTTCTGGATGGTTACCGCGTTGGTGATGATCTATTTCATCATTTCCAAAATCGCTTTCCCTCGAATTAGCGGAGTTCTTGAGGAACGCCACGATACGATCAGCGGATATATCGCAGAGGCCGCAGATTTCAAAGCTCAGGCGGAACAAGCCGAGGCTGATTATAATGCGGCACTGGCCGATGCCCGTAGCGAAGCCATGCGCATCGCTGCGGAAACCAAGGTCGAAATTCAAAAAGATCTGGATAAGGCCATTGCCAAAGCCGACGCAGAAATTGCTGCAAAATCGGCTGAATCCGAAGCAGCGATTTCGGCCATCCGTGACAGCGCCGTTGAAAATGTGCGCGAGGTTGCATCTGACACGACTGCGGCAATAATTGCGGCATTGATGCCATCGACAAGCGATGAAAAAGCGATCAAATCGGCAATCACCAGCCGTATGAAAGGGTAGAATTATGAAAAACCTACATAAACTTTCCTTTGCTGCGGCTTTGCTTTCGGCCTCGCCTGCAATGTCGGCCGAAGTCGGGTTTTTCTCTTTGGACAATACCGATTTTGTTGTTCTGATTGCTTTTGTTATCTTTATCGGCGTGCTGCTGTATTTCGGAATTCCGAAACTGATCGGTAAAATGCTGGATGATCGGGCAGAAGCAATTAAAACCGAAATTGACGAAGCCCGTGCTTTGCAAGAAGAAGCCAAAACAATTCTGGCTTCGTATGAACGCAAACGCAAAGAGGTTGCGGAGCATTCTGAAAACATTATCACTCAAGCCAAAGAAGAAGCCCAGCTTGCGGCGGATGCTGCAAAAGAGGCTCTTAAGGCGACCATTGCGCGGCGGCTACAGGCGGCTACAGACCAGATCCAGTCAGCACAGGATGCTGCGGTGCGCGAGGTCAAGGACAAGGCTGTCACTATCGCGATTGCGGCGGCCGGCGATGTGATTGCCGCGAACATGGCGGCCAAAGATGGCAATGCATTGATTGATGCGGCCATCAAGGATGTTGGCGCAAAGCTGCATTAAATAAACAGGCTCAATAAATAATGACAAAACCCGGCACAAGGCCGGGTTTTGTCATTTGCAGGCTATGCGGCGTTGCCCCGTAGGCTTGGCCTCATTTTGTTCGGCCAAAAAAAAACGGGGCCGCACAAGGCAGCCCCGTTTGTAATGCAGGATTTGAATTACCGGTTCGGAGTGATGAAAATTTCAACCCGACGGTTTTGTTGGCGACCATTGACCGTAGCGTTTGAGGCAACCGGCTGGTTTTCCCCAAGCCCGTAAGCGCGAATACGGTTGCTGCTGACCCCGTTATTAACCAGAACAGACCGAACGCTTATGGCACGGCGTTCAGACAGGCCTTGGTTATAGGCTGCCTGACCGGTCGAATCCGTGTGGCCGACCACTTCGATTGTGGTGTTCGGATATTGCTGGATGTTTGCGGAAAGCGCACGCAAAGACTGCACAAAGCCGGGTTTTAGCCGGGCACTGTCAACCGGAAATGTAATTGCTTCGGGCAGAGTCACGATAAGCTGGCTGCCGGTGTTAACGATTGAAACACCGCTGCCGCCCATTTGTTGGCGCAAAGCGGCCTCTTGGCGATCAAGATCATCGCCGATTGCACCACCGATGCCAGCGCCGATCAACCCGCCGATGACTGCGCCACGGGTGTCGTTTCCGGCAACTGCGGCACCAATTGCGGCGCCGATGCCGCCACCCAGCAAAGCGCCGGTTCCGGTGTTGTTTGTGGTGCCGTCGGGGTTGGTACAAGCCGCAAGGCCAAGCCCTGCGATCAATACGAATGCGGTAGATTTTCTTACGATAGCCATGGAAATACCTCGTTCCTTTGAAATGTTTTGGCGGTATTGCTATCTTAGACCCGAGAAACCCGATGCGGACAAGTAAATGCGGGTTACAGTTTCGTTACCTGTCCAAAACGGCAAGGATTTGCCGATTATCCGGCTTTACTGTCATATATCGCGGCTTCGCGGGCCAATAATGCCCGTTTTACGGGCAAGCCCCAGTGGTATCCGCCCAATGCACCGGATTTTCGCAACACCCGGTGGCAGGGAATCAGCCAGCTAACCGGATTGCGCCCAACGGCGGTGCCAACCGCGCGGCTGGCCTTCGGGTTGCCGATAACCCGCGCAATTTCGGAATAGGTTGAAACCTGTCCTGCCGGTATCCGCAGCAATGCTTCCCAGACATTGATTTGCAAGGGTGACCCGATCATCAGTAATTTGGCCTCGCCCTTGCCGGTGATTGCGGCATCGACCCATGGCTGCAATTTTTCGGGGGCCTTGATAAATTCTGCCTGTGGCCAGCGGCCAAACAGATCCTCCATCGCGGCGGCGTCGCCAATGCCGTCGGAAAACGCCAATCCGCAAATGCCGCGCGGGGTTCCGCTGGCCAGCAAGCGGCCATATGGCGATGCAAACCAGCCATAGAAAATGGTTAAACCTTTGCCTTTGCGGGCATATTCGCCGGGGCTCATGGCCTCCCAGTTGATAAACAGATCATGCAATCGCGAAGGGCCGGAAAGGCCGGTTTCATGGGCGGTATCCAAAACCGAAAACCGGTTGTCCAGCAACCCGCGCGCCATGTCCAATGTCAGATATTGCAGGTATTTTTTCGGGCTTATGCCTGTCCATTTGCTGAATACCCGTTGGAAATGGGCGGGTGACAGGCCCACGGCTGCCGAGATCTGTTCAAGGTTTGGCTGATCATTGGCGTGTTCATCAATAAACGCAATTGCGCGGCTGATCAGGGCATAATGATAGGGGTCTGTGGTTGAAATCCGGTTCATGGGATTACCATAGGCGGGCGTAAAGATTTCGCCACCCGTTTCTTGCTTATTGGCTTGATTTTATTCAAGCCGTTATGGCATTAACCCATATGCAAAAACAGCTTGGCTATACGACAATTCATGAAATTTTCAGCCGGTTTCGCAACAGCGAACCCGAGCCAAAAGGCGAGCTGGACCATGTTAATGTCTATACATTGGTTGTTGCGGTTGCGCTATCGGCGCAGGCCACCGACAAGGGTGTAAACCTTGCCACCAAGGCATTGTTCAAAATCGCCGACACCCCGCAAAAAATGCTGGATCTTGGCGAGGAACGATTGATTGAGCATATCAAAACCATCGGTCTGTTCCGCAACAAGGCCAAAAATGTCATCAAGCTTAGCCAGATGTTGGTGGATGATTATAACGGCCAAGTGCCCAGCAGCCGCGCGGCGCTGGTATCTTTGCCGGGCGTGGGTCGTAAAACCGCCAATGTGGTGCTGAACATGTGGTTCAAAATGCCGGCCCAAGCGGTCGATACCCATATTTTCCGGTTTGGCAACCGCACCGGCGTGGCGCCCGGAAAAACTGTCGAAATCGTCGAGCGCGCCATTGAAGACCATATTCCTGCCGAATTTCAACATCATGCTCATCACTGGATGATTCTGCATGGTCGATACGTATGCAAAGCCCGTAAACCGGTTTGCACCAATTGCATAATCGCCGATCTGTGCGATTCCGAGGAGAAGACCCTATGAATAAACCCATTAAAGTTGTCGGTATCGGCAATGCCATGGTGGATATCCTGTCCCATATCGAAGACGGATTTCTGACCGAACACGGCATTGAAAAAGGCATCATGACGCTTGTGGACCGTGACCGTGCCAGTGTTCTTTACAGCCATATCGGGCCAAGCATGGAAATCTCGGGGGGGTCTGCTGCCAATACCATTGCCGGTCTGGCGTCTTTGGGGGTGGAAACAGCCTATGTCGGCAAGGTCAAAGACGACCAGCTGGGCGAGATTTTTGCCCATGATCTGCGCGCACAAGGTGCGATGTATGAAACTCCGCTGGCACCTGCGGATCATACCGCCGAAACCGGCCGTTGCACGGTGATGGTCAGCCCTGACCATGAGCGCACCATGAATACCTATCTGGGCGTGTCGGAATTTCTAATGGCTGATGATATTGACACAGACCAAATGGCCAATACTGACTGGATATATCTTGAGGGTTACCGTTTTGACGGCCCCGACAGCGTGGCGGCTTTTGCCAAAGCCATTAAGGCCTGCAAAGCCGCCGGTGGCAAGGTGTCGCTTACCTTGTCCGATCCGTTTTGTGTTGAACGTCACCGCGCCGCGTTTCGGACCATGATCAAGGATCATGTTGATCTGTTGTTTTGCAATGAGCACGAAATGCGCGCCATGTACGAAACCGGTGACCTGAGCGTGGCCTTGCGTATTGCCGCCGCCGAGATCGAAACCGTAGCCTGCACCGTGGGTGCGGATGGGGCCTATATCTGGCAGGACGGTCAGGAATATCACGCCTTGGCCACCGATGTTAAGATTATCGATGTGACCGGCGCCGGTGATCTGTTTGCCTCGGGGTATTTGTTCGGGGTTGTTTCGGGGCGAGGTCCGTTAACCTGTGGCCAGATGGGCTGTGTGGCTGCTGGCGAAATCATTTCCCATATCGGCGCGCGCCCCAAGGCGGATTTGACCGAATTATTCAAACAACATAATCTGCTTTAGGAGGCTGGCATGGCATATGAATACGACAGCGAAAATATTTTTGCCAAAATCCTGCGTGGCGAAATCCCCAATAATACCGTGATGGAAACCGAACATTGTCTGGCCTTTCACGATATTAACCCAAACGCTCCGCACCATATTCTGATAATTCCCAAAGGTCCGTATGTGAACTTTGATCATTTTGGTGCAGAAGCATCCGATGCTGAGTTGGCTGATTTCAGCCGCACCCTTGCCAAAATTGCTAAAAAACTGGGCGTCGATCCGGCCAGTGGCGATGGTTATCGGTTGGTCGCAAATTCAGGCAAAAACGCCATTCAAGACGTTTTTCATATGCACGTGCATCTTTTGGCGGGCCGCCCGCTGGGGCGCATGTTGCAACAGGCTTGAAACCGGCGTCATAATATTGCCAAATGGCATAAGCAAATTTAAGGAAATCCCATGACCATTGACGCCCCCGAAACCGAAGAAGTAACCGTTACAAAAGTAAAATGTGATGGCAATGGCGACCATCCGCGTGTCTGGCTGATTATTCCGCGCGATACCGGATTCGTTGAATGCGGCTATTGCGACAAAAAATTCGTTTTGAAAAAATAGCATGGCATTTGGCAAAGGGCATCATCTGCACCTGATTGACGGCTCGGGGTTTATTTTTCGCGCCTATCACGCATTGCCGCCGCTGACGCGCAAATCCGACGGGTTTCCGGTGGGCGCGGTTTCCGGTTTTTGCAACATGCTGTTCAAATTTGTCGAGGATAGCAAAGGCGCTGATGCCCCGACCCATGTGGCAGTGATTTTTGACCACAAAGGCAAAACATTCCGGTCGGATATTTACCCAAAATACAAAGCCAACCGTCCCCCCGCGCCCGAGGATTTAGTGCCGCAATTCCCGATCATTCGCGATGCAACGCGGGCGTTCAATTTGCCATGCGTTGAAATGCAGGGGTTCGAGGCCGACGATATTATCGCCACCTATGCCATTCAGGCCCGTGATCTGGGCGCAAAGGTAACGGTGATTTCCAGCGACAAAGACCTGATGCAACTGGTGGGCGGCGGGGTTAACATGCTTGACCCGATGAAAAGCCGTCATATCGGCATTGAGCAGGTCGAGGAAAAATTCGGCGTGGGGCCGGACCGCGTGATTGATGTGCAATCCTTGGCAGGAGATTCGGTTGATAACATTCCGGGCGCGCCCGGGATCGGCATTAAAACCGCGGCGCTGTTGATCAACGAATATGGCGATCTGGACAGCCTGCTGGAACGCGCCGGTGAAATCAAACAACCCAAACGCCGCCAGACCCTGATTGATAACGCTGACCAAATTCGCACCTCGCGTGAATTGGTAACCCTGCGGCTGGATGTGCCGGTGGTTGAGGCATTTGATGATTTTGAGCTGCACGATCCGGTGGCGGATGACATATTGGCGTTTCTGTCGGAAATGGAATTTCGCAGCCTGACCCAGCGTGTCGCTGCCAAGCTGGGCGCGCCGGTGCCGGCGTTTGAGCAACCCGCCACCAGCGGGGGATCGACCCCCACCGATGGCGGCGCGGAAATTGCCGCGCTTACCGCCCCGATTGATGCCAGCAAATATGAAATGGTTTCGGATGCTGACGCATTGCAAAAATGGGTCGATAAAATATACGGGCGCGGCTATGTGGCGTTTGACACCGAAACCACCGGCCTGAATGAAATGCGGGTTGATCTGGTTGGAATTTCGCTTTGTGTTGAACCCGGCGAGGCTTGTTATATTCCGATGGCCCATGTGGCCGGTGCCGGTGATCTGCTGGGCGCGACCGCGCGGGTTGACGGACAAATGACCGTGGATGCGGTGCTGGAAATTTTACGACCGGTGCTTGAGGATGCGTCGATACTGAAAATCGGGCAGAACATGAAATACGACATGAAAATCATGCGCCGATACGGGGTGGGTATTGCCCCGATCGATGACACGATGCTGATGTCATACGCATTAAATGGCGGGGTGCATCGCCATGGTATGGATGTGCTGTCGGACAGATATCTGGACCACAAGCCGATCCCGATTAAAACCCTGATTGGCACCGGAAAATCGCAAATTACTTTTGATCAGGTGCCGCTTGTTGATGCCGTGCCTTATGCGGCCGAGGACGCGGACATCACCCTGCGCCTGTCCAAACTGTTCAAACCGCGCTTGTCCGCGGAAAAACTGACCACCGTGTATGAAACACTGGAACGGCCACTGGTGCCGGTATTGGCCGAAATGGAAATGGCCGGTATCAAGGTCGACCGGCAGCACCTTTCAAAAATGTCCAATAATTTTGCCCAGAAAATGGCGGGGTTGGAGGCCGAGATTCATCAGCTGGCAGGGCGCAAATTCAATGTGGCCTCGCCCAAACAGCTGGGTGAAATATTATTTGATGAAATGTCGCTTGAGGGTGGCAAAAAAGGTAAAACCGGCGCCTATGGCACCGGCGCCGATATTCTGGAAGATCTGGCCGTTGAGGGCCATGATCTGCCCGCCCGTGTGCTGGATTGGCGCGGTATGGCCAAGCTGAAATC
>Ga0256839_1004822_pt1 | contig 12887 bp, 16 predicted proteins | sample 354166metaG_FD_185968 | JGI IMG/M metagenome (GOLD analysis project Ga0256839, IMG submission 185968) | Hydrothermal vent microbial communities from Mid Atlantic Ridge, Atlantic Ocean - 354-166 | ecosystem: Environmental > Aquatic > Marine > Hydrothermal vents | place: Atlantic Ocean: Mid...
AGGTCGTGGGCACGACCACCTATGCCGCCTACCCTCCCGCAGCACAAAAGCTGCCTAAGGTAGGCGGCTATTTCTCGCCTTCTCTGGAGAAGATCCTCTCGCTTGATCCCACACTGGTCATCATGCAGCCCAACAACCAAAAACTCGAAGCCACCTTCCAAACACTGAAGATCCCTACCCTTACCGTACCGATCGATACGCTTTCCCATATCCTCGCTTCCATAGAGGTGATGGGAAAGCGCCTCGACAAAGAGAAAGAGGCACAAGGGATCATCTCCGAGATCCGTACTGCGCTTGCTTCGCTCAAAGGGATCATCACAGACAAACGTATCCTCATCGTCTTTGGTGCCAACACGACACTTGAACACGGTATCTTCGTCGCCGGACAGAACCTCTACTACGACGAGATCATCCGTGCAAGCGGCAACCAAAACGCCCTGCAGAGTAAACGTAAAGGGCAGCCCGTCCTCGGCAGAGAGAACCTCATTGCGCTCGATCCGGATATCATCATCCTGCTCAGCGCCACCGCCAAAGCCAAGGGGATCGACAAAGAGGCACTTCTCGCCCCGTGGCGTGCACTGCCGCTGCGTGCCGTGCGCAATAACGACATCTATATCATCGACAAAGCGTATGCGCTCATCCCTTCCGACAGGCTGCGCTACTTCATACACGACTTTGGGGAGGTGCTCGATGGCTATCGTTGTAAACACGCACAGTGACACCATCCTTCATGACATCTCACTAAAGATCCCTCAAGGGGAGCACCGCTGCATCGTCGGTGCCAACGGAGCGGGCAAAAGCACCCTTGCCAAAGTGCTCTGCGCCATACGCCCCTCTGAAGCGGTGAGCGTAAAGGGTCGCTCCCTTCACCGTCTCTCTCCTACAGAGCGCAAAAAAGAGATCAACTACATCCCTCCTCGGCTGGAGATCTACGACCCCTATCTGCGTGTGAGAGACTACCTTGAGATGAGCAGACACGGTACGCGTTTTGGCATCGACGAGGCGATGGAGATCACCGGTATCACACCGCTACAGGAACACCGCTGTCTCACGCTCAGTTCCGGAGAGGCGCAGCTGATGATGACCGCAGGCGCACTACTGCATGATGCACGCTATACGATCTTCGACGAACCTGCCGCTAACCTCGACCCCCTACATACTCGTAGACTCTTTGGCATCCTCAGGAACGAACAGCTCTTTGGCACTCGCATTGTCATCACCCACCACCTCGATCTGGCATTTCATCTGGGGTACGATATCCTCTGCATGGAAGAGGGGTGCATCGTTTTTGACGGCAGCAGTGAGGATTTCTTTGCGCAGAAGGCACTGCAGCGACGCTATCACGGTGCCATCGCACGCCACGCCGATCACATCGTTACGGAGTTCCTGTGAAAGCGCTGCGATACCTCCTGCCCCCTACCGCACTGTTGATCCTTCTTGTCGCACCCTTTGTCGGGGAGGTACCGCTGCATCTTGCCCGTTTGGGTGAGACACAGAGCATCGACCACCGTATCTTTTTCGAATTGCGTCTGCCGCGTGTCCTCCTCGCCTTTCTGGTGGGCGGTATCCTCTCGCTGGGCGGGCTACTCTTTCAAAGCCTCTTTCGCAACCCCATGAGCACCCCGTTTACGCTGGGGGTCGCCAGCGGTGCAACCCTCTTGAGTGCCGTGGCGATCCTGACGGGACTGGGACTCTATGCGCCCCTTTTTGCCTTTGTCGGTGCGATGAGCACGGTGCTGCTGCTCTACCTCATCGGCAGAGGGGCGGAGGGGTACGGTACGGACACCCTGCTGCTGGCAGGCATCACGCTCTCTTTCTTCTATGCCGCCGCTCTGATGGTCGCCTACGCCTTCAGCGACATCGAACAGAACTTCGAGATCATGCGTTTTACCATGGGGAGTCTGGAGATCAGCGGCTACGGCAAAGTGGCGATGCTCTTTGCGGTCGCTTTGGCTTTTGTTCTCTACAGCTACCGTAAACGCGAGGGGCTGAGGATGCTGCTGGTCTCACACGACTTCGCCCATCTGCAGGGGATGGATGTACGTGCCTTCACACTGGGGATGCTGACCCTCACCTCCGCAGCGGTGGGTGCAGCGGTGAGCATCGCCGGGCCTGTGGGCTTTGTCGGACTTATCGTGCCGCACATCCTGCGCATCCTCTTTGCCCAAAGCGCACAGCGGCTGATACTGCCTAGCTTCTTTTACGGCGGTATCTTTCTGGTGGCATGTGATCTGGTCGCCCGTACGCTGCCCGTGCAGATACAGCTGCCTATCGGGGTGGTCACCGCCTTTGTGGGCGCACCTTTCTTCATCTATCTTATTATTCGCAGGAGACACCTATGATACAACCTATTATCCGAACACCACACTTCATCGATGCGCTCAAAGCGCAGAGCGCCACCTTCATGCTGGCACTCTCCAACACCGCTACGGCGGAGATCGAGGGGATCACCCAAGCAGGCATCCCCGGTTCGATCCACCTTACCCCTACGCTCGATGCCGAGTTCGTCGCGACAGGCAAGGTCTTCAGTCTGCCCAATGTCGCCGAAACCCCCAAGGGTGTTCCCACCCCTGCGCTCATCACCCGTGCGGTACATCTGTTGCATCCTTTTACGCAGATAGAGCTCCTCGATCTTGGGCTGAAGGTCTTGCCAAAAGCAGAAGAGACACCCCTGCACCGTTTTGACATACCACCCAGCGGACGCATCGACGAAGGTGCGGGCATTGATGCCAAAGCGGTCTTTGACAAAGGCGTTGCCTTCGGGCGTGACTACCGATGTGAGAACACCTATCTGGTACTGGGTGAGTCCGTCCCCTCAGGTACCACCACCGCACGGGCAACAGCGCTGGCGCTGGGGTATGATGCCGACACGCTTTTCAGCTCCAGCTTCAAAGCCGTCCCCGAAGATATCCGAAGCCGCACCGTCCAAGCTGCCCTTGCCAACATCGATGCAGAGGATACCCTCTGGCAGAAACTTGGTAAAGTCAGCGATAATATGCTGCTCTTTGTCGCCGGATTTCTCATCGGTGTCAACGGACGCTTTCCCATCCTCCTTGCCGGCGGGACGCAGATGGCGTGTGCACTGCTCGTAGCGGACACTCTGGCACGGGAGATAGGACGCGCCTTCTGCGGGGACAACCTCGCCCTTGCCACCACCAAATGGGTCGCCCATGACCCCCACTCCGACATCGCCGCACTGCTGAAGATGCTCAGCTTCGATGCCGCCTCAATCTACAGCGACTTCGACTTCTCCCTCTCAAACCACCCTGCGCTCAAACTCTATGACGAGGGTGAGGCCAAAGAGGGTGTGGGTGCGGGCGGCGCACTGGTGTATGGAGCGCTCAACGGGTTAAGCCAAGAGGAGATCACCCGACAGGTCGAGGCGTTTTTGGGATGAAGATCCTCTACTACGGCGGTCAGAAATCCGGCAAAAGCCGCTTGGCGGAACAAAAAGCGCTCCGCCTTGCAGGCGACACAAAGCCCTACTACATCGCGACCTACGACAACAACTATGGGGATGAGGAGATGCGCAGACGCATCAGCAGACATCAAACCCAAAGAGAAACGCGTTTCATCACCATAGAGGAGCCCAAGGATCTCAACCGTGTTATCAAAGAGGGCAACACCTGCCTCATCGACTGTATGAGTATGTGGATACTCAATACCATAGAAGTAGACGAAGAGACGCTCTTGGCAGAGGTAGAAGCGCTATGTGCCAAAGATGCAAACATCATCTTCGTACTGAACGATGTAGGCTCAGGGGTGATCCCCATCGATGCCTCCAGTCGAAAGTATGTGGACAGATCGGGGATCATCGGGCAGAAGCTGGCAGAGTGCTGCGATGAAGTCTATGAGGTGACACTGGGATTGGAAAAGAGGCTCAAATGACCGCCTATCAACACGGAGGAGATATCCACAGCTTTGCCCAAAAAGCCGGATGTAACCCGGAAGAGGTGATCGATCTCTCCTCCAATATCAACTTCGTCAAACCCCACATTGATGTGGATTTCAATCGACTCGATATCTCTGCTTACCCCAACTACGATGCACTCTATGAAGCGGTAGCGCTGCGTTATGGGGTCGAGACGGATGAGATGGAGTTGTTCGGGGGTGGGAGTGCGGCGATCTTTGCTTTGTTTGGCTATTTTAAGGGCAGACACTCAGGTCTGCCCCTACGGTGTACCATCTATACTCCTGCTTATTTGGAGTATAAAAAAGCGGCAACGGTGTTTGGGTATGAGGTCGTACAGATCAATCGATTTGAGACAATGGATCGTGTGCCGCCCAAAGGCTCTTTGGTCATCTTCGTCAACCCGGCGACGCCTGACGGGATGGTGTATGAACTGCCTACCCTCTTAGAGATATGGGAAAAACAGGAGTGCACGGTGCTTGTCGATGAGTCTTTTATCGAGTTTAGCAATGCCCCCTCTGTGACCTTACTGATCCGTACCTACCCAAATCTCTATATACTCAAATCGATGACCAAATACTACGGTGCGGCGGGCATCCGCATCGGTACGCTCATCTCACAAGCAAGCAACATCACTACACTCCGTACCACAGAGCCACTATGGAAACTCTCTGCGTTCGATACGGCATATCTATGTGTAGCGCTGAGTGACAGCACATTCCCCGAGCGTTCAGCAGTGGAAAACGCAAAGAGCAAAGCCCATCTGATAGAGACACTGAAGCACACATCACAGATAGAAAAAATCTATCCGGGTCATGCCAATTATGTGTTGGTCAAACTCAAAAATATAACGGCTAACGCCTTGCAGGAAAGCCTGCTGCCGCATCGGATCATGATACGCGACTGCGGTAACTTTGACGGACTTGACGCATATTATGCACGCATCGCCGTCAAGGCGCTCCCTGCGATGCAAACACTAAGAGAGGCGCTTGATGCATAACATCTCCATTTTCGGCACCTCAAGCGATGCGGGCAAATCCACCGTGACTTTTCTCATAGGGCGTATACTCCAAGAAGCAGGCTACACTGTCGCACCTTTCAAGGCACAAAATGTCTCCAACAACGCCCATGTAGCAGACGATGGATCGGAGATCTCCGTGGCACAATACTTTCAGTCCAAAGTCTTGGGGGTAACTACCTCATGGCACAACAACCCCGTGCTGCTCAAATCGGGCAGAGGCTCCTCGGCTTCACTCATCGTAGGCGGCAAGGCGCTCTGCAGCAAGGATGTACGAGAGTATTATCGTGATCTAGACAGCCTCAAACCCATTGTCAAAGAGGGCTATGCCTATCTCGATGCGCGTTACGACTGTGTGATCGCCGAGGGGGCAGGTAGTCCTGTAGAGCTCAATCTCATGGACAAAGACCTCTCCAACATCTATGTAGCCACAGCATTCAATACCAAGATCATTCTTGTCGCAGACATCGAAAAAGGCGGGGTGTTCGCCTCTATTTATGGTGTCTATCATCTCCTTCCTGATGCACTCAGAGCCAATGTCATCGGTGTGATCGTCAACAAATTCAGAGGAGACAGAAGTCTCTTTGATGAGGGGGTACGCATCATCGAAGAGCGATTCAAACTCCCTGTACTGGGCGTACTCCCCTATAAAGCACTCAACCTCGGTTTTGAAGACTCTCAAAGCCTCATGGGGTATACACAAGACTGTAGCAACGCCACAAGAAAAGTCGCCGTCATCGTCTACCCCGCCATGAGCAACTATACCGACTTTGAACCTCTCCTTGCAGATCCGAATACCTGCGTCAACTTCATCACCTCCAATGTGGATCTCTCAGGCTATGCGTGTATCATCCTGCCCGGCTCCAAACTGGTCATCCAAGATCTCCTCTGGCTCAAAGAGACCGGCCTTTTCGCACAGATACAAACACACTACAAAGAGAAAAAGATCCACCTCATCGGTATCTGCGGCGGGTATCAGATGATGTTCGAACGCATTGTGGATGATGCCTGCATCGAGGTAGAGAGACCGACGACCGTGGAGGCATTGGGCTTCATTAACGATGATATCGTGTTTCAAAAAGAGAAGATACTCAAACGCAATGGGACAACCTACGAGATACACCATGGCACCTCAGCCAAATACCCCAACGCATACAAAGCGGACAAACTCTACGGCACCTTTAGCCACGGGCTCTTTGAAGATGCGTGGTTTCAGTCGTATAGCCGGAACCGGATCGAAGATTTTGTAGAGACGATGCTTGGCTATCTGGACAAAGAGAGGATACTACACAGTGTACTTTGAAACAGCCCTCATCGCTTATATCGTAGATAGAGTTGTGGGAGAATTTGGGTTTATACGCCATCCCGTGGTTTTGATGGGAGACTACATCGCATGGTTCGAGAAGAAGTTTTACGCAGACAGCATTGCAAGAGGGACGATATTGACACTTTCACTACTGTGCATCACTTTTGGCATCAGTGCTGCCATCCAGTCACTCCTCACTTCTCACTCCTCGCTCCTCACTTTGCTTATGGAGGGAGTGATCGCTTCAACAACCATCGCCTCCAAAATGCTCTATGACTCGGTCAAAGAGATCATCGTCCACCCACAGCAGATCAGATACCTTGTCAGCCGTGATACAGAACACTTAAGTGATTCAGACATCCACAAAGCAGCCATAGAAACCTATGCCGAAAACCTCTCAGATGGGGTCATCGCTCCGCTGTTTTATCTCATACTTTTTGGACTTTGGGGTGCATTTGTCTATAAGGCTATCAATACGCTTGACTCGATGGTGGGCTACAAAAACGATCGGTATGAGAAGTTCGGAAAGTTTGCCGCAAGGTTGGATGATGTAGCCAACTATATCCCTGCTCGTATGACATCTATATTGATTGTTTTATTAATGAAGGGCAGACACTTGGGTCTGCCCCTACGCAAAATTTGGACACAAGGCTCGAAACATGAGAGCCTTAATGCCGGCTACCCTATCGTCGCAATGGCACTCTCGCTTGGTGTAAAACTCGGAGGAGATACCGCATACTTTGGCAAGATCAAGTCCAAACCTTTTTTTGGAAAAGGCAGAGAGACGATTACAAAAGAAGATATACGAAACGCACTTGCTTTACAGCCAAGATTGGATATATTTATCCTTATATTCGTAGGGTGTTGTGCCCTCACAACACCCCTGTAACAAAGGAAGCTCGTGTACGATTTTTATCTCGGACTCAAGTTCATGCTCTCCTACTTCACCATCCTGCCCGTTCGTTTCAAAGAGAGCGATGATCTCTCCTCTCCTGCCGTTCTCGCCGCTATGCTCTTTTGGCTTCCTTTGGGCGGGTTGGCGCTGGGGGTATTGAGCCTGCTGGTCTACCGTATCCTCTTCCCGCTTGAGTGGCTTGCGGAGGTGGTTACGGGTGTGGTTTATCTGATGCTCTACGGATTTTTGCATACCGAAGCGATCATGGATGTGGCTGATGCACTCTATGCAAAACACTCGGGCAAAGACCCCTACGCCGTTATCAAAGAGCCCACCGTCGGTGCGATGGGTACACTCTGGGCGGGTGCGGTGGTGCTGCTCAAAGTCGCTACGATCGTCTATCTGCTGAGCTACGAAGCCTATGGGCTCTTTCTTGCCGCACTGATGATCAGCCGTCTGGGACTTCTGTTGCTCTTTTTGACACAGCGTTTTCGCTCAACCTTTATCACGACGATGCAGGAGAGGTTTGAAAAGCGTCATTTTGCAGCCTCAGTAGTCTTCTTTGGGATCATCGGAGTGTTGGCTTTAGGATGGCTTTTTGTACCGCTGCTTCTATCGGGGCTTCTCATCACTTATCTTACGGCAACACTCCTTGGCAAAAAGCTCGGCTTTCTCAACGGCGACGTGCTGGGTACGACGCTTGAGACCACCGAAATCATCCTCTTTCTGATCGGAGGGATGCTATGGCTTTGACCCTGCTGCGCCACGCACCGCTGCATCCGAAATATCAGGGACGATACAACGGATGGACCGATCTGGAGATAGCGCCTTCGCTTTTTGATGCCCAAGCGGTCGAGATGCTGACCAAGATCCCCTTCGATCACATCTACAGCTCCGATCTGTTGCGCTGCACACAAACGCTTGCCTATATGGGAATTGAGCACTATACTACAGATGCACGTCTGCGAGAGGTACGCTTCAAAGCGCATATTGAAGGCAAGCGTTTTCAGGAGATCACCACGCTTCCAAGCTATGACGAGTCCCTGCTTCAGAGCAAAGCGCGATGGCACGACTACGTCTGTGCCGAGAGTCCGCAGGTGTTTGAGCGGCGGATCAAACAGTTTCTGCACGACCTTCCCAAAGAGGGAGAAATCCTCATCTGTTCACACGCAGGCACTCTGCAGAAGATACTCTACTTTCTGGGTCTTAAAAGAGAGAAGATCGATTATCTTGAGTTTGTGAGGATGGAAAATGTCTTATAGCAGGTGGTTTGAAGCACACGGCAAGAAACACGCCGCTATTATGCGCAAGCTCTCACACCTCAGTGACGAGGAGGTGATAGCGTACTTTCGTTTTGAGCATATGGTAGAGCACGAACCCGACTTCTGTCCACTCTACGCCGAAAACAAAAAGTGCCACGAGATGGAAGATCTCAACTGCTATCTCTGCGCCTGTCCTAACTTTCGTTTCAATGATGCGGGCTTTGAGCAAAAAGAGGGCCAAACCCTCTACTCCACCTGCGCCATCGCTTCAAAGGACGGTGATCAATACATCAGCGAAGATGCCATCCACCAAAACTGTGCGGGCTGTACCGTACCCCATCATGAGAGCTACATACGCAAGGTTTTCGATAGAGACTGGTTCAAGATCATGCACAAGGTACCCTCCGGCGATCAGTCGTGAAAGTCGATGATCCCGTACTCCTCATCTACGACACGCCGTTTGTTGCGCTTCATACGCTGCCTAAAAAGATACTCCGAAGCATCTCCCTCTACATGCACCGGCGTACCCACCTTGGCCCATTTAAACATGCGTTGTGCAAACCCGTTTTTCATGCGAATACACCCGTGAGAGGCAGGACGGTTGGGTACATACCCCAGATGCATGGCGATACCATCATAGCTTAGTCGCAGCATATAGTGCATCTTCGCCCCGCCATTGGGTCTTGGCCAGAGATTCGAGCGGTGATACCTTTTCTTCTCCAAAACCCGATACTCCCCTGTGGGTGTCTCCCTCCCCAAAATACCGGAGGATATCCTTCCGGAAAAGAGAAGTGATCCATCCTCATAGGCATAAGCCCTCTGTTCGGATAGATCCACAACAATCTCCTTCTCAACACCAAATACGACTATAGTGAATATGAATATCATAAAACAAGCAGATACAATGCTTCTCATCTTCTACTCTCTGTGAGCATATCCATCAGGATTGTTTTTCTGCCATCGCCAGGCATCTTCGCACATCTCTTCAATCCCCCGTTTCGCTTCCCATCCCAATACCTCTTTGGCATAACTAGGATCGGCATAGCATACGGCAATATCTCCCTTTCGTCTTGGAGCAAACAGATAAGGTACTTTCTGTCCAGATGCCTTCTCGAACGCTTTAACCATATCGAGTACCGAATACCCCTGCCCTGTTCCGAGATTGACGTCAACACTCCTTGAAGATCATCTATCTTCTCCAATGCCTTCAGATGCCCTTCTGCCAGATCGACCACATGAATATAGTCTCGCACTCCCGTTCCGTCATGGGTATCATAGTCATTGCCAAAGACAAAAAGCACTTCTCGTTTGCCCACTGCCGTTTGTGCGATAAAGGGCAGCAAGTTGTTAGGGACACCATTAGGGTCTTCCCCGATCTTACCGGAAATATGTGCCCCAACAGGATTGAAATAACGCAACAGCACCACTTTCCAACGCGCATCGGAAATATGCAGATCTCGAAGGATCTCCTCTACCATCAGTTTGCTTCTGCCGTACGGATTGGTCGCCGAAAGCGGGAACTCCTCCTTGATCGGTACGGTATGAGGATCGCCGTAGACCGTAGCAGAGGAACTGAAGACGATAGAGCGACACCCATACTCCGCCATCACCTCACACAACTGTAGCGTTCCACAGACATTGTTCTCATAATACATCAACGGCTTTTCCACTGACTCACCCACCGCCTTAAGCCCTGCAAAGTGAATGACAGCATCAATGGCATAGGACCCAAATACCTTCTCCAAATCATGACGATTTCTGATGTCTCCCTCTACCAGTGTGATATGACTGCCTGTGATCTCTTCTACCCTTTGTACACTTTCGTGCGATGCATTGGAAAAGTTGTCAAGTATCACAACACGATATCCTGCTTCAAGCAGCAGAATAGCTGTATGTGAGCCAATGTACCCTGCACCACCTGTGACTAAAACAGTCATCATATCTACTTCGACAGGCTCATCAGTTTTTTGGTAAGGAACCAGATGTCAAACAGCGTGATCATCAGGTACGAACCCAAGATCCAAAACAGAAATTGTGACAGTCCACTATAGACATGAAAAAAATCAGAGATCCCCACACCTACATAAAAATAGAAAAGCAACAGTGTCAAGATCATTCCCAAGATATAAGGTAGAAACAGTAGTGAAAGAAATGAAAGTACAAGAGGATTCTTTTCTACAAACACAAAGCCTAAAGGTCGTTTCTTATTCTTATCAACTTGAACCAAGATCGTATTATTGGACGCTTCAGATGAATGATTCACACGAATCAAGTTATAATCTTCTTTTTTGGGCATATCAACTCTCTTTCTATACAATAATTCAAAAACAGAATATCTCTAAAGAGTATATCAAAAGGATGTTTATAAAATGAGAATGATATGTAAATATGGCATACTATGGGTATAAATGATATCAGGAAGTGGCTCCGGCACCAGGATTCGAACCTGGGACCAAATGATTAACAGTCATCTACTCTACCGCTGAGCTATGCCGGAACAGATAATTAAGAAAGTGCAAAATTTAAAGTGGCTCCGGCACCAGGATTCGAACCTGGGACCAAATGATTAACAGTCATCTACTCTACCGCTGAGCTATGCCGGAACATTCAAATTTGTGAATGGGATTATAGAGAAAAAGCGCTTTAAAGTCAAGGATTTTCAGCGCTTTTTGTAAAAAATCACCCCATTCGTATCGACCGGAGCGATCACCCCTTCCTCAAGCAGCATCTCAAACCGCTTTTGGCTTTGAGCATCAAAGAGCGCGTCGATATCTTCTCGTGTTAACGGACGCTTCGCCAAAGTCTCCAGTATCTTCTCCTTCGTATAGTAAGAAGGCTTCATATCGGCACGCTTTCGTGAAGCGATATAGATAGGAAGCGACGCATCGAAACGGCGTGCTGCCGTTAAAAGATCGTCGTAACTCAAAGGCTGCACCGCATACGCCGGCGGACGATCGATGGTACCGATATCGATGCGATCCGGATGCAGCTTAAGCAAGTAGCGGTTGAGCGCATCGATCTCCTCGACACTGTCGTTCAGCCCTTTAACCATTAGTATCTCGATGATGAGCGGTCCTTTGTATCGTTCCCTGAATACAAGCATCCCCTCTTTGATCCGCTCCACATCGATCCCCTTATGCGAACGATCAAGTTTGCGTAGACACTTCTGCGTGGCACAGTCCAGAGAGAGTTTGACCTCATCGAACTTCAGCAGTGCATCTTGTACCTTGGGAGCATCGATCTTCGCAGCATTGGAGAGGATGAGCGTCTTGGTATTCCCCTTGATCTTGTCGATCTCCGCCATCAGCTCTCCCAGATACGGGTAGAGCGTAGGCTCTCCGTTGGCGGTAATGGTCAACACATCGATATCACCATGCTCAGCCAAGCCTACTCTCACCGCCTCGACAATCTTCTCCACCGGAAGAACCTCCTCCTGCGCTCCCATCGTCTTGGCAGGGTCAAGTTCACAGTAGAGACAGTCGAAGTTGCACTGCTTCTTGGAAGGGCTCAGGTCTACACCGAGTGATTTGCCGAAACGGCGGGAGTGGATGGGACCGAAAATGATGTTGTTCATGGTGTTTCCTTTACTCTCAATAGAAAATGAGAAAACTTTTCCATCATTTTCTCACGCTCAGACCATTCACGCACGGCATCCATATCAAAGTCATTCTCCTTTGCAACCCATACTGCCTGTTGTAAAGACTGTCGATCATCCCAATGGTAATAAGCAGCCAATCTATCTTTAATACAATCAGTCGGAGTAAGTAGTTTAAGTGTACCGGTCTCTGTATGGCGTTGTGCAACCTTGGTAACCGGCGCATCACCTACCCCCAAAGGTCCTTTAGGAAACTCTATGAACAGTGATGTCTCTTGATGAACGAAATAGCGTTTCATTTTATACTCTTCAAAACCCAACCCAAGCATTACGTCTCTTATCCTTCTATGTCCGCCATTAAAGCGATCTATTAGATCGATATCGTCAGAGGTATACCTTCCCTTACTATAAAGCTCTACACAACATCCACCGGATAGTACTGTCTCTATACCTACTTGCTCCAATGCTTCACAGATATAAGCTGCTAACTCCTCCATGGACATTTCTGAAATAGGCTTCATAGTGGCTTCGCTGTTCTTCTTGGACGTTTTCTCTGCATCAGGAGTCGTTCACGCTCTTTATCACTGTAATAACTCTGTGCTTTTGTCAATAACGCTTCAAGCTCCTCTTTAAAAGCATATCGGGGATTGAGCATAAACAGCCTTGTACGACCGGCTGTCTGACTTACCAACACACCCCCAAGCTCCAAACGCTCAAGCTGTTTCTTGATAGGGTCAACGCTGCTATTGTAAAAATCGGCTATCTCTTTGGCATATCCCTGTTTATTGACAAAAATATACTGCAACACCCGCTCCCGGTTTTTAGAACCAAATAATTCATCTAACATTTTAACTCTTTTGTAGTCAATAAATACTATTTTTTAGTTTATATTAACTATATT
>Ga0256839_1004823_pt1 | contig 12887 bp, 13 predicted proteins | sample 354166metaG_FD_185968 | JGI IMG/M metagenome (GOLD analysis project Ga0256839, IMG submission 185968) | Hydrothermal vent microbial communities from Mid Atlantic Ridge, Atlantic Ocean - 354-166 | ecosystem: Environmental > Aquatic > Marine > Hydrothermal vents | place: Atlantic Ocean: Mid...
ATATACGCAGCGAGGGCTTCTTACATAGCAGGTTTTGCAGGTACTTCTAACCTTGAGGCGGGGAGGATTTATAAAATACCTGTTTATGGAACGGTTGCACATTCCTATATAATGATTTTTGAAAAGGAAGAGGAAGCCTTTCTTGCTTTCGCCAGAAGCTTTCCCCAAAGAGCCATACACCTTATAGATACCTACGACACAATAAAGGCGATTGAAAAGGTAATAAAATTAGCAAAAGAAGGTATGCCAGTTATGGGCGTAAGAATTGATAGCGGCAACATAGTAAATCTGACCAAGGAAGTAAGAAGAAGATTGAAGGAGGAAGGGCTTGAGAATGTAAAGATAATAGTAAGCGGTGGAGTGGATGAGTATAGCATTGAAAAATGGCTTGGAGAGGGTGCGGAAATTGATGCTTTCGGTATAGGAACAAAGTTTATAACATCTTCAGATGCTCCTTACCTTGACATGGCATATAAACTAGTTGAGTATGAAGGCAAACCCAAGTATAAGACAAGCCCCGGGAAGGAAACTTTTCCTTTTAAAAGACAGGTTGTAAGATTTTATGAAAATAGTGTGATGAGAAAGGATATTGTTACAAAGGACTTTAATAAGGAGGAAGGAGAAAAACTTGTAAAACAGGTTATAAAAGATGGTAATCTAATAGTTAAGCTACCTTCACTTAAAGAAATAAGGGAGGTTTTGCTTGAGGAAATTGATAAACTTCCAGAGGAGCTTAAAGGTTTGAAGAAAGCTCACTATGAAGTTATCATTGATTAATAAAGTGCCCGTAGCTCAGCCGGATAGAGCGTGGGTCTCCGGAACCCAAGGTCGCGGGTTCGAGTCCCGCCGGGCACAGAAGTAAGATGATGGAGTTGCTTGAGCTTATTGAGGAAAGACTTATAGAAGAATTAAAACCGGAAGTAAAACCCGTCCTTGAAGCGGGAGAGTATTTAATAAAGGGAGGTGGAAAGAGAATAAGACCGTTAATAACTTCACTTGCGTGCGGTATGTGCGGAGGTGACCCTAAATCAGCCATACCTTTAGGGGTAGGTATAGAATATATACATGCCGCATCGCTCCTTCACGATGATGTAGTTGATAAAGCAGAAAGCAGGAGAGGGAAAACCTCAGCCAATATTGTCTTCGGTAACGGAATTGCCGTACTTACGGGCGATTACATGTATGCAAAAGCCCTAAGCATGTTCGCAGTTTACGGGAATCTTCTAATGATAAAAATAGTAAGCAGGGCAGTTATGGAAATGGCTCAGGCACAGGTACTTGAACTATCAAAAATAGGCAAGATTATAGATGAGAAAACCTATTTAACCATTATTGACGGCAAGACCTCTTCTCTATTCGGAGCAAGTTTTGCTGTGGGTGGACTTAAGGCAAACTGGGAAGACTGGGAAGTCTTGTACAGAATAGGATTAAGCATAGGAAGGGCTTTCCAATTAATAGACGATGTACTTGATTATGAGGGAAATCCAGAGAAACTTGGAAAACCGGTAGGTAACGATCTGAAGGAAGGTAAGGTTACTTATCCTTTAATAAGTGTTATGGACAAAATATCCAGGGAGTTTGTGGAAAAGGTTATAAATAGGAAAACCTCCGAGGAGGGCATAGAGAACCTGAGGAGAATGGTAATAAAGCTGGGCGGTACAGAAAATACAAAAAAGTTTGCAAAAATGGAAATAAATAATGCAATGAAACTCCTTAATAAATTTCCCAAGAATGAATACAGGGATAAGCTTATGGAAATTCTGCACTTCATTATAAAAAGAGAATTATGATAAAGGGAGCATTGTTAGGATTATTCCTCATATTGTTTTCTTTATCGCTTTTCCATTGCACAGAATCCTCAACTGCGGAAAAAAGAAATTTAATAAAAATAAAACCTGAAGAATTCAAGTTAAAGAAAGGTAAAAAGGGAGGTGTAATAAGATTCATTCTTAACGGAGATCCAAAAACCCTCAATCCAGCATTAGCTCAGGAGACTACTTCAACAAATGCTATAGGTGATCTATTTCTCGGACTTACCAGGATAAATATAAAAACACTTGAACCTGAACCTGCTCTTGCAGAAAGATGGGAAGTGTCAGAGGACGGCAGGGTATGGACCTTTTATTTAAGAAAAGGGTTGAAATGGAGCGACGGTACACCCTTTACAGCCGATGATGTAGTATTTACCTACAACGATATATACTTTAATGATAATATACCCGCAACGGCAAGAGACATACTTACCATAAAGGGAAAAAAGATAAAGGTTGAAAAGGTAAATGACCATACGGTAAGGTTTATTCTCCCGGAGAAATTTGCACCTTTCTTAAGGGCAGTTGGGGAACCCATCCTCCCTAAGCACAAGCTGGAAAAATATGTAAAGGAAGGTACCTTTACAACTGCATGGAATGTCAACACACCTCCTTCGGAGATAGTGGGTACGGGTCCCTACATAATTAAGGAGTATGTAAAAGGGCAGAGGATAGTTTACGAAAGAAATCCCTATTACTACGAAAAAGGTGTTCCTTATATAGAAAGAAAGATAGGAATAATAGTACAAGATCCTGATACAGCCTTGCTTAAGTTTTCAAGGGCTGAAGTTGATATGCTGGGTGTTAGGATTCAGGATCTTCAATATGTGTTCAATATAGAAGGTGAGATAAAAATATTTGATCTCGGCTCCACACCGTCCACCACCTTTTTAGTTTTCAATCAAAATCCAAACGCAAAGATACCCAAGTACAAATTAAAGTGGTTCAGGAACAGATTATTCCGTATAGCCATATCCCATGCCATAGACAGAGAAGGTATATGCTATCTTGTTTACAACGGACTTGCAAAACCCCTATATACTCCAGTTACGGAAGCTAATAGACCTTTCTACGATGATGATTTTTATCCCAAATTTGAATATGATCTTGAAAAAGCCAAAAATATCCTTGAAAGCATAGGGTTTAAAGACAGGGACGGAGATGGAATACTTGAAGATGAAGAAGGACATGACCTTGAATTTACACTATTGACAAATGCAGGCAATAAAGAAAGGGAAACCATAGGAAACATAATAAAGGAGGATTTAAAGAAGATAGGCATAAAGGTAAACTTCCTGCCCGTTGATTTTAACAGTCTTGTAACGAGATTAACCTCCCCTCCGTACGAATGGGAAGCAATAATTATAGGCTTGACAGGCTCAATGGATCCGCACTTCGGAAGGAATGTCTGGCACTCTTCCGGACTGCTTCACATGTGGCATCCTCAACAGAAAGAGCCGGCAACGGAGTGGGAAAGAAAGGTAGATGAGCTTTTTGACAGAGGTGCCACAGAACTTGATTTTAAGAGGAGGATCAGGATATATAAAGAAGCCTTTAAAATTATTACGGAACAGCAACCAATGATATTCATAGCAACTCCTAAGAGCATAACTGCCGTATATGATAAGTTTGAAAATTTCTTTCCTACTGTTTGGGGTCTTTATAAGGAAGAATATATATTTGAAAAGTGAAATCTAAGAAGAAGGCATCTGTTCAATATATATTGACCGGCTCGGGAAGGCAAAGGAGGCACCGTGCTTTTCAATAATTTCCATAATTTTAAGGTTAACATCTTCTCTTATGGCAAGGTATTCCTGCCATACTGCAGTATTTGTAAAACAGTATATGAATATATCAAGTGAACTATCTCCGAAGTCTGTGAAATATACCATAAGAAGTTGATCTTTGGCTATACCGGGATGGTTCTTCAACATCTCCCTTATGTCCCTAAGTATATTTACCATCTGCTCTCTCGTTGTACTGTAGGTTACACCTATGGTCATTTTTATTCTTCTTACATTCCTTCTTGAAAAGTTTTCAAGTGACTGATTTGCAAGAATCTGATTCGGTATAATAATTAGACTCTTCTCAAAACTTCTTATCTTTGAAGTTCTCAAACCTATGTCTTCCACTATACCTTCCACATCACCTATCTTAACCCAGTCCCCCACCTTCATGGACTTGTCTATCAATACTGTTATACCGCCGAACAAGTTCGCAGCCGTATCCTTAGCCGCAAGGGCAAAGGCAAGACCCCCTATCCCGAGAGAGGCTAACAAGGCGCTAACATTTATACCCCATTCCTGTAAGATGGCAACGCCCCCTACCACAACAACAAAAGCCTTGGTTATCCTAATAAGGAAGCTTCCTACCTCTTTGGCGAAGTCCTTACCGAATTTTTCAGCAAATCTGTAAAAATTTCCCTCAAAAGCCTTTATCGTATTATAAGCGGTCCAAGAAATAACAAAGATAAACAAAGTTTTAAAAACAGCAGAAATTATATCGTAATCTATACCCGCTAACCTTAAGGAAACATATAAACCTGCTATAACTATGAGGAAGCTGAGGGGTTTAGAGAAGATATTTAACAGGATATCATCTATTTCAGTTTCCGTCCTTGCGGTAAACCTCTTTACCGACTTTATAACAAAGAATATAAAGAGCTTCCTTAAGATAAGGAATACGAATAGAACGGAAAGGGAGAGGGCAAGTTTGTACAGGGGAATTCCGAATACTACATAGTTCAAATACTCACCTAACTTATTAAAGGTGTTCCAAAGTTCCTCCATTTATCTTATGTATTATAGGTTACTTTTTTCCTTCAATTCTCCCTATTCCGTACTTCTCCATCAATTTATAGATGGTAGGTCTGCTAACCCCGAGAATATTTGCCATTTTACTTATATTGCCCGAAGCCAGTTTGAAAGCTCTTTCTACCAATTGCTTTTCAACCTTTCTTATATTTTCCTCTAAGTTAAGATTCACACCTTCAACACCTTCATTGTTTACATAATCAATATTCAGACCAAGATCTTCCACATCTATATATTCCCCCTTTGCCAGCACACACGCCTTCTTTACTACATTGATAAGTTCCCTTACATTGCCGGGCCAGGGGTAATTCCGTATAATTTCAATGGCTTCCTCCGTAAAACCCTTGACGGATTTGTTTAGTTCCCTTGCATATTTTTCAAGGAAGTATTCCGCCATTATAACCGCGTCGTCCTCCCTTTCTCTAAGTGGAGGTAGCTTTATTGTGAGAACATTTAACCTATAATATAGATCTTCCCTGAACTCACCCTCCTTTACCGTTCTCTCAAGATCCCTATTAGTTGCCGCTATTATCCTTACATCGGACTTTATTGTCTGGGTGCCTCCGAGTCTTTCAAAGGTAAAATCCTGCAAAAACCGGAGTAGCTTGCTCTGTATGCTTAAGGGCATTTCCCCTATTTCATCAAGAAACAGGGTGCCCCCATCAGCCAACTCCACTTTGCCTTTTTTCGTCTTATAAGCACCCGTAAATGCTCCTTTTTCATAACCGAAAAGCTCCGCCTCCAGCAGCTCTGAAGGCAACGCCGCACAGTTTATCGCTATAAAGGGTTTGTCCTTTCTTCCACTTCTTTCATGAATTGCCCTTGCGGTTAACTCCTTACCCGTACCCGTTTCGCCGGTTATTAGGACAGGGTATTCAGCGGGTGCATACTTTCTTATAAGGTGAAACACCTCCCTCATTGGCTCACTGGCACCTATAAACTCTATATCACCTTCCTCTTCTTCATCCTGTTTATTCTCTTCAATAAATTTATTAAGAGCCTTACCAAATTTAAAATCCTTAAGTGCTCTTACAATATCCACATTGCCAAAGTCAAGGTACATGTTACACCAGTTACACAAATAAGAATTACCGTTTAATGAGGTATTGCAGTAAGGACATATACCTGTCTCTACTATCCTTTCGGTTAAAAACTTCCCCACCGTTTCTGCTATGAACCTGTCATCCTCATTAAAGAGAATCACCGCATAATCTTCGTCCGTCCTGAATATTTTGCCCCGCAATGAAACCCATTCATTAAGCTTTATATTTAAATTAACCTCCTGCAAGTTACCGCATGGATTAAGAAATTTATTACTTACCTTTACGCCGAATAGGGAAAGATCAACGGCAGGTAGCTCTATATTACTACCATTACAATCAAGATGGACAGTACCCCTGTAGTGTATCCTAGGTGCTACTCTCATATTCAGCCCCCCACTCTCAAGATTCTGTGTGTAAATTATATTATCATATAATTCAAGATGAGTAAAAGTGTATTGGTGATAGCCCTGGAGGGTACCCCGGAGGAAATAACGGAGGACCTAAATAAAAAGATAAGGGAAATTGAAGAGAAGGGTGGAGAGGTTATTGATTTAAAGATCTCATATTCAAGGGAGCACGGTGTTGACGGCTTTGTAATAGTTTACACATTGATTTACAGGGAAGGATGAGAATAATAAAAGTAAAGGTGAAGGCTGGAGTTAAGGAGGAATCCATAAGGAAGGTTTCTGGCATCGTGGATTATGAAGTTTATGTGAAGGAAAAGCCAGAAAAAGGTAGAGCAAACGAAGCTGTAAGGAAAGTCATAGCGAACTTTTTCCGTTGTAGCGTAAAAGATGTTAGTATAGTAAGAGGGGAGAAATCAAAGATAAAGATTATAAGGGTAAATCTATGATTAAGATATTGCCTGTGGGTCCTTTAAGTGTAAATTGTTCAATAATAGTTGATGAAAATACGGGATCGGCCATAATTGTTGATCCCGGTAGCGAAGGTGAGAGAATAATAGAGAGTCTTAACGGGTTGAAGCCTACTGCAATAATAAATACGCACGGACATGTGGATCATGTGGGACAGGTGGCGGTAATAAAGGAGTATTTTGATATACCCTTTTTACTCCACAAGGAAGATGTATTCCTACTGAGAGATGAAATATGGCAGGGGTTCGGTTCCTATGTGGGCGCGGTACCTTGTCCCGATCCCGATGACTTTATACACGATGATCAGGAAATCAAACTCGGTGATACTACAATAAGGGTTATACATACACCGGGTCATACACCCGGAGGGTGTTGTTTTTACCTTGAGGAAAAGGGAGTTTTGATAGCCGGTGATCTTATATTTAAAGGCAGTGTGGGAAGATGGGATCTGCCGGGCGGAAACATAGAAGATCTGAAGAATTCGCTCATAAAAATATTTTCCTCTATTCCTGACGAGACGGTTATTATATGCGGCCACAACGAGGAAACCACCATAGGGCACGAAAGGATGTTCAATCCTTTCCTGAGAGAGCTTATATAAGCTTACATATTCTTTAGAGCTCTTTCCGCATCCCTGTATAACTGATAGGCACCCGCCTTTTTTGCCATGTCCCTTGAAAGTTTCATGTACTTCTTTGCAAGGAACATAGCACCCTTGTCCTTGTATATAAGACTCAGGTATTTGTAAGCCACAGCTTCCCAATATTTATCGCCGTATCTTCTTACTATATCAAGTCCCTTGTTTATTTCCTTCTCCGCTTTTTTCAAATCCCTCTTCTTCCACAATATGTAACCTCTGTTTAACCTATATATACCTTCATCAATGCCAGAACCTTCCGCGTAATATATAGCCTTTTCTATCAGCTCCTCCGCTTTTTTAAGATTTCCCTTTTCCGAATATATAAGGGCAAGATTGTTGTATGTTGAAGCTATGGATACAGCACTTCTCGGATATTTAAGGGATTCTTCGTAGTAAAGTATGGCAGTATTTATATCGCCCACCCTCTCGTAAAGTGAAGCTATGTTATTAAGAGCTATACCTACAGCTTCCATATTACCCGAACCCTTAGCTATTTCAAGATAAAAGAGATTGTAAGTCAGAGATTGAGCAAGGTCACCAACTTCTTCATAAAGGATACCGAGCCAATGGTAAACGAGATTCAGCTGGGCAAGGTTTACAGCCTTTACCTCTGCCTCCCTGAAGCAATTTAAGGCATTATTTATATTTCCCTTTCTGTAAAGCACCATACCGTGACATATATAGGAATATGCATTTTCAGGCTTTTCCTTAATAGCCCTCTTAGCCCATTCTTCAGCCTTTGCCATATTACCGTCCTTATAATACTCAAAACAGTTGAAGATAGGATCTTCTTCCGCATACAGGAGCAAGGGAATTATTAAAAGAAAAAATATTATCACCTTAAAACTTCCCATTCCGTAATAAGCTGATGTCCTCTCTTGAAATGAGAACGAAGCCTCAGGTTTAGCAGATTTTTCAAACTTTTAAAACCTTCACCGCCTACGAGCGTGGGAACATTTTCACCTCCTACTATGACAGGTAAATGAATTAATCTTATCTCGTCAACAAACCCTCTCTTTACAAACTCCCAATTTATTGAAGAACCGCCTTCCACCATAAGATTCTTTATACCCCTATCATAAAGAATAGGAAGCAAAGTTTCAAAATCAACTAAATCCTCACCCGCAACTATGATCTCAGCCCCCTTTTCCTTTATTTTCTTTATCCTCTCCTCAGGTGCCCTTTTGGTTGTAACTATTATTGTCCTTGCATCCTTTGAAAATATGTTAGCATCCGCAGGAACATTTGCCGTTGAACATGGTATTATTCTTACGGGATTTCTACCTTCCACATATCTGACGGTAAGGCTCGGATTGTCTGTTCTTACCGTTTCACATCCCACCATTATGCCGTCAACTTTTGCCCTTATTTCATGTAAGTATCTATAGGCTTCCTGATCCATTAAGGTCATCAACTCCTTACTTGAAGCACCCCTGTAAAGGGTTAATTTACCGTCAATGGTAACCTCCGATACTATGATTACATAAGGTCTATTCATATTCCCTTCCATACTTTTTAAATAGGTACACAAGTCTCATGAAGAGGGAAATCAAGGTAAGAAAGGCTATCGCCTTTATACCGAAACCGAGACCCAAAGGAAGGTTCACACTTTCAATGAGGGAAAAGATAAGTATGGTTATGTGCGTCTCAGGTCTCCCGAAAAATCCCACATTTTCCAATGGGTCCTTAATCTTTCCCTTTATTCTCTCGCTGAAACCTATCTCCGCATAGGCAACGGGCTTTATAAAAGAGTGCAGCATGGAAGAGGTAACCGCAAGAAGTGCTATTAAAGGGGAAGAGTAAGCAAGCCCTATTGATCCAAGTACGAGGCCATCAACCCATTTGTCGGCAAGCCAATCAAATACCGCACCGAACTTTGAAGCTTTATCGTTCAATCTTGCCACCATGCCGTCCGCAAGGTCAAGTATGCCGGAAATAGCAAGCAATACCGCACCCGCCATAGGTCTGTGATTGTAAAAAAAGTATGCGGATATAGATCCGAGTATAAGTGAAACGAGGGTTATAAGGTTCGGCGGTATATGGAATCTTGCAGCCGCAAAGCCCACTGGTCCGTAAACCTTTTTAAGGTAATCCCTTTTACTTGTTAAATTCATTTCAACTCCTTAGAAGTCATCCACGGCATCATTTCCCTTAGCTGTCTGCCCACTTTTTCTATCATATGATTCCTATCCCTTTCAAGCAAGGCATTAAATACGGGTCTTCCTGCCTGATTTTCAAGTACCCATTCCCTTGCAAATTCACCCTTTTGTATCTCCTCAAGCATCTGTTCCATGATGGGAAGCACAGCTTTATATATCCTTTCGCCCCTCGTTACATCGCCGTACTTTGCAGTATCTGAGATGGAATATCTCATACCCGATATACCGTATTGATATATTAGATCCACTATAAGCTTCAATTCATGGAGGCACTCAAAATAGGCAACCTCCGGTTGATAACCCGCCTTTACCAGAGTTTCAAAGCCCGCCTTTATAAGTGCGGTGACTCCTCCGCACAGTACAGCCTGCTCACCGAAAAGGTCCGTTTCCGTCTCTTCCTTAAATGTGGTCTCTATAACACCAGCCCTAGTTGCACCTATACCTTTTGCGTACGCAAGAGCCTTCTCAAGACATATACCCGAAGCATCTTGGTGTACTGCAACAAGTGCAGGCACACCCTTTCCTTCCTCATACATCCACCTTACTAAGTGACCGGGTCCCTTTGGAGCAACCATAAATACATCTACTTCCTTGGGAGGAACTATTTGATGAAAGTGTATATTGAATCCGTGAGCAAAGGCAAGGGTTTTAGTTTCATCAAGATAAGGTTCAATTTCCTTCTTATATATGTGGGGCTGAACCGTATCAGGAACAAGAAACATAATTATGTCCGCTTCCTTAGCAACCTCGGAAGGCGTCACAACTTTAAAACCGTCCCTTTCAGCCTTAACCTTTGATTTACTTCTTTCATGAAGACCTATTATCACCTCAATACCGCTGTCCCTTAAATTAAGTGCATGGGCATGACCCTGACTTCCATAGCCCAGTATGCCCACCTTTTTACCTATGAGTATGTTAAGATGAGTGTCCTCATCGTAGTATATTTTTGCCATCTAATAACCCCCTGCTAATATCAATCATAAAATTATATCAATCTTGAGAGCTTTCTTCCCGATCCATTTCTCTCTTCATAGCTATTTTTCCCGTCCTTGCCATCTCTTTAATCCCGAAGGGTTTGAGCAATTCCACTATGGCTCTTATCTTATCCTCGTCACCCGTCACCTCTATAGTATAGGTCTCCTGAGACACATCCACTATCTTACCCCTGAATATTTCCGTAATCCTCAAGACCTCATCTCTCGCCCTTGCCGTAGGGGTATGCACCTTTATAAGGACCAACTCCCTTTCTACATGAGGTATATCCGTAAGATCTCTAACCCTTATGGTGTCTATTAGCTTCCTTAGCTGTTTCACCACCTGATCTATTACTATGTCATCCCCTATTATCTCTATGGTCATCCTTGATATGCCCTTTTCATGGGTCTCGCCCACACTTAGACTTTCTATGTTATAACCTTTTCCCGCAATAAGGGTTGCGATCCTTGCAAGCACCCCGAATTCATTTTTTACTATTACATTTATAATATGTTTTCTTATTTCACCTTTTCTCACCTCCCTTAGTTTCCTCGTCTCAATAAGAGAAAAATCACTCATAAATTGCCTCCTTCAACCTACAAGGTACATGGTTTCTACATCGGGACTCTTTCCATCCTCAAGTATCATGTCTTTGTAAGATTTTCCTGCAGGTACCATGGGGAATACATTCTCCTCCCTGTCCACATGAAAGTCCATTATTACCGGTTTGTCTTCTATTTTCATTGCTTCCTCAAGCACATCCCTTACTTCAGAAGGTTTTTCCGCCCTCATACCCACTGCACCGCATGCCTCAGCAAGCTTTACAAAGTCGGGCTGGATACTCAAATCTACTTCAGAGTATCTTTTGTCATAAAACAACTCCTGCCACTGCCTCACCATTCCCAAGTAACCGTTGTTAATAATTGCCACCTTCACCGGTATCTTATACTGTACCGCAGTTATAACCTCCTGCATGGTCATTAGAAATGATCCGTCTCCATCAACCACAAAAACAGGAATGTCAGGCTTTCCCACCTTCGCACCTATGCCAGCGGGTAAACCGAAACCCATTGTACCGAGCCCGCCAGAATTTATAAACTGCCTCGGGAAAGAAAATTTATAGAACATGGCGGTCCACATTTGATGCTGTCCCACACCTGTGGAAAGTATGGCATTTCCTTTTGTTACTTCATATATTTGCTCTATTACATACTGGGGTTTTATAACCTTATCAGAATTTCTGTAAGTAAGGGGATACATTTTTTTCCATCTTTCTATCTGCTCCAACCACTCTTCCCTCTCCTTATCATGTATTATTTTTGCTCCCTTTTTCTTTAGCTCTTCCAGTATCTTTCTCAATACTATCTTTACATCACCAACTATGGGTATATCCACCACAATATTCTTTGAGATGGAAGCAGGATCTATGTCTATATGAATTATCTTTGCGGAAGGTGCAAATTCATCCACCTTACCTGTAACCCTATCGTCAAAACGCGCTCCGACTGCTATAAGCAGATCGCAGTTATAAACAGCCATGTTTGCATAATAAGTACCGTGCATTCCCAGCATCCTTAAAGAAAGGGGATGAGTTTCGGGGAATGCACCCTTACCCTGTGTTGTTGTTGTAACAGGTATCTTCATAAGCTCTGCAAGCTCTAAAAGCTCCTCCTGTGCCTCTGCATTCACTGCACCTCCTCCCACATAAAGTACGGGTTTCTTGGCTTCCATTATAAGCCTTACCGCCTTCTTTATCTGTTGAGGATTTCCCTCCAAGTGCGGTTTGTAACCTATAAGAGATTCTATAGCCTTTTCCCGTGAAGGAATTGAAACATCATAAAGTTGCTGGGTTATATCCTTCGGAAGGTCTATAAGGACAGGTCCGGGTCTTCCCGTTCTTGCTATGTGGAAAGCCTGCCTTATAATCGTGGGTAATTCTTTTACATTCTTAACGAGAAAACTGTGCTTTGTTATTGGTCTTGTTATACCTATTATGTCAACTTCCTGAAAGGCATCATTTCCTATTAGATGAAGGGGTACCTGACCCGTAAGGAATACGACAGGCACAGAATCCATGTATGCGTCTGCTATAGGAGTAACAAGATTAGTTGCACCCGGTCCGGAGGTTACCATGGCAACGCCCACCTTTCCCGTTGCCTTTGCATAACCCTCTGCCATGTGTCCCGCTCCCTGTTCGTGCCTTGCGAGTATATGCCTTATTCCCCCTATGCGGTAAAGGGCATCATACACCTCCATTATGGCTCCGCCCGGGAGTCCGAAAATATATTCCACACCTTCCTCAATCAGTGTCTCTATTATTATGTCCGCTCCTTTTCTTTGCATAAAAACGAACCTCCATTCTATAATTAAAACATGAAAAAATGAAGGAGATATATAATATATACCCTTTTGTGTAATAAGTTAATTATTGTTGACATCCGTTTATGTTTATAACTACATTTGTACCATCATCGGAATCCTCATTGTTATCCGTTACACCGTTTATATTGAACAAACCGCTCTTATTCCCCTCATTATTACATTGATAATCTTTAACATCCACAAAGCCTT
>Ga0256839_1004824_pt1 | contig 12882 bp, 12 predicted proteins | sample 354166metaG_FD_185968 | JGI IMG/M metagenome (GOLD analysis project Ga0256839, IMG submission 185968) | Hydrothermal vent microbial communities from Mid Atlantic Ridge, Atlantic Ocean - 354-166 | ecosystem: Environmental > Aquatic > Marine > Hydrothermal vents | place: Atlantic Ocean: Mid...
CTATGATATGCTCTCGCTGCGCACCGACATGGGCGATCCCGTAACCGTGCCCACCCCGCCGGAAGACTGGCGGGAAACGGTCACCCGGGATTACCGCTTTACCGGCGATACCCCCGGCGGGCGGCTGATTTCGGTGCGTTGCAAATTCAGCAAAGGGCCACCTTATGCGCTGGCATTGCTTGATAAAACCTTTGACACCACGATTATGCTTTCCCGCTGTGCTGGCGGCGGCCAAAGCTTCACTAATGTGCATCTGGTGCAGGAAGACGGCCAGATTTTGCGCTCGGCGCAATGGCTGGGGCCGGATCAGGGCATGGTCGAGATTGACATTCTAGAGCCGTTCACCCCATAAAAAAGGGCGCATCATGCGCCCTTTTTTATGGATATATTAAAGCTATGCGCCTGGTGCTAGCGTAGGTGTTGTAACGGCTGCCGGCGTTGATGGTTTTGTGAGCGCGAGCAAAACCACGGCCGCTATGATTAGCGGGACCAACCATGCGCCGGAACCGCCCATGCGGGCTGGTTCTTCAATCGCGATCATTTCAGGGGCGGTAAACGTGACAGCACCGGCAAAAGCGGAGGTTGCGCTCATAACGGCAATAGATACGGCAATAATTCGTTTCATAATTTCCCTTTCATTACGCATCATCGCCAGAATGGCACTGGATGCTATTTGTTTATATATGCAGATTAATACGGAAAATTATGTGTTTGGCAACCAAAATCCGCCACCGGATACCGAAAGCGGATTCAAATATTATTCCCACCTAATGATAGGGTCAGCGGTTAACCCTAAACCAAAAGCACTTGTGTGCCAACTTTTGCAAAACCAAAAAGCGTTGAAATATCCTCATTATAAAGGCCAATGCAGCCATTCGAGGCCTGTCGCCCGATCTTGCGGGTGTCATTGGTGCCGTGAATCCGGTAATATTGCCAGCTCAGGTATAGCGCGTGGGTGCCAAGCGGGTTTTCAGGGCCGGGGCCTACATAGCGCGGCAGCTCCGGGTCTCTGGCCAGCATACTGGGGGTGGGTCGCCATTCAGGGCCAACAACCTTGCGCACAATGCGGGTGCGGCCGCGGCGAGTGAGCTGCTCGGATACCGGAACAGACGTTGGAAAAATCATGTAGGTTTCGCCATCTTCAGACCAATAGTGCAGCACGCGCCCGATGGTATCGACCAAAATAACGCCGTTGCGGCGGTTGGAAAAATGGTCTTCCCAGTTTTTGGTCACAAAAGCGTTGGATACGAATTGCGGGGCCTCGGTTTCGGAGCCGAGCGTTGCTTGTGCGCGCAGCATGGCAGGAGATAACAGCGGGGCCATAAGGCTGGCCGCACCGAGAGATTTGCCAAACTGGCGGCGGGTCATAAAGCGGTTATTCTTTGACATGATACAATCTCGAATTGGTAAGGACAGCGCACATTATTACGCAAAGCTGCCGATTGCAATTCACTTCGGCGTTAGCGGGATGTATGGGGTTTGAATCCTGTGACGAAACGCGCTATGAGCGCGTGTCTGTGTTTTTTGGAGTCAACGATGTTTCGAATAATTACTGTGCTTGTACTGTCTCTGTTTGTGGTCTCGGGCTGTATTCCTACCGAGGAAAGCGTTGTGCCGCAAATTACGGAGCAAGAGGCCAATGCCATTCGGCTTAACCAGCTTGACCTTGTAAATGCCGTGCGGGCCGAAGCAGGGGTGCCAGCACTTACGCTTTCAGCCGAGCTAACCGCCGCCGCGCTGACCCATGCCCGTGATATTGCGGTGCAAAGGCGGGCCTGGAACTTTGGCTCTGACCGTTCGGCCCCGCAAACCCGCGCCGAGCGGGCGGGCTTTGCCGGCTTGGTGACGGGCGAAGATGTGGCCGAAACATTTATGACAAATATCGAGATTTTTCAGGTCTGGGTGGCTGATCCCCGCTCGAAGCAAGCGATGACAGACCCGCGCGCCACCCATATGGGGCTGGGCTGGTTTCAGGAAGCCAACGGCAAGCTCTGGTGGGTTATGGATATTGGCGCAGCGGCCCCTGTGACGGTGGCTACGGCTGAATAACCACCAGCGCACCGTTTGGCACCATTTGCCAAATCTCCTCTATTTCACGATCTGAAACCGCAATGCAGCCGGCGGTCCAATCACCCTTTTGCCGGCGCTTGCCTTGGCCGCCATGAATAAAAATATCACCGCCGGGATTGCGGCCCTCAGCGGCTGCCGACGCTATTTGGTTAGGGTCGGGGTATGATATGCCAAGGCTCAGGTGGAAGGCGCTATCCGGGTTGCGGCGGTTAATATAGTAGCTGCCCTCAGGAGTGCGTCCATCGCCCTCGAACGATTTATCACCCGCAGGGGCCCAGCCAAGGCCGATATCATAATCACGCACCGGCGTGCCGTTATTATAAAGCACCAAACGGCGGCTGCCTTTGAAAATAACAATCATATCGGCGATATCGGTATTGGCCAGCGCGGGGCCGGCAATCGCTGCGGCTGCGGCGCTGGCCAGCAAGGTTCTGCGGGTAAGGGTCATGACGGGCCTTGTTTTTGCTCGATAGCGCCAGTTCTGGCTGCGGTTTGCAGAGGCTATACATGAATTTGCTGATATTGCAAATTCACGTTGATAACCATCGGCGGGGCCTTGCCGTTATTTCATGATGGTTTCAGGCCCCATGATGCTGTTGGGCAGGTAGGTGGAGATGACCGGAATATAGGTGACCATAATCAGGAACACAAACAGGATGCCAAGCCATGGCAGCGCCGCCCGCACCACCCGCATCATCGGCATGCGTGCCACGCCCGAGGTCACAAACAAGTTGAGGCCCACCGGCGGGGTGATCATGCCGATTTCCATATTCACCACCATGATGATACCGAGGTGGATCGGGTCTATCCCCAGTTCTATCGCGATCGGAAACACCACAGGGGCGACGATCACAATCAGGCCCGACGGCTCCATGAATTGCCCGCCGATCAGCAGGATAACGTTGACGATCACGAGGAACATGATGGCCCCGAGGCCCGCCGTCAGCATGGCATTGGCGACCTGTTGCGGGATTTGCTCTTCGGTGAGCACATGTTTGAGCAACAGCGCATTGGCGATAATAAACATCAGGGTAATGGTGAGCTTGCCCGCTTCAAACAGGGTGGCGCGGGTGTCTTTATGCACCCATGCGGTAACGAGCGCCCATGGTTTTTTCAGCAAGGATACGGGCTGGCCGCCCTCCTCTTTGGCGGCCAGTGGCCCCATATCGCGGTAAACAAAGCTGGCGATCAGGAAGGCATAAATCGCGGCCACGGCGGCGGCCTCTGTCGGGGTAAACGCCCCCGGGCGCCAGTAAATGCCGCTAATCATTTCCCGCGCGCCGTCAAGGTTGGTGATCTCGTGCTGCCCATACCACGGGTGGCCATAAATGCCGCCCATGATAATAACCATCAAAAACAGGCCCCAAAAGGCGTCTTTGCCCGCTGAAAAGACCTCGCCCCAGCCGAGCCACTCGCCCTTCGGCATGTTTTTGATCCGCGCCACTATATAGATGCCGACCATCAGCATAGTGCCTGCCAATATGCCCGGAATAACCCCTGCAAGGAACATCCGGCCCACCGAAACATCAGTGGCAGAGGCATAAACCACCATCACGATGGAGGGCGGGATGAGGATGCCAAGGGTGCCGGCTACAGCAATAATGCCCGCCGCGAAATCCTTGGTGTAGCCAAGCTGGTGCATGCCGGCGATCACGATGGAGCCAATGGCCACAACGGTGGCCGGCGAAGAGCCGCTTAGCGCCGCAAACATCATGCAGGCGAGCACGCCGGCAATGGCAAAGCCGCCGCGCAGGTGCCCCACCATGGCAATGGCAAAGCGGATAATGCGCCGCGCCACCCCGCCGGTGCTCATAAAGCTGGAAGCGAGAATGAAAAACGGAATGGCGAGCAGGGTATAATGCGCATACATCGCCTGAAACATGGTTTGGCCAACCGAGGCCAGAGAGGCATCGGAATAAAGCAGCATGAAGGTGATGGAGCTAAGACCAAGGGAAATGGCAATGGGCACACCCAGCAGCAGAAAGCCGACAACCATGCCGAAAAGAAAGAGAATATCCATGGATCAGGCCTCCTGCGCGGCTTTGGCGGCGGCGTCTTTTACATCGTCTTCAGCCTCATGGCTGACAATCAGGGTGTCGCGGGTGCCGTTAGCAAGGCCGATAAAGGCCTGCACAAGGCGGAAAAGCAGCAAGGCCGCGCCAAAGGGCAAAACGGCATAGGGGATGAAGCGCGGCAGCTTGTTATAGGCCTCGCCTTCATTCATGAGCGGCTCGATAAAGCGTAGCCATTCAAGCATGGGCACACGGTCCACCTCATACCAGCCGCGATAGCTTGTGGGCTTCATCTCTTCAAAGCCGGTGGGGAACCAGTGGCCCGTGGTGGCGGGCATATTGGCGAAATTGGCGTAATAATCCCAGCCGGCTTTCAGCAGCAGCAGGGCATAGACAATGGAAAGCGCGGTGGCAAACATCGCAAGCTTGCGGCGCATGGGCAGTTTAAAAATGTTGATCAGGGAATCCACCCCCAGATGGGCGGTGATTCTGACGCAATAGCTCACCCCCAGCAGCACCAGCCATGAAAACAGGATCGAGGTCAGCTCCAGGCCCCAGATCAGCCCGCCATTGATGCCCCATACCTCTTTCATATAGGTGCCAAAGCCGGTGGAGGCGGTATAGCGCAACACCACATTTGCAAATGTTATCAGCGTCATAAGCCCGAGGATGGTCGCGATCAGCGTTTCCTCCAGGTTATCCATAAAGCTTTTTTTCTTGGTGTTCATGCCTGCCCCCATAAAAAATGCGCCGCCAACGATAGGCTGGCGGCGCAGGTGTTGCTTACATTTGCGAGGCGTTGATGGCCTGCGCAGCCGCAATGTTCTCGGCACCTACGTCACCTTCAAACTGTGCCCAAACCGGCTTCATGGCGTCTACCCATGCTTGGCGCTGCTCGGGGGTGAGGGTGCGCACAACGCCGCCAGCAGCGATAATCGCCTGCTTGGCTTCTTCGTTCACGGCAGTCGCTTCGGCATTGCGGGTCACGGTCACTTCACGCAGGATTTGCAGGAACTGGTCGCGCACAGCAGGCTCCAGGCCATCGAGCCACTCGGTGGAGGTAACCACGAGATAGTCGATAATGCCGTGGTTGGTTTCGGTCACGCCGTCCTGAACCTCGAAGAACTTCTTGCCATAAATGTTCGACCATGTGTTCTCTTGGCCATCCACAACACCGGTTTGCAGGGCGCCGTAAACCTCGGAAAATGCCATAGGCTGCGGAATAGCACCCAGCGCTTCCATTTGTGCCACCAGCACGTCGGATGTTTGCACGCGGAACTTCAGGCCCTCGGCATCGGTTGGGTTATTCAGCGGCACATTGGCCGAGAATTGCTTCATGCCATTGTGCCAGAACTCGAGGCCCATCAGCCCGCGGCGCGCCATGGAAGACTTCATAGCTTCACCAGCTTCGGAGGTCTGGAATTCGTCAACCGCGTCGATGTTGTTGAACATGAACGGCAGGTCAAAAATACGGAACTGGCGGGTGAAAGCCTCGAACTTCGAGAGGCTCGGCGCGGCCAGTTGTACATCGCCTTGCAGCATGGCTTCCAGCACCTGGTTGTCGTTATAAAGCGTGGAGTTGGGGTAAACCTCCATACACGCCACACCGTTCATTTCGGCATTTACCCGCTCGGCCAGCAGCGTAGCGGCGATGCCTTTAGGGTGGCGGTCAGTGTTGGTGACGTGGGCAAATTTGATAACAATTTCTCCATCGTCACAGGCTTCTTGTGCAAAAGCGGTGTTGGCGGTGATGGTAGAAGCGGCCAGCACGGCGGCCATAGTTAGAAAACGCATGATGTTCCTCCCAGAACGTTGAAAGCCGCACCTGCGGCCGATGCCCCATTGAAGCACAGATTGCCGCAGGGGAAAGGATTTTATGAAATTTTTGTGAAGGCCTGAAAACGGTTAAATAACAAAACACTAACCGATACAGGGCGAGGTTGCTGTGCGAAAAAGGTGACAGGCGATATGATGGATGTGCGGAATTCCGCACATATTAGCGAAAATCAGCCGGATTTATATGTAGGCGCTTCATCTTGTCATAAAGCGTTTTGCGCGGAATCCCGAGAGTCTCGCACACGTCGGCCATCCGGCTGGCATGCTTTTGCAGCGCGTCTTCTATCATTTGCTTTTCAAACCGCTCCAGCGCCTGCACCAGCCCTTGATCCTGGCAGGGGATTTGCTCGCCCAGCCCCATCACCACCCGCGCGGCGTGGTTTTTAAGCTCGCGCATATTGCCGCGCCACGGGTTGGCAATCAGGCTGGAAAGCTCGAAATTATCCGGCATCGGCCCGCCCGCCTCCTGCAAAAAATGCCGGAACAAAAGGCCGATATCCTCGGCCCGCTCACGCAGGGGCGGGATGGTAATGCGCGCCACATCGAGACGGAAAAACAGATCGCGCCGGAAGCCGCCCGCCGCCACCATATCCGGAAGATTTTCATGGCTTGCGGCCAACACACGGATGTTCAACTTTTGCATCTGGCCCAGGTGGTCCTCAACCATACGATCTTCCAGAATTCGTAGCAGGGTTACCTGTTGGTCTATCGGCATGGCCCCGATTTCATCAAGGAACAGCGTGCCCTCATCAGCCCGCGCAAAAGCGCCTTTTCGGGAGCGGTCCCCAAACAGCACGGCTTGCGCCAGCCCCTCTGTCAGCATGCCGCAATTCACCGCAATAAACGGCGCATTGCCCCCCGAGAGCGCATGGATCACCCGCGCCGCCAGCTCTTTACCGACCCCCGTTTCGCCGGTGATCAGCGCATCCGAGCGCGCTGCCGCCACCACCCGCAGCTGCCGTCGCAGGTTTTGCGTGGCTTCGGATTGCCCGATGATTAGCCGCTCGGCGGCGTCCTTGGCCGCCAGCCGCGCCTTCAGCGCGCGGTTTTCCAGCACGGTTTCGCGCAAACCACAGGCCCGCATCACCACCTCCACCAAACGCTCATTGCTCACCGGTTTTTCCAGAAAGTTCAGCGCCCCCACCTCCATCGCCCGCACCGCCATGGGCACATCCCCCTCGCCTGTGATAAGGATAACCGGCAGGTCTTTGTCGACCTGCTGGCAGCGTTCCAGCAGAGCAAAGCCATCTTTACCGGGCATGCGCACATCGCTGAGTACCACGCCCTCGAACTCTGACGAAATGTGGTCCGTGGCCTCAATGAATGACCCCGCCAAAATCACTTCGTATCCGGCAATTTCCAGGCTTTGGCCCAAGGCCTCGCGCACTTCAACATCATCATCAACCAGCAAGATACTCAGGGTCATCTAGGCCTCTTTCGGCAGGGTTACAGTAAACACGGCCCCGCCTTCGGGGTGGTTTTCCCCTTTTATAGCGCCGCCAAAACTTTGCACAATCCCGTAGGAGATAGAAAGGCCAAGCCCCATGCCATCGCCATTTCCTGTGCTTTTGGTGGTGTAAAAAGGCTCGAAAATTTTCTCCGGCGCGGCCAGCCCGGGGCCGGTATCGCGCAGGGAAATTTGTGCGTTTTCTGCCGTTTCCCGCACCGAAATTTCGATACGTTTGCCCGCAGCCCCTTCCATCGCATCCACCGCATTGGAGATCAGGTTAAGCACCACCTGTTGCAACCGCACCGCCCCGCCCTGCGCCACAATTTCCGCCTTTGGCCGTTGCCAGACCAGCGCCACGCCCTCCCCCCGCAAGCGCGCTTCGGCAATCTCTATTGCGTCCTCCACCACTTTGCCAAGGGATACATCCCCTGTGGCCTCACCTTGCTTTTTGGAAAACGCCCGCAGGTTTTTGATGATCCGCGCCATGCGCGCCGTAAGGTCGGCAATACGGCCAAGGTTGTCTGTTGCCTTATCCACCTGCCCGCGCTTCAAGAACACCTGCGCGTTTTCCGAGAAAGACTGGATTGCAGCCAAAGGTTGGTTCAGCTCATGACTGATCCCCGCCGCCATTTGCCCAAGCGCGGAAAGTTTGCCCGCCTGCACCAGATCATCTTGCGCCTGCTTGAGCTGGGCGCTGCGTTTCTCCACCCGCGCCTCCAGTTCGGCATTGGCCGCCTCGCGCAAAGCCAATTCGCGGGCCAGCGCGGCGCGGCGAATATAGAGCGCCCAGAGCAGAGCCCCAAACAATGCCATAACCGCCGCCACCAACAAGGCACGCAGGCGGGCCGCCTCGGCAACGGGGGCGATATCGGTGAGGATATAGGCCTGCATGCCAATCACCGGCAGGGGCTGGGTTTCAAGCAGCGCCGCGCGGGGGAGCTTGGGGTCGTCGCTGCTATGCCAGATGGTGTAGCCAAAGCTTTTGGTTTCGGCAGGGTCGGGAAAGGCAGGCAGGGGCTGGTTGCCATAGCGGGCGAGGTTTACCGTGCCATCGCCCAGCCGCAGCAGCAGCAGCTCGGAGCGGTTGGAGATAAAAACCACGCGGTTTTCATCGACAAAAAACACGGTTTCGGGGTCGCCGCGCCAGAGAAACTCAAGGTTCTCAAGGTCTGCTTTTACCACCAACGCCCCCTGCACGCCCCCTTGGGCATCCCGCAAAGGGCTGGCAAAGGTAAAGCCGCGCGGGCTGTCGGGGCGCTCTTGCAGGTGGAAAAACCCGAGCGCGCCGTTCATGGCACGGATAAAATCGGGGCGGCTGGCAAGGCTGCGGCCAAGGTAGCTTTGGGCAGAGCCATAAGCGCTATCAGCCACCACATTGCCATCGGCATCAACCAGCGAGATATTCAGCGAGCGGCTGAGGTCTGCCAGCCGCCGCAAGCGCGGGTTCATGCGCTCTGGTGAGGCACTTTCAAGCGCCTCCAAAAACGCCGCGTCGCGTGACAGCACCACGGGCAACATGCGGTAGCGCTCCAACCGGCCCACCAAGCGGTCAGCCGCGAGGGAAAGGCTGGCTTGTGCCGAGTCGGATAGCTGTGCCAGCGCCTCCCGGTAAGAAAGCTGCCATGTTGAAATTACCAACCCCGCCGCAAAGGCGAGGTAAAGCGTAAGGTAGGGAATGAGGCGCATAGGGTGCTTCCGCTTTTGCAAAAAACAAATGTATCACAATTTGCGTTTTAACGCAGCGAAAAGCCGTGAATAGCTACGCACTTAAACCGGAAACACCGCGGTGCCTAGGCAGAGGCCAAATAGGCCGTAAGCGCATTTACGTCCCCCCCCCGCGCCGCCAGCTGCCCGCGGATTTCTTCGCGCTCGGAGGTCAGCAGCGAAAGCCCCTCGATGATCAGGTTTATCAGCTTCACCTCTCCCGAGCGGTCTGACACTTGCCAATCCAGCGTAAAGGGGGATTGCCCCTGCTGGCGCACTTGGGACGACACCAACACGCCTTTTTTGCCAGCATCCCGCGCACCGGTAATGGTGATTTCGGCCCCCTGAAACTCACGGAATTGTTTGCCGTATTTATTGGAAAGATAGCTGCCAAAAGCATCAGAAAAGGCGCGGCGCTCGCGGGTGCTGAGGCCGCGATAAGGCGGGCCAAGCACCGAGCGGGCGATGATATCAATATCGGCATACGAGGTGAATACCTGTTTGAAGCGCCGTAAAAGCCGCGCCTCGGACTGGCCGGAATTGATAATCGCCATCACGTCATCAATTACGCGCTGCACATAAGCAGAGGCCCCACTTTCAGTCAGCGCAAAGGCCGGCAAGGGCAAAAGCGCTGCCGCGCCGCCGGCCAGCACAAGGCGCCGGTTGGGTTTATTCAAAGGCATAAGGATCCTCCAGATCGTCAATTTCTGTTTCGCCACCGGACACCACATAGCGCTTGTTTTGCATATAAGACAACCGCTGGGCGGCATAGCTATCGGCTGATTCGTAAAGCAACAGGCTGATCAGGTCATCATAAGTGTTGCGCTTTCCGATAAGATTAACCCCTTTGAGGGCCAACATATAATAGGCCTGCTCACTGGTAATTACATAATTTAACGGATTAATCGCAAGGTCAACCACAATGCCAACCGTATCGCGCACGGTGCTGGAACCCAAAACAGGCAGCTCTAAATAAGCCCCTTCCGGCAGGCCCCACACGCCCAGTGTTTCGCCAAAATCGGTGGATTGCACAAATAGCCCCATATCTGCCGCCGGGTCTGCCAACCCGCCAATGCCAATGGTGCTGTTGACCACAAAGCGCAACAGCGTGGTGCCGGCGGCATCTCCGTCGCCCTGCAAAACATGGTTTACAAAGGCGTTCGGCTCGCCAAGGTTGCGGGCGGCGTTTTCCACCACTGTGCGAATTTCTTCTGGCACCACCGCGCCATACACTTCAGCCACCGGCCCGACAACCAAGCTATCCAGCGCGACATTAAACTCATGCACCGCGCGGTTTGCATCTTCAAGCGGATCATAAATTTCGCCTTGGGCGAGGTTGGTTTGCCCCGTAGCACACGCACCAAGTGAGGTAAGGAGCGCCCCCATAATCACCCAGTTAAAAACTTTTGTTTTTGCTGTCATACTATTTATTCCGTAAAAGAGCGTTAAATAATTGCTCGTACAATTGCTATTTAAGGCTTTATACCAGATTGTCGAGCATGGCGGAAAGGCTAAATATTTCCGCAGGCACAGGACCGCGCAAGCATAAAGGGCAGACAATGGACCATAGCAGGCTAATGAAGCTCGGAAACCACGAGATTTCAGCCGTGATCAAACGCTGGAACTGGTCGATATTTGCGATCGGGCTATTCAGTGTATTTGCCAACTTGCTTATGCTCACCGGCCCGCTTTTTATGCTGCAAATCTATGATCGGGTGCTGGGCTCGCGCTCTGTCGAAACGCTGGTGGCGCTTACGCTTCTGGTTGTTTTGCTTTACGGCATCATGGGCCTGCTTGATTTTGCCCGTGGCCGAATCGCGGCGCAAATAGGTGCCGGGGTGCAAGATGCGCTGGATGAGCGGGTGTTTGCCGCCACCCTGCGCCGCGCCGTTTCAGCCGAAGCGCGCGCCAAGCCTGATTCGGGGCTGCAAGACCTTGAGGCCATGCAGCGACTGCTGGCCTCTCCCGCGCTTTTTGCCGTGTTTGACCTGCCATGGACCCCTATTTTTCTGGCGGCAATATTTATTTTTCATCCGTGGCTGGGCTGGTTAGCGCTCAGCGGCGGGGCGCTGCTTATTTTCCTGACATTCCTCAACCAATATATCACCCGCCGCCCTGTGTTGGAAGCCAGCCGTGATGCCGCGCAGGCGCATGCCCTGTCAGAATCCTTTCGCGGCCAATCAGAGGCGGTGCATGGGCTGGGCATGCAAAAAGCCGCACTTTCGCGCTGGAGCAAAGCGCGGGAAACCGCGCTGGAAAGCACCACGCGGGCGGCACATCGCACGGGGTTTTTCACCACACTGACCAAAACCCTGCGGCTATTTTTGCAATCGGCCATGCTGGCGCTCGGCGCTTATCTGGTGCTGCAAAACGAGATGACAGCGGGGGCAATGATTGCCGGTTCCATTCTGATGGGCCGCGCGCTGGCCCCTGTGGAGCAGGCCATTGGCCAATGGTCTTTGGTGCAGCGGGCGCGGCAGGGGCGCAAATCACTATCCTTGATGCTTGGGGCCATTCCCGAGCCAGCCGCCCGCACAGATCTGCCCCGCCCGAAAGCCTATCTGGAGCTTTCAAAGGTAACGGTGGTGCCGCCCGGCGAAAACATTGCCACGTTGCGCATGGTTTCGTTTCGGGTGGAACCCGGCCAAGCGCTGGCGGTGATTGGCGAGAGCGCCTCGGGAAAATCCACCTTGGCGCGGGTGCTGACGGGCATTTGGCCTGTGGTATCTGGCAAAATCCGCCTCGACGGGGCGGCGCTGGAGCAATATAACGCTGAAGATCTGGGCCGCTATGTTGGCTACTTACCACAAGATGTGGCCCTGTTTGACGGGACCATTTCAGAAAACATCGCGCGGCTGTCCGAGGCCCCTGATTCCGGCAAAGTAATAGCGGCTGCCAAGCTGGCAGATGCCCATGCGATGATTTTGAAATTGCCCGATGGCTATGACACCAAAATCAACGGCGGGGCGCGGCTTTCGGGCGGGCAAAAGCAGCGCATCGGGCTGGCGCGGGCACTGTATGATGATCCGGTTTTTCTGGTGCTGGACGAGCCTAATTCCAACCTTGATTCCCATGGGGGCATTGCCCTGGATAAGGCGATTGAGGGCTTTAAGGCCAAAGGAGGTGCTGTGATAATCATGGCGCATCGGCCTTCGGGCATTGCGGCTTGTGATTTGGCGCTGGTGCTCTCGGAAGGTGTGGTTGCCAAATTTGGCCCCCGCGATGAGGTGATCAAAGCGATGACGCAAAACTTCCAGACCATAGCGGGCGAAATGGCCCCGAAGGGGCAACCATGAGCGTGCGAAACAAATGGAGCACCAAGCGCTTTGTGGCGCTGGGTATGCTGGCACTGGTGGGGCTGCTTGGCGGGCTGGCCTATTGGAGCATAACCACCGAAATCGCGGGGGCGATTGTAACCTCGGGGCGGGTGGAAGTGGAGAGCAACCGACAAATTGTGCAGCACCCGCAGGGCGGCGTTGTGAGCGAAATTTTGGTGGCAAACGGAGATCGGGTCGAGGCCGGAGAGGTGCTGCTGCGCTTTGATGCGGTGCTGACCGAATCGGAGCTTGCCGTGACCGAGGGACAGCTTTTCGAGCTGCTCGGGCAAAAAAGCCGCTTATTGGCGGAGCGGGACGAGGCGGATGAAATTACCTTTGATGCCGAGCTTATCGAGGCGGCCAAAATCCGGCCCAAGGTTACGGAGCTCATTCAGGGCCAAAGTGCATTATTTTCCGCTCGCCGCGCCTCGCTGAATGAGCAGCTTTCACAATGGACCGAGCGCAGCCGGCAGATTAACAACCAGATCGAGGG
>Ga0256839_1004825_pt1 | contig 12875 bp, 9 predicted proteins | sample 354166metaG_FD_185968 | JGI IMG/M metagenome (GOLD analysis project Ga0256839, IMG submission 185968) | Hydrothermal vent microbial communities from Mid Atlantic Ridge, Atlantic Ocean - 354-166 | ecosystem: Environmental > Aquatic > Marine > Hydrothermal vents | place: Atlantic Ocean: Mid...
TGGGACTTAATCAGTGTTTCCTTAAGCCACCCCCCCCCTCTTTTTCGATGATTTGTATGATATTTAAGACTGTTTAACGATCAGAAAGCCCTAAATTATTCCAAATAGATAAACTTGGCTCAACTCTATTCATAGAGTAAAAATGTAAACCCGGCGCGCCACCAGCAATGAGCTTTTCGCACATTTGAGTGACAAATTCATTACCCAACTTTTGGATGGAATCTAAATCATCGCCGTAACCTTCAAGACGTTTACGCAACCAACGGGGGATCTCTGCACCCGTGCCATCAGAGAATCGTGCAAGCTGTGTAAAGTTTGTAATTGGCATGATACCGGGGACTACAGGTTGGTCAGAGCCTGCTTTTCTTACGCTATCAACAAAATGGAAGTAGGCATCAGCGTTGTAAAAATATTGGGTGATCGCTCGGTCAGCACCCGCGTTCATCTTTCGTACAAAATTATCAATATCTGTTTGATAATTTTTGGCTTGCGGGTGCATTTCAGGATATGCCGCAGCCTCTATCTGAAAATAATCGCCTGTTTCTTTACGGATAAAAGCGATGAGCTCATTGGCATATTGAAAGTCACCAATGTCGCGCATTCCGGAAGGTAAATCACCCCGTAAAGCAACAAGTCGGTTGATGCCGTTGTCTTTATACATTGTAAGGATATCGAGAATCTGCTCGGCACTAGAACCGACACAAGAAAGGTGCGAAGCAGTAGGAATACCTGATTCTTTTTGGGTTTTGATAACGGTGTTGATGGTTGTTTCTTGGGTGGAGCCACCTGCGCCGTAAGTTACCGAAAAGAAGGCAGGATTAAGCGCCGCAAAGGTATCACGTACTTTTGCTAAGTTTTCTATGCCCTTGTTTGTCTTAGGCGGGAAAAACTCAAAGCTGAATGATTGTGCTTTCATACTTAACTCCTTGCTCAAAGTTGATGAGCATATTAAACATAAAAAAGCCTCTTCCTTTGCAAGAAAGAGAAGAGGCTTTTGCTCAGATTAATTAGCCGTGCTAATTAATATCTGTAATGCTCAACCTTGTAAGGTCCTTTCTTATCGACTGAAATATAATCAGCCTGATAATCAGTCAACTCAGTCAAGTTCACGCCGATCTTCTCAAGATGTAAACGTGCAACCTCTTCGTCCAATGACTTAGGAAGCATGTAAACCTTGTTTTCGTACTTTTCGCCATCTTTAAAGATTTCGATTTGAGCAAGCACTTGGTTAGTGAATGAGTTAGACATTACAAAACTAGGGTGACCTGTTGCACAACCTAAGTTAACCAAACGACCTTGTGCAAGTAAGATGATACGGTTACCAGAAGGTAGAATAATATGATCAACCTGTGGCTTGATCTCTTCCCACTCGTACTTTTCCATATCTGCTACAGCGATTTCATTATCAAAATGTCCGATGTTACAAACGATAGACTCGTGCTTCATTTTAAGCATTTGCTCTTCGTTGATTACGTGGAAGTTACCTGTAGCCGTAACAAAAATATCACCTTGATCAGCCACATCATCCATTGTTACAACGCGGTAGCCTTCCATTGCTGCTTGTAATGCACAAATCGGGTCGATTTCTGTAACCCAAACTGTTGCGCCTAAGCCGCGTAGAGATTGCGCGCAACCTTTACCAACGTCTCCGTAACCTAATACAACGGCAATTTTACCTGCAATCATTACGTCTGTTGCGCGTTTGATGCCGTCAACTAAAGACTCACGACAACCGTAAAGGTTATCAAACTTAGATTTTGTTACAGAGTCGTTTACGTTGATAGCTGGGTAGATTAGCTCGCCCGTTTTTTCCATCTCGTATAAACGGTGAACACCCGTTGTAGTCTCTTCCGTAACACCTTGGATGTTTGGACGGATGTTTGAGTACCAGTTTGGTGATGTCTTTAGTTTTGCTTTAATAGAGTTGTAAAGTGAAACTTCTTCTTCACTTTCTGGATTATCAAGAACAGAAAGATCAGACTCAGCTTTTGTGCCAAGCTCGATAAGCATAGTCGCATCACCACCGTCATCAAGAATCATGTTAGCTGTGTCGCCATTTGGCCATTCGAAGATTTTGTGTGCGTAATCCCAGTACTCATCCAATGTCTCGCCTTTAGTGGCAAAAACAGGAACGCCAGAAGCTGCGATAGCGGCTGCAGCATGGTCTTGCGTTGAGAAGATGTTACAAGATGCCCAACGAACTTCTGCGCCAAGAGCCGTTAGTGTTTCAATCAAAACACCTGTTTGAATAGTCATGTGTAAAGAGCCCGCGATACGTGCGCCTTTAAGTGGTTGCTCATCCGCGTATTTTTTACGTAGTGCCATCAAACCTGGCATTTCAGTTTCAGCGATAGTTAATTCTTTACGACCCCAGTCTGCAAGACTGATGTCAGTTACGATGTAATCGTTCATTTTGTATTTCCTGTATTCAATTTTGGAACGCAGTTAAAATTTAAATATTCCTTTGAGCCTCCCTCATTTATTAAAAATAAGGTGCAGCGCTCCTCAAAAGAAGGTGTAATTTAATTTGCCGTCATTCCCGCGTGGGCGGGAATCCATCTGCGTCGAAGTACTTTACTTCGTAGTAGCATGGATTCCTGTTTTCACGGGAATGACGTTATTCTTAATTATGTACTTGCTTTCAATGTATCAGCGCGATCTGTTTTTTCCCAAGGGAGACCGATATCTTCACGACCAAAGTGACCGTAAGATGCAGTCTGGCGGTAGATAGGCTTTAGCAAATCAAGCATAGTAAGAATGCCATAAGGACGTAGATCAAAGTGTTCACGTACTAAAGCTTCTATTCTTTCGTCACTAATAGTGCCTGTGCCGAAAGTATCAATAGAGATTGAAGTTGGCTCTGCAACACCAATCGCGTAAGAAACTTGAATTTCACAACGATCAGCAAGACCAGCCGCAACAATGTTCTTAGCAACATAACGACCAGCGTATGCGGCAGAACGGTCAACTTTAGATGGGTCTTTACCAGAAAATGCACCACCACCGTGACGCGCCATTCCACCGTAAGTATCCACAATAATTTTACGACCAGTTAAACCACAATCACCAACTGGGCCACCGATAACAAAGTTACCTGTTGGGTTAATATGGTATTGCGTATCAGCATTTAGCCATTCAGCAGGTAGAACCGGTTTAACGATCTCTTCCATAACAGCTTCTTGAAGGTCAGATAATTTAATGTCTGGATTGTGCTGAGTTGAAAGTACAACCGCATCAATCGCAACCGGCTTATCATTCTCATAACGGAAAGTCACTTGGCTTTTCGCATCAGGGCGTAAGAAAGGTAGTGTGCCGTTCTTCATAAGCTCAGCTTGTTTTGCAACAAGAAGATGAGAAAAAGTAATTGGAGCAGGCATTAAAACGTCTGTTTCGTTACTTGCATAGCCAAACATTAAGCCTTGGTCGCCCGCGCCTTGTGATTCTTTATCAGCACGGTCAACACCCATTGCGATATCAGGTGATTGTTGGCCAAGCGCGTTAAGTACTGCACAAGACTCGCCATCAAAGCCGATTTCAGATGAGTTGTAGCCGATGTCATTAACAACATCACGCACAATTCTTTCATAGTCAATAGTGGCAGAAGTAGTAACTTCGCCTGCAAGTACAACCATGCCAGTCTTAACCAGTGTTTCACAAGCTACACGTGCATCAGTGTCTTGTTCTAGAATTGCATCAAGAATGGCATCAGAGATTTGATCTGCCATTTTGTCGGGATGACCCGCTGATACAGACTCGGAAGTGAATAGATGATTCCCAGCCATATTAAGTTCTCCTAAATATTAGCTGAGCGTCGTTGCAGTAGAAAACTGTTTGAGCCTAGCCTGACGTATTTTCTGATCTTGTAAAAGATAGCAGAAAGTCAGATTGCAACGCTCCTCAAACATTGGGCGTGGGATCTTATACTAAAAATGAATCATTTTATAGTATTAGGCTCGATTTATATTGAAAATAATTTAATGCGAGTTGATATGTTAATTTTCATATCCCTTATTAGATGTTGATCATCTAGTTTATTTGCTACAAAATGTTCGATCCAAATTCTCTACCCCTATTTTATTTATTGGCGCTTTCAATTAATGAAAACCTAGGGAGTTTGCAAATTAAGTACAATACAAAAACGACAATAATGTATTTCTATGTGGCTTTAGCCTTTATAAAAGGCCACACAGAAATCTATTATCACAATTACAACCCTTATCAAGGAGAGCTTAATGTCAAATCGTGCAACTCTGGCTAACGCCATACGCGCTCTTACTATGGACGCTGTTCAAATCCCAAATTCTGGTCACCCTGGTGCGCCAATGGGAATGGCAGACATAGCAGAAGTACTTTATAACGACTTTATGAATCATAACCCGACTAACCCAGATTGGGCTGATCGCGACCGTTTCATTATGTCTAACGGGCATGGATCAATGCTTCCATACTCTGTGCTTCATTTAACAGGTTACGATCTAAGCACGGATGATCTTAAAGCTTTCCGTAAATTACATTCTAAAACTCCGGGTCACCCTGAGTACGGCTATGCGCCAGGAATTGAGACGACTACGGGGCCTCTTGGTCAAGGTATTACAAACGCAGTGGGATTTGCGCTCGCTGAAAAAGTAATGGCTGCACAGTTTAATAAAGACGGGCACGAGATTGTAGATCACAACACTTACGTTTTCTTAGGTGATGGTTGTTTGATGGAAGGTATTTCACAAGAGGCTATCTCTCTTGCGGGTTCTTTCGGTCTTAGCAAATTGATCTGTTTCTACGATGACAATAATATTTCTATCGACGGTAACGTTGATGGCTGGTTCGTAGATAATACGCCAATGCGTTTTGAAGCATCTAACTGGCACGTACAATCTATTGATGGTCACGATTCAGATGCAATCAAAGCGGCTACTGAAGCAGCAATCGCATCGGATAAACCTTCATTAATCTGTTGTAAAACAGTGATTGGTAAGGGTATTGGTACAGCTGGTGATAAGAAAGAAGGCGGACACAACATCCACGGTGAAGCACTGGGCGAAGCTGCCCTTGCTGATGCACGTAAAAATATGGGTTGGGATCACGCGCCGTTTGAAATTCCTGCTGATATTTATGCAGCTTGGGATGCTAAAGAAGCAGGTAAAGCGAAAGAAGCAGCATGGGATGAGAAGTTTTCGGCGTATGCAAGTGCATATCCTGCTGAAGCAGCTGAATTCAAACGTCGTATGGCGGGTGATCTTCCAGCTGATTTTGAAGCACAAGCTAACAAATTTATCGCAGAAGTTAATACTAAAGAAGAGTCACCAGCAACACGTGTTGCTTCTAAAGGTGCTCTAAACGGTTTTGCTCCAATGCTTCCTGAGTTCTTGGGTGGTTCGGCTGACCTTTCTCCATCAAACAATACGTTTAACGATAAGTCGGTTCGTATTAATGATGATCACGGTTCTGCTGACATGAATTTTGCGGGTAACTACATTTCTTACGGTGTTCGTGAGTTTGGTATGTCGGCAATTATGAACGGCGTAACACTTCACGGTGGTTTGATGCCTTACGGCGCGACTTTCTTAATGTTTTCTGAGTACGCACGTAACGCGCTACGCATGGCTGCATTAATGAAGATTCGTACCATCTTTGTTTATACTCACGATTCAATCGGTTTGGGCGAAGACGGCCCAACGCATCAAGCTGTTGAGCAAATTCCAACTCTACGTATGATTCCTAATATGGCCGTGTGGAGACCTTGTGATACGGTTGAAACAGCGGTTGCTTGGAAAGATGCTATCAAGAATGAATCTCGTCCTTCTGTATTGATTTTCTCTCGTCAGAATTTACCTTTCCAAAAGCGTGATGCAGCAACAATCACGAACATCGAAAAGGGTGGTTACATCCTTAAAGATACAGACGGAACACCAGACGTTATTGTTATGGCGACAGGTTCTGAAGTATCACTAGCGATGGAAGCGGCAGAAGCTTCATCTAAGAAAGTTCGTGTTGTTTCAATGCCTTCTGTTGAAGTGTTTGAACAGCAAGATGATGCTTACAAAGAGTCTGTACTTCCTGCTGCAGTCACTGCGCGTGTTGCGGTTGAAGCGGCAATTATGGATGGCTGGTGGAAATACGTTGGTATGAACGGTAAAGTGATTGGAATGACTACCTTCGGTGAGTCTGCTCCAGCACCTGAGCTATTCAAATACTTCGGAATTACTACAGAAGCAGTTTCAGAAGCAATTGACGAAGTAGCTTAAATACAAAACAGCTAAAAAGAGGGGGGGTGGACTTTAAAACACCCTTTTTATAAGCCCACCCCTCCTGTTTTTCGCGATTTTATACTGAGATTTTTATTCTTTAAGTGTATTTAAAAGCATAAAGGTCGCAAAAGACATTTATTAACCCCTCTAAGGAGCTCTCCATGACAACAAAAGTTGGAATTAACGGTTTTGGCCGTATAGGACGTATGGTATTTCGCGCAATCAAGAAAGACTTCCCAAGTCTTGAAGTTGTAGGAATCAATGACTTACTAGAAAATGAATACTTAGCATACATGCTTAAGTACGATACAGCACACGGTCGTTTTGACGGTGAAGTAACAGATGTAGATGATACTTCTTTCACAGTAGACGGTAAGAAAATCCGCCTAACTGCAGAGCGTAACCCAGCTGACCTTAAGTGGGGCGACATCGGCGCAGACGTAGTTATTGATTGTACTGGTTTCTTCTTAACAACTGAAAGCTGTCAAGCTCACATTGATGCTGGCGCAAAGAAAGTTGTTCAATCTGCACCTGCTAAAGATGATACGGCAATGTTTGTATATGGCGTAAACCACACAGAATATGACGGACAAGCAATTGTTTCTGCAGCATCTTGTACAACAAACTGTTTAGCGCCTATCGCTAAAGTTATCAATGATAACTGGGGCTTGAAGCGTGGTTTAATGACAACAGTTCATGCATCAACAGCTACACAGAAGACAGTAGATGGCCCTTCAATGAAAGACTGGCGTGGTGGGCGTTCTGTATTTGAGAACATCATCCCATCATCTACTGGCGCTGCAAAAGCTGTAGGTATTGTATTACCTGAGCTAAACGGAAAATTGACAGGTATGGCTTTCCGTATCCCTTCTGTGGATGTATCAGTAGTTGACCTAACTTGTGAGCTTGATAAGCCAGCATCTTACGATGATATTTGTGGCGCAATCAAAGAAGCATCTGAAGGTTCAATGAAAGGCACTTTGTCATATACAGATGAGAGCGTAGTATCTTCTGACTTCCGTGGAATCAGCGCATCTTCAATCTTCGATGCTGGTGCAGGTATTGCACTAGATGATACTTTCGTTAAAGTGGTTTCTTGGTACGACAACGAATATGGTTACACTTGTAATATGCTAAGACTAGTAGAGCACGTCTCTTAGTAGCTCAGCTCGCATCTATTAGCCTCCAGCTCTTCGTTGGAAAAGTAGTCACTTACTATTGTAAGCTCCTACTTTCCCGCCTTGATCTGAAGGCTACTAGATACAATCTGAGCTACTAAGTATTTGTATTAGTTTGGATTGGTAAAAAATTGATTTGTGGGCGTGTTTGTTATTAACAATAACCATGCCCACAGATTTATTAAATAAAAGAATTAGAGATAATTTTATTCGTATTTTAAAAAGCACGACAGTCCCCTCTCCCTAGCAGGGGGAGGGTTAGGGAGGGGGTAGAAAGATTTAGATTTCTACTGTCTTCCTAGCTTTTTAATAAATTCTCTAGTTATTTTATTTAATAAATCTAAATTTAAAGGAAGAAAATATGTCTGTAATTAAGATGACTGACCTTGATCTCGCTGGTAAGCGAGTTCTCATTCGCCAAGATTTAAACGTGCCAATAAAAGACGGTGCTGTTTCTTCTGACAAACGTATTCAAGCTTCATTGCCTTCTCTTGAACTGCTTATTAAAGCGGGCGCAAAGATTATGGTTATGTCTCATCTTGGTCGCCCTACGGAAGGTTCACCTGAAGATCAGTTTTCTCTTGCGCCAGTTGCATCACACATGGCAGGTCTTTTAGGGCAGGATGTTAATCTTGTGTCTGATTACCTAGAAAATGTGCCAGAGCTTGAAAATGGACAGGTTGTTCTACTTGAAAACGTTCGTTTTAATAAAGGCGAGAAAGCAAACGACGAAGCACTATCAAAGCAATACGCAGCACTTTGTGATGTATATGTGATGGATGCATTTGGTACAGCGCATCGCGCACAGGCATCTACTCATGGCGCAGGTCAATTTGCACCTACAGCAGCGGCAGGTCCTTTGCTTGCTGGAGAACTTGAAGCATTAGGTAAAGCTCTTGATAATCCAGCGCGTCCGTTTGTGGCATTAGTTGGTGGCGCAAAAGTATCTACAAAATTAACCGTTCTTGATTCGCTGTCTAAAATAGTGGATCAACTAATTGTTGGTGGCGGAATCGCAAATACATTCATTGCGGCAGAAGGTCACAACGTGGGTAAATCTCTTTATGAAGAAGACTTAGTTGAAACAGCAAGAGAGTTAAAAGCAGCAGCTCAAAAGAACGGTGGTGACATTCCTGTCCCTACTGATGTTATTTGTGGAAAGGAATTTTCAGAATCAGCAGAAGCAACTACGATGAATGTTGAAGATGTTGCAGATGACGACATGATTTTTGATATTGGTCCTAAATCTATCGCAGAGCTTTGCGAAGTGATTAAAAATGCAGGCACAATCGTTTGGAATGGCCCTGTTGGCGTATTTGAATTTGATCAATTTGGCAGTGGTACAAAAGCTATTTCAATGGCGATTGCAGAATCAAATGCATTCTCTGTGGCAGGCGGTGGCGACACACTTGCAGCGGTAGATAAGTATGATATTGCGGATAAAGTTTCATACATCTCAACAGGTGGTGGTTCATTCCTTGAGTTTTTAGAAGGTAAAGAACTACCTGTAGTTGCAATGTTAGAAGCACGCGCTAAGGGATAATACGACTGTCATAAAGTATAGATATTCTAGACTTTATTGATAATAAAAAGGATAAGTTACTCTCTATGAGAAGAACAAAAATTGTAGCAACAATGGGGCCGGCGACGGATACACCAGAATCTGTTGAAAATATGATTCGTGCGGGCGTTGATGTTGTTCGCATGAATTTTTCACACGGTGAAGTGGAAGACCACAAACGACGCGTAAAAATGGTCAGAGATGCCGCAGATAAGCTCGGCTGGACGGTCGGAATATTGGGTGACTTACAAGGTCCTAAAATTCGCATCGAACGTTTTGTCAATGATGAAAAAGTATTCATCAAAGCAGGTGATAGCTTCATATTAGATGCCAAGTTTGATAAATATTCGGGTACCACAGAGCGAGTAGGTATTGCCTATAAACATTTACCTAATGATGTTTATGATGGTGACGATTTATTGCTTGATGATGGTCGTATTGTTTTGCGAGTAACATCTGTTAAAGGCGCAGAAGTACATACAACGGTAGTTGTTGGTGGTGCACTTTCAAACAACAAAGGCATCAATAAACGTGGCGGTGGTATTTCAGCCGAGGCGTTAACCGAAAAAGATAAAGAAGACATTAAAACAGCGGCAGAAATTGGCGTAGATTTCTTGGCAGTTTCGTTTCCAAGAAGTGCGGCAGATTTAGAGTATGCGCGCACATTGATGAAAGATGCAGGTGGTGATGCTGCCATCGTTGCAAAAGTTGAACGTGCTGAAGCTGTTGAGCAACCAACGATGGATGATATCATTCTCGCATCTGATGTGATCATGGTTGCACGTGGTGATCTGGGTGTAGAAATTGGTGACGCTAATTTACCACTGATGCAAAAGAAGCTGATTAAACGTTCGCGAGAGCTTAATCGTCCCGTAATCACAGCAACACAGATGATGGAAACCATGATCGATAATACGATCCCTACTCGTGCGGAAGTATTTGATGTCGCAAATGCAGTAATGGATGGTACTGATGCGGTGATGCTTTCAGGTGAAACTGCAGTCGGTAAGCACCCAGATAAAGTAGTTGCGGCGATGGCAGATATTTGTGAAGAAGCAGAGAAAGCATCAGGTTCAACACATTCAAAACACCGAATCGGACAACAGTTCGAACGCATTGATGAAGGCATAGCGATGTCGGCTATGTATGCTGCAAATCAGATGGGTGTGAAAGGTATTGGCGCACTAACTGAATCCGGTTCAACTGCTTTATGGATGTCACGCATTAGCTCAGGTATCCCAATTTATGCAATGACCACGCATAAAAAAACGTGTCGCCGTGTTTGTATGTATCGAGGTGTTTATCCAGTTTGGGTACATGAAAAGCTAACCGATCCGAAGCAAGCGAATATCACGGTTGTAGAGCATTTAATTGAACAAGAAGTAGTTGCAGATGGTGATCTTGTTATCATAACCAAAGGCGACTTAGTGGGTGCAGGCACTGATGGCGGAACAAACCAGATGAAGGTGATTCGTGTGGGTGAGCACCACAATGGTTAATTGTCGCACAGTTATTAAAGGCAGTGATTTGCTGGGGATTTAGCATTTGTTGTAGAATCTTGGCACAAAATTTTAGTTTAAACGTTATACATTAATCGATTAATAAATAGGAGGACCAAATGGCCCTAATTTCAATGAGACAACTGCTCGATCATGCAGCAGAAAATAACTATGGTTTACCCGCATTTAACGTAAACAACATGGAGCAAGTGCACGCTATCATGGAAGCGGCAGATGCAGTAGATTCTCCAGTTATCATGCAGGGTTCTGCCGGCGCTCGAGGTTACGCAGGCGAGCCTTTCTTACGTCATCTAATCATTGCAGCAACTGAAATGTACCCACATATTCCTGTTGTAATGCACCAAGATCATGGTTCTGAGCCAGCAGTATGTTTGCGTTCGATCCAGTCTGGTTTCACATCAGTAATGATGGATGGTTCATTAGAAGCGGACTGTAAAACTCCAGCATCTTTTGAATACAATGCTGGCGTTACTGCTGAAGTTGTAAAAATGGCTCACGCTGGTGGTGTTTCGGTAGAAGGCGAGCTAGGTTGTCTTGGTTCACTAGAAACAGGTGAGATGGGCGAAGAAGATGGACACGGAGCAGAAGGTAAATTAGACCTTGATATGCTACTCACTTCTGTTGAAGAAGCGGCTGACTTTGTTAAAGCGACAAATGTTGATGCACTAGCAATCGCTATCGGTACTTCACACGGTGCTTACAAGTTTACTCAAGAGCCTACAGGCGAGATTTTGCGTATCGACCGTATCAAAGAAATTCACGAGCGTCTTCCTAATACTCACCTTGTAATGCACGGTTCTTCATCTGTGCCTCAAGAGTGGTTAGAAATCATCAATAACTACGGTGGTGATATGGGGCAGACTTATGGCGTACCGGTTGCTGAGATTGTTGAAGGTCTTAAATCAGGTGTTACAAAAGTTAATATCGATACAGATTTACGTATGGCATCAACGGGTTCTGTTCGTAAGCACTTACAAGAGAATCCATCTAACTTTGACCCACGCAAATTCCTTAAAGAAGCAACTAATGCAATGAAAGGTATTTGTCAGGCGCGTTATGAAGCATTCAATGCGGCTGGTCAGGCAAGCAAGATTGGTAAGATTTACTCTCTTGATGAAATGTCTCAGCGTTATGCGTCTGGCGAGTTAGATCAGAAGATTTCTTAATCTGATTTAGTTTACTCTTACGTTCTTACTTTGACGTGAGAGTCATAAAAAAGGGATGCTTTTAGCATCCCTTTTTTTGTGTATAAATTTTATTAGATAAGCCTTTTTCTTGTCTTTATACAATTAATAAATTAGTTTTTCCTCATTAAAATTTTTCCATACTAGAAAACCAGAACCCTTCCTAATAATCATATTAATTTTTAATTGATTCGCATTAGCAAAAAGTTTTCCTTTTTTATCACCTAAAACCATTATTGCAGTTGCATAGGCATCTGCCATCATTGTTGATTCATGAAGTACGGTAATAGACGCAAGTTTGTGTGTGATAGGTTTGCCAGAAGTTGGGTTGATGGTGTGTGAAAAACGTATGCCATCTTTAATGAAATAATTACGATAGTCGCCTGAGGTTGCAAGCGCTATATTGCTGGTGAGTAATGTTTGATTGGTTTTTGAGGTTTTTTTTTCAGGTATTTCTATGCCAATTTTCCAAGGCTTTCCTTTTAGGTTCAGACCTCGATCACGAATTTCACCCCCAATCTCAACTAAATAATTAGAGTATTTATTTTTATTTAGAAGCTCTGATATTTTATCAACAGCAAATCCTTTAGCGATGGCAGATAGGTCAATATGAAGGTTAGGATTTGATTTTTTCAAGGCAGGTGGTGAGATTCTCACTTCTAGCTGCTGATAACCTATATTTTGTAATGCGTTAGTAATTTGTTTTTGTGTGGGTAATGAAAGCTGATTTTTAGCTCCAAAACCCCATAGGTCAATTAATGGGGCTACGGTTATGTCAAATGCTCCGTTTGAGAGTTTACTGATATTTTGAGCGCTAGAAACCACTTGGGCAAAATCAGTAGAGACTGGAAACCAATTTCTTTGTTTGTATTGATTGAACAAGGAGATTTCAGAAGTAGGAATATAAGTAGACATTTCTTGATTTAGCTGTTGCAGGAGGTCTTCAATATTCTTTTTTAAATTATCTATATTGGCTAGTTGATTATCGCTAGTGATTAGAACGATATGATACTGGGTTCCCATGGTGGAGCCCTTAATTTTGACAGTTGTTTTAGAGTTCCTGTCAGAGCAAGCGGCAATTAACAGTAGGAAACAAGATATGAAAACTCGGAGCATCATGACACTATTATTTAGAAGCTATGCTGAATGAAAATTTCCTGTGAGCCACGTTTTAAGGTGATTGATAA